>Ga0209172_10000076_pt1 | contig 287801 bp, 215 predicted proteins | sample LarsenN4metaG_FD_184113 | JGI IMG/M metagenome (GOLD analysis project Ga0209172, IMG submission 184113) | Hot spring sediment bacterial and archeal communities from British Columbia, Canada, to study Microbial Dark Matter (Phase II) - Larsen... ... | reverse complement strand
AGCCGATCGCAAGCACAAGCTCGTAACGCTCCTCGGCTTCTTCGAGGCGGCGACGCATGAAGTCGAGGCTCTCGTAAACGGATTGCACCGCCTGCCACCGCTGCATCTCCGGCGCCCACGGCTCCCACTTCTCCACGAGGTACTCGAGCCAGGCCTCCTCGACCTCCGGATGATCCGCCAGCCGGCGCAGCTCGGGCACCTTCTCGACAGTCGTCTTCTGGGTTTCTTGGGGCGCGTCGGGGTCCGGCACTTGCCGCTCCACGATCACCGTGATTTCGAGGAGCAGTTCGGGCTCGTTCTCCGGCTGGTCTAGATCATCGGCGCGCACCCAGTCCGCCACGACCTGCGGCACCGCCGGACGGGTCGGCATCCGCTTCTTGCGAACCTCGAGCCACGACCCATCTAAGTCGTCCGGCTTGTCAGTGAGGAAGGGCGAGCGGCATTCGGCGGGGTCGTTGGGGACTTTCCCAAGCCAGAGCACCCTGTCCGCTGGACCGTAAGAGCTGATGCGCTTCCGCCTGAGCGTGGCCGTCGCGCTCAGGAAACGGAGGAGATGCGCTCCTTTGTCCATCGCCAGGCTCATAGTCCGGGGTCGCTCCCACTCAAGGCGGGATGGCTGCCTAACCTCGTCGCTTAGGGGCGCGCCGCCTGCGACGCGTCCCTTGTAGCAGCTGGTTAGACTGGTAGATCTGCATCGCTATGGCAACTTGGGTACTTGCCTTTTCGTCCTTAGATGCGCTGCCGCGGCGGGCACCTCGTAGAATTCGTGAATGAGTAGTCGCAAGAACTCAAGCACGTGGTAAGCACTCTCTCGGCTCGCGTTCTGCAGTTGATCGTCGTCTGGATGGGCACCTAGATTCCCGTATTGACGTATTTCTTCGGCTAGGGGATGAAAGGCTCTTCGAAGGATGTTGTTCTGCAAAGCATGATCGATCGCCTCGACCAGTTTGTTCTGCGTGCATCCTTGGTCGCTAAGGCAGCGCTGCAACGCTCGGCGACTCATGACAAGTGATGCCTTGTAGCAACCGGCTCCATAACAAACGCCGGCTTCACGGAAATCGTCGCGTATTTCAAGGGGGACTTCCGCGTTGGAATCGAGTTGGTAGGCCACAAACGGATAGACCTGCTGCACCTCGTTAGCATTACTGACTTGGACTAACACGAGGCGTTGGCATGCGCGATTCTGGCAGCGAACGATGTGCCAAAGCGTCGCGTTATCATGGGCAGATAGAGCGAGGGTTGCGCAACGCTCTGTCTGCACGTGCCGAACGCCGCAATGAGGACACTGATCTAGGACCATCTGAGTAGCCTACCCGATCGGTCTAACGCTCTGATTCAGCGCCGGGCCGTGTAGCGGACCGTTCGCTGCAATCCATTGTTAGCGGGCTTAAACCACAGTCACCGTAGAGTAAGGACCCTGCACGCTTTCCACGAGGCCCTTTCGATGCATGCGGAGGATCATGTCGTCGATCTCTGTGCGCCTATAGTGTGACGGGTCCGCTTGGAGGTTCTGGACTACGTCGGCTCTCCGTGCTCTTCCGTCACCGTCAAGCTGGTGGACGATCTTTAGGGCAAGGCTGCGTAGGCGCCTCTTGTCGCCTTGGGATTTGTGCCGGAAGGAAGTCGTCAGAAACTGTTCGAAGCGCTTCGTGTACGCGTGGTTCTGACAGAACTGTCGCAGGAGTTTCTCCAGGGCTTCCTCTTGAGCGTACCGGTTCTGTTTCTTTCCAGCGAGATCCGCGATGATCGGGGACTCCTTGGACGCCCGTTTGGAGGCTCGGTGAATGGAAAGATAAAGAGCGCGTGGAATATCGTTGGCATCTGCGAAGCCGAACTCTAGGGAGACGTTCGCGTTCCCGCCCGTGGCGTCGAATATTGCATACGACGACGTCAGGAGACGCTCTTTGATTACCTCAAGGAGATCGTCGGCATCTTGATTCTGATCACGGCCGACGATCACGAAGGCGATCGGATACGACCTTTTAAGCTTTTCGATAATGCGCTCGTACTTTGGACGGACCGTCTTCCACGGCACACCGAGGAACACTTGGTTCGGGATCGCAGCGTACCGCGTGGTTGAGACTCTCCGAGTGTGCTTTCGCTTCGCCATGATCCTGTCCCGCTAACCAGAAGCAGACTGCCCTCTGCAACACACTGCGCCGCGTGTACTGGCCCGCATAATCAAGCGCCGAAGCAAGGTGTACGACGCTGAGCGCACAGCGCCCGTCAAGATTACAACGGACTTACATCGCGAGGTATCTGGATAGGCTGCGAGCCTTCGTCCGGCTTTCCGCGGCGCCGCATGGCGACCTCCACTTACCACTCGCCCGCCATCCTCAGGCGAATCCATCGAGCGGGCCGTGTACGCCACGGCCGCATCGGTTGAGGACATGCGTGTGGATCATCGTGGTCGAAACGTCCCGGTCGCCGAGCAGCTCCTGAGCGGAATCCGCGTGGTGCCGGGTCGCGGGAAACACCCACGGCCAGCCCCACTCCCACGCGGCCCGCGGGTCCTTCCGTTCGAGCGCGGCCGGCACCTCCAGGCTGCCCGCGCCGGCCTCGAGATCGGACTCGTGCTGCCCGTGCACCCGCTCGAGGTGCGCAGCGAGGGGGCCACCACGCGTTCCGGGAGCATGGCGACGCGGTCCTTGCCGCCCTTGACGTCGCGCACCGTGATCTCGCGTCGTTCGAAATCCACGTCCTTCACGCGCAGCCGGCAGCACTCGAGCAGCCGCAGTCCCGCGCCATAGAGCAGCGAGGCCTGGATCCACTCGACGCCGCGAAGCTGGCCGAGCACCGCCGCCACCTCCCGCCGGGTCAGAACCACCGGCAGGCGCGCGGGGCGCCTGGCGCGGCTGTCGTGACGCGCGCGCGGCGGCGCGCACCTGGTCGAGCAGACGCGGGGCGCCTGCAGTCAGGTGCGACACAGGCGGCGCGTGGCCGGGACGCGCGTCGGCCTGCCGCGGCGCGGGCTCCTCCCTCACGGCGAGCGGCGGTGCCTCCGTCGGCAGCGCCGAGGTCGGGCACGAGGCGAGTCCCATGGTTCCTCCGCCGGGGGCGAGGGTGACGGGGAAAGCACTTTGCAGAGTGCCACGCACGCAGGACGCGAGCAATTTCGAACTGATGCAAGGCGGCGGCGCCTGCCGGCGAGCTGCGGGCCGCCGGCGTCCTGCTGGCTGTCGGCGCCTGGCAGGAGCGACGAGCTTACGGTCGGGCCCTGCTCGAAACCGCGGTGGAAGCGCGGATCGGCCGAGCCGGCGAGGAACCCGCGCGGTGGCGAGAGCGAGCCACGTGGCGCCGGCAATGGCACGGCGCAACGTGCGGCCTCCGAAAGGTAAGGAAATCATTCGGAGGATCCCGGCCGCGCCGGCCGCGCCGGCCGCGGTAGCGCGGCGAGACTGCTCGCGCGGTCAGCAGACCCCACCGCGGCCCCCGGGCAGGATCCGCCTCCCCGGGCGCGCGATGGCCCACGCGCCTCGCCGCGCCACGCCCGCTCCAGCCAGGGGCGCGCCGCTTCGGCCCGCCCTCGCCCCGGCCCGGCCCGCGCGCGTAGAATCGTGGCGCCCCACGCCGACCGGCCATCGTCCACCCAGCCCCGGAATCCCTCGCCATGCGCCGACCGCTCCGCCTCGCCGCCGCCACCGCCGCTCTCGCCGCCCTCGTGGCCGTCGCCTTCCTCGCGGGCCGCGCCGCCCTCGGCCCGGACACGCCTCCCGCTCATCGCGCCGAGCGCCCCGGGCCGTTCCCGAGCGACTGGTTCGGCGCGCAGCGCGCGTGGCCGCTGGACCACATTCCGCAGGAGAAGTACGAGGCCGCGATGGAGCAGGCGCGCGTCGAGCGCGCGGCGGCCAAGGCGGCGCGCCTCGACGCCGGGCTCGTGTGGGAGCAGGCGGGCCCCTTCAACATCGGCGGGCGCGTGACGGCGCTGGCGGTGGCGCCGGGCGGCACGACGGTTTACCTCGGCGCGGCGGCGGGCGGCGTCTTCAAGTCGGTGAACTCGGGCGTCAACTGGACGCCGGTGTTCGACGCCACCGGGGTGTTCTCGATCGGCGCGCTGGCGCTCAAGCCCGGCGATCCCAACACGCTGCTCGTGGGCACGGGCGAGGCCAACGCCTCGGTGGACTCCTACGACGGCTCGGGACTGTGGCGCACGACCGATGGCGGAGCGACGTGGTCGTACCTCGGCCTCGCCGAGACGCGGCGCATCGCGCGCGTCGCCTACGACCCGCAGAACCCGGACCGCATCTTCGTCGCGGCGATGGGCGGGCAGTTCTCGACCGGGCCGCACCGCGGCCTCTACCGCAGCGAGGACGGCGGGGCGACGTGGTCGAAGGTGCTGTTCGTGAACGACAGCACCGGGGTGTGCGACGTGGTCTTGAACCCGGCGCACCCGGAGACCATGTACTGCGCGACCTGGGAGCGCATCCGCCGGCCGAGCTACCGCCGCGCGTACGGGCCCGGCTCGGGCGTGTGGAAGAGCGTGGACGGCGGCACGTCGTGGACGCGGCTCTCGGGGGGGCTGCCGGCGCCGTCCGACAGCGTGGGGCGCATCGCGCTCGGGCTCGCGGCGTCGCGGCCCTCGACGATCTACGCCCAGATCGTGGGCGGCGCGAACCTGTCGTACAACATCCGCGGGCTCTACCGCTCGACCGACGCCGGCCAGACGTGGCAGCGCCGCGACTACACCGGCGGGCCCCTGCAGAGCATGTTCGGCGGCTTCGGGTGGTACTTCGGCGACCTCGGCGTGGACCCCACCGACCCCGACCGCATCTTCCCGATGGGCGTGACCATGCAGCGCTCGGCGGACGGCGGGCTCACCTACACCGACGTCACGAACGAGGCGCACGTGGACTTTCACGCGCTGTGGATTGACCCGGCCAACCCGCAGCGGCTCTACGCCGGATCGGACGGCGGGTTCTTCTGGTCCACGAACGGCGGCGACTCGTGGAGCAAGTCCCTCGACCTGCCCATCACCCAGTACTACGCGGGCACGGTGGACCCGACGAACCCGGCGGTGCTCTATGGCGGCACGCAGGACAACGGCACGCAGAAGACCGCCGGCGACCCCTACGGCTGGACCTACCTCGGCATCGGCGGCGACGGCTTCCAGGTGGTCGTGGATCCGGTGCAGCCCAACGTGGTGTTCGCCGAGTACCAGTTTGGCTGCTACGGCACCGGCCCGCGGCGCTCGACCAACGGCGGCCTGTCCTTCGGGAGCGCGCCGACCGGCTTCGTCACGTCCGACCGCTTCAACTGGAACACCCCGATCGAGATGAACCCGCTCAACCACAACGTGCTGCTGGTCGGAAGCCACCGCGTGTACCGCAGCACGAACAACGGCCTGTCGTACTCGATCGTGAGCCCCAACCTGACCACCGACCCGGTGGCGCAGGTGGTGTACGGCACCATCACCACGCTCGCCATCTCGCCCGCCGACACCAACACCTACTACGCCGGCACGGACGACGGGCAGGTGTGGCGCTCGACCGACCGCGGCGGGTCGTGGAGCAACGTCTCGGGGGCGCTGCCGGACCGCTACGTGACGCGCGTCGTCGCCGACCCCGTGGACCCGGCGGTGGTGTACGTCACGCTTTCGGGTTTCGGGCTGGACGAGAGGCTGGCGCACGTCTACCGCAGCCCCGATCGCGGCGACACGTGGACCTCGATCGCCGGAAACCTGCCGGACATCCCGGCCAACGACCTGATCGTGGACCCGGCCGACCCGCAGACCCTGTTCCTCGCCACCGACGTCGGCGTGTACGCGACGCGCAACGGCGGCGCGGGCTGGTTCCCGCTCGGCGCCGGGATGCCGGCGCAGACGGTGTTCGACCTGACGTTCCACGCCCCGAGCCGCACGCTGGTGGCGGCCACGCATGGCCGGTCGCAGTGGCGGCTCGACCTCACGGCGCTGCCGGTCGCGGTCGCGCCGCGAGCGGCGGCGCCGGCGCTGGCGCTGGCGCCGCCCGCGCCCAATCCGGCGCGCGGCGCGGTCACGCTCGCGGTCGAGCTGGGGCGTCCCGCGCGGCTCGAGGTCGCGGTATTCGACGCGATGGGTCGGCGCGTGCGGGTGCTGGAGTCGGGCGCAGTCGGCGCCGGACGCCGCGCCCTCACGTGGGACGGGCGCGACGCCGCCGGGCGCCGCGCGGGCGCGGGCGTGTACTTCGTGCGCGCCGAGGCGGATGGCGCGCTCGCCACGGCGCGCCTGGTGCGCGTGGACTGACCGCGCGCGGGCGAGGGGGCGGGAGGCGCCGGCCGCGCGCCGGTCCCGGGCGGGCGCGGCCGGCGCGGCGCCGCGCGCGCGACCCGGGCGGCCGGCCCCGGCCGAGTGGAGTTTCGACCGCGATTGGCGCGGCCCGGAAAATGCATCGCTTTCGGCCGCGCCAAATCGGCTCCAAACGGGCCTCGATGAAAAAATGCCCTTTGAAAATGCGCCCGCGCCCTGCTATACCCACGCGCGGCCAGGGCACCCGACTCGTGCCCTCACGGCATTGGACCTTTCAGGGAAAGGAAGGAAGATGGCCAAGAGCAAGATGATGACGAAGTCGCAGATCGCGGCCTACCTCGCGAACAAGTTCGAGCTCACGAAGAAGACGGGCACCATGATCCTCGAGGAACTCGCGGTGCTCGCCGCGAAGGAGGCCAAGAAGGGCTTCGTGTTCCCCGGCGTCGGCAAGCTCGTCGTGGTGAACCGCAAGGCGCGCATGGGCCGCAACCCGCAGACCGGCGAGGCCATCAAGATCCCGGCGAAGCGCGTGCTCAAGTTCCGCATCGCGAAGGCGATGAAGGAGTCGGCGCTCAAGTAGGCCACACCGCGTCCGAAGCCCCGGAGGCTCGCGCCCCCGGGGCTTCGCCGTGTTCGGGCCCCGCGCGCCCTGCGCCGCGGCCGCCCTGCGCGCGCGCGTCCCTTCGCGACCGCGCCGCGAGCGCCCCGCGTGCGCGTCCCGCCGCGAGCCCCCGCGCGCGTCGCGCCCGCTCCGCCGCCGCCGGGCGCTCCGCGCTCCAGCCTCCGCGCGCGCCGGCCGATAACGCATCAGGCCCGGAGCGCTCATGAGCCTCGAACCTCCCGACATCCGCGAGCCGCTCGACGATCCCTTCGTCCGCCTGTCGCCGCGCGGCGAGGTCGAGGCGGCGAACGCGCCGTTCCGCGCGCTCGCGCTCGCCCACGGCGTTCCGCCCGAGCCGCAGCGCCTGTTCGGTTCGCCGCTCTTCTCGCTGATCGCGACCGTGCAGCGCGAGGGCCGCGCGCACGGCGTGCTGTCGGTGGTTGCGCCCGGCCCGACGCGCACCTTCCGGGTGAGCGCCACCCGCGACGGCGCGGGCGCCTTCGGCCTCTTGTTCGTGGACATCAGCGACGAGGTCGCGTGGCGGCGCCAGCTCTTCGACCGCAACCGCGAGCTCACCGTGCTCAACGACCTCGTCACCGCGCTGTCGGGCACGCTCGAGCCCGAGGTGCTGGCGCGGCGCATCCACGACCAGACCGCGCGCATCATGCACGCGACGTCGTTCTACATCGCGGTGCACGAGCGCGACACGGGCACCATCGAGTTCCTCTACTTCGTGGAGGACAACGTCCCGCGTCCGATGAAGCCGCGGCCGCGGCCGTGGGGCAACGGCCTGACCGAGCGGCTGCTGCGCACCGGCCGCCCGCTGCTGCTCGAGAACGACGCGGAGGGCCGCGTGCGCGCGCTCGGGCTCGAGCCGCTCGGGCGGCCGGCGCGCTCGTGGATCGGCGCGCCGCTCATGGCGCACGGCGAGCCGATCGGGGTGATCGCGCTGCAGGACCACGAGCGGGACGACACCTACGCGCCGCACGACCTCGAACTGCTCACCATCATCGCCGGCCAGGCCGCGGCGGCGATCCACAACGCGCGCCTCTACCAGGCGGCGCGGCGCGCCTACGACGAGCTGTCGCGCGCGCAGGCGCGGCTGCTCGAGAGCGAGCGCCTGCGCGGCGTGACCGAAACGGTGGGCGCGCTCAATCACGAGGTCAACAACCCGCTCGCCGCGATCGCGGGCAACGCGCAGCTCCTGCTGCGCGACGAGGATGCGCTCCCGCCCGCGGTGCTCCGCAAGGTCGAAACCATCCTCGACGCGGCGCGGCGCATCCAGAGCGTCACGGCGCGCATGGCGTCGCTCATTCAGGCGACCTCGATGCCCTACCCCGGCGCGGCGAGCATCCTCGATGTGCGCCGTTCGCTGTCGCGCGACGAGGCGGAAGCGGCCGCCCCCGGCGCCGCGCCCACCGTGCCGCCGGGCTCCCCCGACGCCTGAGCCGGCCGGGCGGTCGCGACGGGGGCGACGCCCTCCGCGACATCCGCCCCACGACGCGCGCAGTTCAGTGGCAGCGAACGCCAGGATGGCGCGGCGCCCGCCGGTGCGTTCGTCATTGCGGCGCCCGGCGCCGTCTGTCACGCTGCCGTCGTTCCGACTGTCGGCACGGCGCCGGCGGCCGGTCCGACCCCTCGAGGACCGGAGCCCGAGATGCCGCTTTCGTACGTCGCGCGCGGGCGCGTGGTCGAGGTGCTGCTCGCCGGCGACTACCAGGAGGACGAGGTCTCCGACCTCGCCCGGCGCGTCCGCGCCGACCCGGCGCTTCCGCCATCGTTCGACCTGCTCATTGACGCGCGCGCCTCGAACCGCGCCCCGACCGTCGCCGAGCTAGAGATGCGGGTCGCGACGCTCGCGGCGCTGCGCGACCGCCTGACGGGGCGCATCGCCATGGTGGTGAGCGACGACCTGCGCTTTGGCCTCGCGCGCCTGCTCGAGGCGCACCTCGAGCCGTTCGGCATGGATGCGCGGGCCTTCCGCTCGGTCGAGTCGGCGCGCGCGTGGCTGGAGGCGCCCCCGGGGTAGCGCGCGGCGGGCGCGGGCCGCGCGCCGCGGCCGTCAGCGGTGCGCGACGGGCTCGCCGCGCACGGCGCGCACGAACGCCGCGATGCGGTCGGCGAGCGCGTCCGGTCGGTCGAGCATCACGAAGTGCCCGCAGTCGTCGAAGCGCTCGACCGTGAGCGTCGCGACGTTCGTGAGCCCGAGCGCGCGCGCGGTCGGGCCCCACGCTTCGCCCCGCGGCCACGTGCGCGCGCTCACCGCCGCGAGCACCGGCATGCGCAGCCCGGCGGCGGCCTCGGAGAGGTCTTCGCGCAGCGCGACCTCGATCCACGCGCGCAGCATGCGGGGGTCGTGGCGCGACGTCTCCGCCCACAGCCGCTCCCCCTGCGCCGAGTCGCGACCGAACGACACCCACGCCGCGCGCAGCGCGCCCGCGGGATCGGCGTCGAGCGCGCGCCGCAGCGCCGCCGCCTCGGCGGCGCTGAACTGCGGGCTGAGCGCGGCCTCCACGAGCACGAGCCCGGCGACGCGTTGCGGGCGGGCGAGGGCGGCACGCGCGGCGACGAGGCCCCCGAGCGAGTGCCCGACGAGCACGACCGGCTCGCCGCCGATCTGCTCGAGCGCCCGATCCAGCGCCGCCGCGGCGCGGTCAAGGGTGAGCGGCCGCGGCATGGGCGCAAGCCCGTGGCCCGGCAGCTCGACGAGCGCCACGCGGTGGCGCGCGGCGAGACGGCGCGCGACCGGCAGCCAGTGCGCGGTGCCGCTGCCGAGGCCGTGCACGAGCACGACGGTCGGGCCGCGGCCGAACGACCACTGCGCCGGGAGGGTTCGGGGCGGGCCGAGGCCCGCGCCCGCGACCGTCCCCGCGAGCACGAAGGCGATGCCGGCCGCCAGCAGGAGGTAATGTCGCCGCGTCATGGGGTGCGCGCGGCGAGGGACCGCGCCCCGGGGTTATCGGCCGGGCCGACGGGCGTCTGAAGCGGGACGGCGCGCCGCGGGGGGGCCGCGCGGCCGCAGGGATCGCGGCGGGAGGCGTGGAGCGCCCGGGCCGCGCCGGCGGTCGCTGCGGTCCGCCGGCGCGGCGCCGGAGCTACTTGGCGGCCAGGACGCGGCGCGCGAAATCGGCGATGGCGGCCGCCAGCGAGTCGGGCTGGTCGCTCATGATCAGGTAGCCGCTGTTGGGCACGCGCTTCGCGGTCACGTGGGGCGCCCCGTCCAGCCCGCGCTCGCGGGCCACCGTCGCCCAGCTCGCGGTGTCCGCCCACGCGCGCGACGAGCCCACGTAGAGGAGCGGAACCTTGAGCTGCTTCGCGGCCTCCGAGTAGTCCATGTAGAGCAGCTCGCGGAAGTAGGCGCGAATGCTGGTCGCGGGCACCAGCACGGCCCGCGAGTGGATCTCGACGCCCTGCGCGCTGTCGCGCCCGAGCGACGAGAACATCTGCTTGAGGAACGCGTCGTAGTTCTGCTGGCTGGCATTGATGTAGTCGAGGAAGTACTTGCGCTGCTGGTCGGGAATGTTCGAGAACGGCGTCTTGAGGCCGGCGTCGATCACCGCCACGCCGCGCACGCGCTCGGGCGCCTTGCGCGCGGCGAGCACCGCGAGGATGCCGCCGAGACCGTGGCCCACGACGATCGTGCTCTCGGCCTTCTGGCGCTCGAGCACGCGGTCGAGCGCCGCGGCGGCGTTCTCGAGCGAGAACGGGTCGGGCATCGGACTGTCGCCGTGGCCCGGCAGGTCCACCATGACGACGCGGTGCCCGCCCATGAGCTTGCGCGCCGTCGGCAGCCACTGCATGCGCGCGCCGCCGAGGCCGGGCACGAGCACGACCGTGGGGCCCTGGCCCAGCTCGGTGGTCTTGAGGGTGACGGGGGCCTGCGCCTCGAGCGGCGCGGCGGCGAGCGCCACGACGCACAGCGCGAGGACTGCGGTACGGAGCTTCACGGGTTCCCCTCCCGGGAATGTGCCACACGGCGGACGCGGCTCGCGGAAGACGTTAGCGGGGCGGGGTCGCAGCTCCAAACGCGGGAGGCGCGGCCGCGCGCCGCGCCTCCCGCAGGCCGCCGGCGTTCAGCGGGCGCGGTAACGGTCCTTGACCCTGGCCCACGACATCGGCAGCGCCGGAGTCGTCGTGTCCTGCGCGGCGAAGCTCGTCGTGTAGACGTAATCGCCGCCCGTGCCCTCGTCGCCGTCGCAAGCGAGCCCCACCGCATAGAAGGTGATCGCTCCGGGCCCGCTGGCGGGGGCGGTCCAGCGCACCAGCCACTCGACGGGCGACGCGGCGCCGGTCTTGAGCCCCGCGGCGGCCTGGCCGATGTACTGACGCGTCGAGTACGAGCCGGTGCCGTTCTGGATCACGGTGCCCTCGCCCGCCACGTCGGTGAAGGTCCCGGTGCCCTGGCCGTCGCTCATGCGGACGGCCGTGAGTTCGAATCCCCACACCCGGCCGGGGCTGCCCGCCGTCTGGGTCGAGTTCACGCGCACGCGGATGTCGTAGGTGCGGCCCGTCGAGTAGAGGCTCGGAGCACCGAGGATCTCGACCGAGCCCCCCACGTTGAGCGGAAAGTCGCCGTGACAGGACGCGCACGTCGCCTCGGCGGGGACCGCCCCGATGGCGGGCGCGCCGGTCCGGCTCGTCCGCGGGCCGTCGGAGAACGCAAGGGCGAGCGAGACGCCGCCGGTCAGAGCGGCGATGACGAGGAAGCGGGCAATCCAGTGGCGCATGTCGGATCCTCCCTGGGCAGCGGAGCGGTTCCCGGAGCGAGAGCCGCGGCCAAGAGGTTGGGGTCCAGGGGGGGCCGCAGGTCGCATCATTCATGCCGCGCGATCGGTCGTGTAACCGCCCGTGGTTGCCCATGTCCGGCTGGTCCGCTGGCGCACCCGGCGCGCAGAAAGCGGCCATTCAGGCAGGTCTTGCGCACTGCACGCATGTGCAGTACGATGCCCCGCGCCAGGCCAGCCATGCGACAGGAACTTCTCGATCACGCGGTGCCGGTGCGCGCCGACTTCCAGGGCGGGGTGGTCACGCCGGTGGCGTTTCGGCGCCACGGCCGCGAGCACCGCGTCGTGCGCGTCAACGCGCGCTGGGTGGACCGGGCCGGGCGCCACCCGCGCTTCTACTTCTCGGTCACCGACGAGAGCGGCGACGTGTACCAGCTCCAGCTGCACGGCGCGGACCTCGTGTGGTGGCTCGACTCGGTCGTCGTGGAGGGCTGATCCGTGCCCCCGAAGGACCGCCGTCCGCGCCACGACGACGAGGCCCCCGCGCGCGCGCCATGCGCGGACGGCGGCGCATCGCGCGCCGACCTCCCCTCCACCGCGGCGTCCGGGCCGGCGCAGGACGCGCCGCGTCCCTCCGCCACGAACCGGACGGCACCCGTGCGAGCGGAGCGCGGCGCCGCGGTGGAGCGGGGCGCGGAGCACGGCGCGCCGGGGCCGGCGCCGGACCACGAGACGCGGGGCGCCGCGCCCGGGTCGGGCGGCGCGGCGGCGGCGCCGTGGCGCGGTGACGCTCCCGCCACGCCCACCGTGCTGCACGTGGACATTGACGCGTTCTTCGCGGCCATCGAGCAGCAACGCGACCCGCGGCTGCGGGGCCGGCCGGTCATCGTCGGCGCGGGCGTGATCGCGTCGTGCTCGTACGAGGCGCGCGCCCGCGGCCTCAAGGCCGGCATGCCGCTCTCCGAGGCCCGGCGGCTGTGCCCCGAGGCCGTGGTCATCGCGGGGCACGCGCAGGTCTACCGCTGCTTCGCCGAGGCCATCTTCGAGCGCTGCCGCGCGGTGTCGCCGGCGGTCGAGACCTACCTCGACGAGGCGTACTGCGACCTCACCGGCACCGAGCGGCTGCACGGCGGGCCGCTCGCGGCGGCGCGCCGCCTCAAGGCCGAGGTGCTCGAGGCCACCGGGCTCACCGTGACGTGCGGCGTGGGGCCGAACCGCATGCTCGCCAGGCTCATCGGCAAGACCGCGAAGCCCGACGGGCTGGCGCGCATCGAGGCGCACGAGGCCGAGGCGTTCCTCACCGCGCAGCCGGTCGAGCGGCTGCCGGGCATCGGCCACGCGCACGCGCGCACGCTGCGCTCCATGAACGTGCGCACCGTGGGCGAGCTGCGCGCGCTCGGCCCCGAGGTGCTCGCGGCGCTGTTCGGCGCGCCCGGACGGCTCATCCACGAGCGCGCGTTCGGCCGCGACACGGCGGCCGTGCAGGCGCGCGAGGTGCCGCTTTCGATCTCGCGCGAGACCTCGTTCCACCGCGACACGGCCGACCGCGCCGAGCTCGAGGGCATGCTCGAGTACCTCGCCGGGCGCGCGTGCCGCACCGCGCGCGAGCTGGGCCTGCGCCCGCGCACGGTGGCGGTGCGCCTGCGCTACACCGACGGCGAGCGCGCCGCGCAGGCGCGCTCGCTCAAGGTGCCCTCGGACGCCGACCCGGTCGTGATCGGACTCGCGCGCGATCTGCTCGGGCGGCTCTTCACGCGGCGCGTCGCGCTCCACCACCTCGGGCTCGCGCTCTCCGGCTTCGTGCCGGCGGCGGCCGAGCAGGGCGCCCTGTTCGACGAGGCCGAGGCCGGCCGCCGCGCCGCGCTCTACCGCGCCTTCGACGGCGTGCGGCGCGCCTACGGCCACGGCGTGCTCGTGTCGGGGCGCGCGCTCCACCTCAGGGGCCGGCTCGAGGAGGACACGCACGGGTTCGTGCTGCGCACCCCCTCGCTCACAAAGTAGGCGCGCCATGCCGATACCCGACGGGCATGCAGACGCTCACGTCGCCTCCCCCACCCGGAACGCCGCCCCGCCGGCCGCCGTTCCTGGTGCGGCTCTTCACCTCCCCGGTGACGCCGGGGGCGGTCGAGCGGCGGCTCGCGCGCCTGCGCGCCCGCGCGCTCGCCGGCGCGCGCCCGCTCGTCGGCTGGGCGTGGGGCGCGCTGTTCGCCGCCGGCGTCGCGGCCCTCGCGTGGTCGGCGCACGCGTGGTGGACGTCGCGCACGCCGTGGCTCGCGCCGCGCCACCGCGCGGAGGCGGTGTGCTTCGCGCTCGCCGCGCCGCCGCGCTTCGCGCCCGAGCTCGAGGTGCAGCCGAACGCGGCGCTCGTCCCGGGGCACTTCCCGCCCGGCGCGCCGCCGGCCCTCGCGCTGCAGGAGGTCATGCACTTCACCGACGACATGACCGTGCGCCAGCGCCGCCACCGCGTCGGCGACTTCGACGTGACGAGCCTGTGGCTGCGGCTCCCCGAGCCGGGCGGCCCCGCGCACTGGCTCGTGCTGGCGTGGGTGGAGAACGGCGACCTCGCCGTGTGCAGCTTCCGCTTCGAGAGCCGCGGCCCGGTCATCCCGCGCGAGACGCTGCGCTGGGGAAACCGGCTCATGAACCGCGTGCTGCGGCCGGAGCTGTTCGTCGCGGACCGCCTGCCCGACGTGCGCCTGCGCGCCACGCGCGAGGACGCGCTGGCGGCCTTCGGTCCCGCCGCCGACTGACGGCGCGCGGCCGGCGCGCGCCGCGCCCGGGCGGCGCGCCGTGACGCCCTTCACGCCGCTGCGCGTGCGCTCGCACGGCTCGCTGCTGTGGGGCACCGCGCCGCCCGCCGCGCTCGTGGCGCGCGCGCTGGAGCAGGGCTGCGAGGCGCTGGCGCTCGCCGACCTCGACCGCGCGTGCCTCGCGCTGCCGTTCTACCGCGCCGCGCTCGCGGAGGGGCTGCGCCCGATCCCGGGCGCCACCGTGACGCACGCCGGGCGCGAGGCGCTGCTGCTGCCGCTCGACCGCCGCGGCTGGGGGGCGCTGTGCGCGATCCTCACCGCGCGCCACCTCGACCCGGCGTTCGACCCCGTGGCGGCGGTGGCGGAGCGCCACGCCGGACTGCACGTGATCGTGGAGACGCCGGAGCTGGCGGCCGCGCTGCGGGCGGCCGGCGTGCCGCCGGCGGCGCCCGACGGCGCGCCCGGCGCGGGCGCGCGCCCGGGCGGCCTGTGGCTCGGCGTGCGGGGCGTGCCGGCGGAACGCCGCGACCTGCCGCGCCGCATCGCCCTCGCCCGCCGCCTCGGCGTGCCGCCGGTGGCGACCGGCGACGTGGCGATGCTGGCGCCCGACGACCACGAGGCGCACCGCGTGGCGGTGACGGCCGCCGCCGGCGAGCTGCTCGACCGCATGCCGGCCTCGGCGTTCGCGCCGCGCGCGGCGTGGCTCGCGCCGCCCGCGGAGTGGGACCGGCGCGTGCGCGCGCTGGGCGCCGCGACGGGGCTGCCGGAGGCCGCCGAGGAGGCCCTCGCCCACAACCGGGCACTCGCCGCGCGCTGCCGGCTGGCGTTCGACCTCGACCGCCCGATCTTTCCGCGCGCGCCGCTGCCCGAGGGCGTCGCGGGCGCCGCGCACCTCGCGCGCGCGTGCCTCGAGGGCGTGGCGCGCCGCTACCCGCCGGCGGCGCGCGCGCGGGCGCGCGCCCGCCTCGCCGAGGAGCTGGCGATCATCGAGCGCATGGGCTTCACCGACTACTTCCTGCTGGTCGCCGAGATCGTGCGCTTCGCGCGCGCGCGCGGCATCCCCACCGTGGGACGCGGCTCGGGGGCGGGCGCCGTCGTGTCGTACGCGCTCGGCATCACCAACGTGGATCCCCTCCGGCACGGGCTCTACTTCGAGCGCTTCCTCCACCCGCAGCGCCGCGACTGCCCGGACCTCGACATTGACCTGTGCTGGCAGCGGCGCGACGAGGTCATCGCCCACGTCTACGCCACCTACGGCCACGACCGCGTGGCGATGATCTCGACGCACGCCACGCTCGGCGCGCGCTCGGCGTTCCGCGAGACGGCGAAGGCGCTCGGCGTGCCCAACGCGCGCGTCAACGCCCTCGCGCGGCGCGTGCCGCGCCACCTCGACCCGCCGTACCGGCCGGCGCTCGAGCGCCTTCCCGAAGCGTCGCGCGTGGACTGGCGCGAGCCGGTGCTCGACCGCGCGCTGGCGCTCGCCGAGCGCCTGGCGGGCGCGCCGCGCCACCTGTCGGTGCACTGCGGCGGGCTGGTCATCGCCGACCGCGAGCTCACGTGGTACGTGCCGCTCGAGCGCGCCGCCAAGGGCGTGGTCGTGACGCAGTTCGAGATGCGCGCCATCGAGGCGGTCGGGCTGGTCAAGATGGACCTGCTCGGCAACCGCGCGCTGTCCACGATCGGCGAGTGCGTGACGCTGGCGCGGTGGCGCGGGATCGCCGTGGACCTGGACGCCATCCCGCACGAGGACGCGCGCACCGCGGCGCGCCTCGCGGCCGGCGACACGCTCAACGGCTTCCAGCTCGAGTCGCCCGCCATGCGCCACCTGCTGCGCATGCTGCGCTGCCGCACGCTGGAGGAAACCATCGCCGCGGTGGCGCTGGTGCGGCCGGGCGCGGCCGAGTCGGGCATGAAGGAGGCGTTCTGCCGCCGCCATCGCGGCCTCGAACCGGCGACGTTCCATCACGAGCGCCTGCGCTCCGTGCTCGGCGCGACGCACGGCTGCATGCTCTACGAGGAGGACGTCATGACCGTCGCCGCCGCGGTCGCCGGGCTGCCGCTCGCCGCCGGCGACGACCTGCGGCGCGCCCTCGGCAAGGCGCGCGGCGACGAGGAGTTCCGCGCCCTCGAACGCGGCTTCGTCGGCCACTGCGCGCGCGCCGGCGTGGACGAGGCCGCGGCGCGCGCGGTGTGGCGCGACCTCGCGCGCTTCGCGGCCTACGCGTTCTGCAAGGCGCACGCCGCCGGCTACGGCACGCTCGCGTGGCACAGCGTGTGGCTCAAGGAGCGCTTCCCCGCCGAGTGGGCGGTCGGCGTCCTCAACCACCACGCCGGCATGTACGCGACGTGGGTGCACGTCGAGGACCTGCGCCGCCGCGGCGTCGCATTCCTCGCGCCGTGCGTCCAGCGCAGCGCGTGGCAGGCCGCGCTCGAGGAGGCCGCGGACGCGGGCGCCGCGCCCGCCGCCCCGCGCGACGCCGCGGCGGACGGGCCGCCGGCCGTGCGCGTCGGGCTGGCGCGCGTCCACGGGCTCGCGGCGGCGACCGGCCAGCGCATCCTCGCCGGGCGTCCGTACGGCTCGCTCGCCGACTTCATGGACCGCGCGCGCCCGACGCTCCCCGAGCTCGAGGCCCTGATCCTCGCGGGCGCGCTCGACTGGACGGGCCGTTCGCGGCCCTCGCTGCTGCTCGAGGCGCGCCTCGCCGCATCGGTCGCGCGCGGCGCGGCGAGCCGCGTGCCGGCGCGGCGCGCGGCCGCCTCCGCCGCGCGCCGCGCGCCGGGGCTCGCCGGCGAGGACGGCGCGCCGCTCATGCCGCTCGCCGTCTCGCCCGTCGCCGTGCCCGCGCTGCCCGAGTTCGACGCCGCAGAGCGCGTGCGCGGCGAGGCGCGCGCCACCGGGCTGTGGTTCACCGCCCACCCGCTCGACGTGCTGGCGCCGCCCGAGGCGCTCGCCGGCGCGGTGCCCGCCGCGAACCTCGAGCGCCACGCCGGGCGCGTGGTGGCCGTGGCCGGGCTGCCGTGCGCCGCGCGGCGCGTCGAGACCAGGGACGGCGGCCTCATGCTGTTCGTTACGCTCGCCGACCGCACCGGGCTCGTCGAGTGCGTGCTCTTCCCCGACGCCTACCGGCGGCTCGGTCCCACCATGCGCGGCGAGGTCGTGCGCGCCGAGGGGCGCGTCGAGGAGACGCTCGGCGCCCTCACCGTGAGCGTGGCGCGCGCGCGCGGTTTCGGCGGCGCCGACTGGATCGCGGAAGGCGACCCGTCCCGCAACCGGCCCGGCGCGGCGGCCTGAGGCCGCGGCGCCCCGGACGGCGGGCGCGGGGTCCCGAGCGCCCCCCCCGCGGCGCGCCGGGCCCCCCGGCGGGCCGCGCGCCCGCCGCGACGGCGGCCGGGTCGGACGCGCGTCCTCCCCTGCCCGGCGCCGCGCCCCCGCCGGGCTCCTCCGGACGGCGCCGTGTGTTTCGGCGCCGGTCCGCAGTCCCATGCGGCACAGCGCCCTCTCTTGCGCGTCCCCTCACCGAACGGAGCCCGCCATGCACTGCCGCCCGCTTCGCCTCCCACCGCAGGTCACCGCCCTCGTCCCCGCCCTCGCGCTCGCCGCGCTCGCCGCGCTCGCCGCGCCGTGGCCGGCCGCCGCGGCGTGGATCAGCGAGGGCAACGCCGTCGCCACGTCGAGCTTCGACGAGACCACCGGCTACACGGCCCAGCGGGGCCAGGGGGCGTGCATCGCCCCGGACAGCACCGGGGGCGCGATCGTCGCGTACCTGCTCGGCGGCGACTCGCTGTTCGTCAGCCGGCTGGATGGCTCGAGCGGCAGCCGCCTGTGGAACGGCTCTTCCGGCATCCACGTGAACCCGGGCGGCACCGTGACCGGGCAGCCACGGGTGGTGGCGGACGGCCTGGGCGGCGCGTGGATCGTGTGGAAGGGCACCGGGGCTTCCGGCACCGGCCTCTACGCCCAGCTCTACAACTCGGCCGGCACGCGCCAGCTCGCGCAGGGCGGCATTTACCTCGGCGCGCACAACGGGCAGCAGAACCAGCACCTGATCGGCGCCGCGGCGACGCCCTCGGGCAAGCTCATCGTGGCGCGCACCGACGACAGCGTGCGCGTCATGCGCGTGCGGCGCACCGGGGTGGTGGACTGGGACGCGAGCGCCGGGAACATCGGCACCAACGACTTTCACCCCATGGCGCTCCTCGCCGACGGCGAGGGCGCGGTGCTCGCGTGGCTCGAAACCCTCGGTTACCTCCAGAGCGGCGTGACCCGCAACAACCTGTCGGTGCTCGCGAACCGCATCGGCGAGGGCGGCGCGGCCCAGTGGGGCCTCGAGGGCAAGCTGATCTTCGGCAGCTTCGACTTCGTCGCCACCGGCGTGAGCGCCGACTGGAACGGCTCGCACCTGTTCGTGACGTGGACCGACGAGCCGGCGCCGAGCGGCGGCGTGCCGCGCGTGCGCGCGCAGAAGCTCGACGCCAACGGCACCGAGACGTGGAACAGCGGCACCGAGGTGATCGTGCGCGACCAGCTCGGCACGCCGTGGGCGAACCACGCGGTGGAGATGCACCCGCGCGTCGTGGCGGGCGTGAGCGGAGGTTGCGTCATCGGCTGGGTGGACGCGCGCGACTACAACCGCGCCTCGGGCTCCCTGCTGCACGAGGAGGACCTCCACGGCCAGCGCCTGAGCTCGGGCGGCACGGCCCAGTGGGGCGCCAACGGCCTCCCCCTGGACACGACCGCGCGCGCGCAGGTCAAGATGCGCATGGTGCCGGACGGCGAGGGCGGCGCGATCCTGGTGTACGAGAACAACGGCTGCGGCACGGCCGAGGCCGACATCCGCGCGCGCCGCATCGGACTCGACGGCGTGCAGGACTGGTCGGTGACCCTCAACGACAACCTGCCGCTCGACCTTCGCCAGGAGGACCCGAGCGCGGCACCGGACGGGCGCGGCGGCGTGCTGGCGGCGTGGACCGACCTCGAGAACGACGCCACGCAGCAGGCCAACGTGCGCGCCACCCACCGCAACGCCGCGGGCTCGCTGTTCGTGCCCGCGATCACGGTCACCGCGCCGAACGGCGGCGAGCGCTTCGCGGCGATCGAGTCGGTGCCGATCCGCTGGACGGCCAATTTCGGCGGCAACGTGCGCATCGAGTTCAACGACGCGGGCGGCGCACGGCAGCTCATCACGGCGAGCACCGCGAACGATGGCGCGTTCGACTGGAACCCGAGCTCGTCCTTGAACTCCACGCAGCTGCGCGTGTACGTGCTGGAGGCCGAGGACAACGTGCCGGAGGACGGCAGCGACGCCGACTTCGCGATCTGCCCCGGCGTGCAGAGCTTCCCGTCCTCGAACGGCGAACCCACCCCGCGCGACGTGGCGGTCGGCGACTTCAACGAGGACGGCATTCCGGACCTCGCGGTGGCGCACTCGACCGGCTTGCGCATCCACCTCGGGCAGGGGGCGTCGGGGACCGGCAACGGGCAGTACACGCTCGCGAGCCTCATCGCGCTGTCCGACGGCGGCCGCGCGGTCGTGACCCGCGACTTCAACGAGGACGGCATCCTCGACCTCGCCGTCTCGCACGCAAGCCAGGTTTCGATCCTGCTCGGCGCGGGCGCCGGCGGCGTGGGCAACGGCTCCTTCGGGGCGCCCGCGGCGGTGGCTCTCGGCACCGCGATCGGCGGGCTGGTGGCGGCCGACTTCAACGACGACGGCGTGGACGATCTCGCGCTCACCGCGCGCGCGTCCGATTCGGTGGTGGTGCTGCTCGGCGGCGGCGGTGACGGTCGAGGTGTTCGACGTCGCCGGGCGGCGCGTCGCCACGCTCGCGCGCGGCGCGTTCAAGGCGGGACGGCACACGCTGTCGTGGGACGGCGCGACGGACGGCGGTTCCGCGGGCGCCGGTCTTTACTTCGTGCGCGCGCGCTGGGAGGGCTTCGAAGCGGTGCGCCGCATCGTGCGCGCGCGCTCGCTCCGCGGCGCGGCCGGCCGGGCGTCCCGCGCGTCGCGGGGCGCCCGGCGCACTTTTTCGTTGACGCGCCGCGCGCGCGGGAGTGCAATGTTCGCGGCGGCGAGGGTGCAGTGTGGACCCGACCCGCCGATCACCGCCCATTGACCCAGTGGGCGCGGCCGAGTGCGGGACCTCTGAGGGGAACCGCCGGCCGGAACCGCCGACGCCGTATGGGGCGCCCGCGGGATCGCGGACGATCCGATCGGCGCCGGCTCTTTTTGCGCCTGGCGGGACGCTATCCCGCGCATCGTGCCGGCTTCCGTCGCGCGCTGCGGAAACCGGCACAAACGAGGATGGCCCCGCGCGGCGCCGCGCGCATCCAAGGCTCCGGGAGAGCCTCCACACGGGCTCCCCCATGGCCCGCCCGGAGCGGCGGGCCCCGGTCCGCCCGGGGCGCGGGACGCCCCGCCGGACCCCATGGGCGCGCCGGCCCTTCGACGCGACGCCCCCGCCGGATCGAGGTTCCGCCCGGGACGCCGCCGGGATCGCCGGCGCGCTTTCGTTCGCGGCCCTAGAGCCCGAGCTCCGCGCGGATGCCCTTCATCGCCGCGAGCACGAAGGCGATGTGCGCGTCGAGGTCCACGCCGAGCTCCGCCGCCCCGTTCACGATGTCCTCGCGGCTTACGTTCCGCGCGAAGTCGGCGCGCTTCATCTTCTTGCGCACCGAGGGGACCTCGACCTCGTCGAGCGAGCGCGACGGGGTGACGAGCGCGCACGCCACGAGGAAGCCGGTGAGCTCGTCGCACGCGTACAGCGCGCGCGCCATGTCGGTGTCGCGCGGAACGCCGGTGTGCGTGGCGTGCCCGAGCACGGCGCGGCACACGTCCTCCGGCCAGCCGAGGCCGCGCAGCACCTCCACGCCCTTCGTCGGGTGGCGCTCGAGGTCCGGGTGGCGCTCCCAGTCGAAGTCGTGGATGAGCCCGGCGAGCCCCCAGCGGTCGGCGTCGCCGCCCAGCTTGGCGGCGTAGGCGCGCATCGCGGCCTCGACGGCGTAGCAGTGCTTGCGGAGGTTCACGTTCTCCACCCACTCGTGGAGCAGCGCGAGCGCCTGCTCGCGCGTCGGGAGCGCAGCGGTCGTCACGGGGTCCTCCAACGCGAAAGGCGGCGCGCGGGCGCCGCCTCCGGATCACCGCCTCGGCGGCGGGTCACTTCTTGAAGAAGTCGCGGTTCTTCGCGATGTAGTCCTTCCACTTCTCGGGCACGCCGTTGTCCGGGAAGATGGCCTGCACCGGGCACGCCGCCTCGCACGCCTGGCAGTCAATGCACTCGTCCGGGTGGATGTAGAACTGATCGTCGCCCTCGTAGATGCAGTTGACGGGGCACACCTCGACGCACGACTTGTCCTTGACCCCGATGCAGGGCTCGGCGATCACGAACGGCATGGGACTCCTCCACCGGGAAGATGCGGGCGCGCGGCGACGCCCCGGACGCACGAAGGGAGCGGCAGTCTAGGGCGCGGCGCCGGCCGCTGTAAAGATGGTCGCCGCCCGCGCGGTGGACGCGCGGCGGGGCCTCGCGCACACTGTGCTCGCGCCGCGCGGCGCGCCGGCGCCCGCGCGCGACCGACATGCCGACCGCCCCGACCCCCGCCGCACGACCCGCCGCCGCCGTGGCCTGGCTCGCCGCCGCGCTCCTGCTGTCGGGCGCCGCGGGCCTGGTGTACGAGGTTGCCTGGATCCGGCGCGCGTCGCTGGTGTTCGGCTCGACGACCCACGCCGTGAGCACCGTGCTCGGCGTGTTCTTCCTGGGCCTTGCGATCGGCGGCGAGGGCTTCGGGAGGCGCTCGGTGGCGCTGCGCGCGCCGCTCGCCGGGTACGCGCTGCTCGAGGCGGCGCTGGCGCTCGTCGCGCTCGCCACCGTGCCGGGCTTCGACGCGCTCGAGACGCTTTACGGCCACGCCCACCGCGCGCTCGGCGGCGCGCCGGCCGCGCTCGCGGCGGCGCGCGTGGCGCTCGTCGCCCTCGCCGTGCTGCCGCCCGCGGTCCTCATGGGCGGCACGCTGCCGCTCCTGTGCCGCGCGCTGGTGCGCGAGCGGGCGCGCGTCGGCCGCGACGTCGGCGGGCTCTACGCCCTCAACACGCTCGGGGCGGCCGCCGGCACGGCGCTCGCCGGGTTTGTGCTGCTGCCGGCGCCGGGCCAGCGCGCCACGGTGGCGGCGGGCGCGGCGCTGAGCCTCGCCGCGGCCGCGCTCGCGCTCGCCGGCGCGCGCGCCGCCGGGGCGCCCGCCGCTCCTTCCGCGGCTGGCGGGCGAGGTGCTGTGGACGCGCTTCCTCGCGCTCGTCGTGCGCAGCACGGTCCACACCTACACGATCACGCTGCTCGTCGTGCTCGTTGGCATCGTGATCGGCAGCCTCGCCGCGGCGCGCCTCGCCGACCGCGCGCGCCATCCGGCGCGCTGGCTCGGCCTCGCGCTCACGCTCGGCGGACTGCTCACGCTGGCGCTCATGCGCCTGCCGCCGGCGGCGTGGGGCGCGCTGCACGGCGGCGTCGCCGCCTACGTGCTGCTGCTGCTGCCGCCGGCCGTGCTGTCGGGCGCCGCGTTCCCGCTCGGCGTGCGCCTGCTGCTCGACGACCCGACGCGCGCCGGCCCGGTCGTCGGGCGCGCCACCGCGCTCAACACGCTCGGCGGCATCGCGGGATCGCTGGCCGCGGGATTCGCGCTGCTCCCCGGCATGGGGCTCTCGGCGAGCGCGCTGGTCGTGAGCGGGCTCGGCGTGCTCGCCGGGGCCGCCGCGTGGCTCGGCTTCGGGGCGCGCGCCGGCCCCGGCGCCCCGGCATGGGCGGCCGCCGCGCTGGCGGCGTGGGCGGCCCTGCCGTGGGCGCTCCCGACGCGCGCCCCGCACGACTTTCTGCGCGCGCACGGCGAGCTGGTCGCGGTGCGCGAGGGCCTCCTGGGCAACCTCGCGGTGGTGCGCGACGGGGCGCGGCTCGACCTCTACATTGACGGCTGGTGGCAGGGTCGTGACCTGCCGACGCAGCAGGTCGTCGCGGCGCACCTGCCGGCGCTCCTTCACCCGGGCCCGCGCGACGTGCTCGTGGTCGGCGTCGGCGCCGGACAGACGCCGTCGCGCTTCCTGCGCCACCCGGTGCGGCGCGTGGACTGCGTGGACATCGAGCCCGCGGTGTTCGACGTCGTGCGCCGCCACTTCCCGGCGGCGTGGCTGGACGACCCGCGCGTGCGGCTGCTGGCGGAGGACGGCCGCAACGTGGTGACGCACGAGGCGCGGCGCTACGACGTCATCGCGCTCGAGGTCGGCCAGGTGTTCCGCCCCGGCGTGCCCGTGTTCTACACCGAGGACTTCTACCGCCGGGCGCGCGCGCGGCTCGCGCCCGGCGGGCTCGTGTCGCAGTTCGTCTCGCTCGCCTCGCTGCCCGAGCACGTGCTGCCGCGCGTGGTGGCGAGCTTCGCGCGCGTCTTTCCCGAGTGCGCCATGTGGTCGAACACCTCCGAGGTGCTGCTGCTGGGCTTCGCCGACCGCCCGTTCGTGGTGGACCGCGCGCGCCTCGCGGCGGGGCTCGCCGCGCCGGGCGTGCGCGAGGACCTGCGCTTCCGACCGTGGGGCGACTCGACGCGCGCGCTCCACCGTCCGGAGGTGCTGCTCGGCGGCTTCCTGCTCGGCCCGCGCGGCATGCGCGCGCTCGCCGACGGGGCGGCGCCGTACCGCGACGACCGCCCCGAGCTCGACCACGCCACCGCGCGCCTCGATCCGCGCGCCGCCCTCGAGGTGCCGCTCGTCGCGCGCGTGCGGCGCCACCTCGAGCCGGTCGGCGCCTACGTCGTGCCGCCGCTGCCCCCCGACACCGCGGCCACGGTGGCGGCCGTGCGCGACCTCAACCTCGGGGCCATGGTGAGCGCGGCGCTGCTGCGCACCGTGCCCGCGATCGCCGGCGGAGGGGCCTCGGACGCCGGCGCCGCGCGCCTCGCCGAGGCGCTGCGCGCGTGCCCCGAGGACGGCGCGGCGCACCGCGCGATGGGCGAGGCGCGCGCCGCGCGCGGCGAGACCGCTGCGGCGCTCGCCCATCTGTCGCGCGCGGTGGCGATCGATCCCGAGGACGCCGCGGCGCGCCTCGACCTCGGCATCCTGCTGCTGCGCCTTGACCGGCCGGCGCAGGCGCTGCCGCACGCCGAGGCGGCCGCCGCGCGGCTGCCCGCGGACGTGGACGCCCACATCGCGCTCGGGGCGGCCTACGCCCGCCTCGGCCGCCTCGCCGAAGCGCGCGGCCGCTTCGCGGCGGCGGTCCGCCTGCGCCCCGACCACGCCGAGGCGCGCGCCTATCTGGAGCGCGCCGAGGCCCTGCTGCGCGGCGCGCGGTAGGCGCGCCGCCGCGCCTCCCCCGCTACCGGCGCGCGGACAGCATCGCCGGAAACGCCGCGGTGCGCGCGCCGCCCGCGCGCCGCGCGGCGAGGCGCGCCGCCTCCGTCTCGCCCTGGCGGGCGTAGTCGATCGCCTCGCCAAGAATGCGCGCCGCCTCCTGCGGGGCGTGGAAGCCCTGCGAGTTCTCGGCGTTGACGAAGTCCGCGCGGAACTGCGCCTTGCGCTGCAGCGCGAACACGCCGGCGCGGTCGAGCGCGGCGCTGTCCACGCCCGCGGCCCGTGCGGCGCGCACCGCGTCGTAGAGCGCGACAAGCGCGATCTCGGCGCGCGCCAGGAGGTCGGCGTGACGCTGCTGGATCATCTCGGCGCGCGCCTTCATTTCCTCGGCCGGGAACGGATGGCAGTTGGTGCAGGCGCGCTCGACGTTGAGCAGCGGGCTGCGCACGTGGTGGTCGCTGATCTTGATCGCGCCCTCGCGCATGTAGGGCATGTGGCAGTCGGCGCACGCCACGCCGCTGCGCGCATGAATGCCCTGGCTCCACAGCTCGAACTCGGGGTGCTGGGCCTTGAGCACCTTCGCACCGGTCTCGGCGTGCACCCAGTCGTGGAAGCCGATCGAGTCGTAGTAGGCCTCGATCTCCTCGACCTTGAGGCCGTTGGCCCACGGGTAGGTGACGACCCTGTCGGGCTTGCGGAAGTAGTACTCCACGTGGCACTGGCCGCACACGTAGGAGCGCATCTCCTGGCGCGTCGCCATGCTGTTGGGATCGTAGTCCGGGATGCCCTTTTCGGAAGCCATGTAGGCCTTGATGCCGTTGAGGAAGCCGGGCCGCGTGACGCGCAGCTGCATGGTCCGCGGGTCGTGGCAGTCAATGCACGCCACCGGGTGCTCGACGAGCTTGCGCGCGTCCTCCCACGGCATGGCGCTCACGATCTCGAAGCCCTTCATGACGTCGCCGCCGCCGGCCTTGCGATAGGCGGGGATCACCGAGGCGTGGCAGTGCAGGCACGAGCCCGGCTGCCGGACGACCTTGACGCGCTCGGTCATGTCCTGGTCGCGCAGGGTGTAGGCGTGGCCCCGCTCCTCGTTGAACTCCACGCCGAACGCGTAGCCCGCGAAGATGCGCTTGAGCCGGGGGTCCTGTTCGAGGCGCGAGAACGCCTCGCTGCCCCCGAAGCGCGTGCGCACGGTGTCCACCGTGCGGCGGTAGCCGTCGAACTGGCGCGGGAAGTTCTTGCCCCACTCCGCGGGATCCACGGTGTCCTCGGTGAGGGTCACCAGCTCGAAGTGCGTCTGCCGCGCCTCGCGCTTGCGGTCGCTCACGTTCATGAGCAGGGCGGTCAGGGCGAAGGTCGCGACCGCGGTGGCGAGGATCAGGGCGACGAGTCCGCCTCGGTTCATGGCTCAGTTCCTCGGTCCATGGCCCACGCCCGGGTGGCAGTGCACGCAGCGCAGGTCGCCGCGCCCGTCGCCGTGGGCCGGAAAGATGCCGCTCACCATCTCCGCGTGGCAGCCGACGCAATTGTGCTCGAGCCGGCGGGCGTTGTCGGGGGTGATGCGCAGGTTGTCCGGGTAGTTCTGAAGGGTGAACTTCGACGAGTGGTTCCAGCCGTTCTGAGCCTTGGTCCACAGCTTCGGCAGCGGCTCGTGCGGCGTGTGGCAGTCGTTGCACACGGCGCGGCCATGGTGCGAGGACTTCTGCCACGAGTCCAGGTAGTCGCGCATGACGTGGCAGTTGGCGCACGCGTTCGGGTCGTTGCTGAAGTACGAGAGCCCCTCGGCGTAGTGAAAGGTGAAGGCGCCGAGGCCCCCGAGCGCGCCGAGGGCGACGGCGCCGATCACGGCGAGACGGCCGAAGCGCATGGCGTCTGGGTCCTCCCGGGTGGCGCGGCGCGCGGGGAGCGCCGACGGCCGTCCATACGTACAAGGTTGTGCCCGCCGCGGTCAACCGGGGCGGCGCCGAGTCGCGAACGTCGCGGGTGCATCCAACGGACGGCCCCGCGCCGCCCTGCGCGCGAAGCGCCAGTTCTTGACCCGTGCGGAGCCGCTCTCTAGATTCCGCCCCTTGGTCCACCCCGCAGCTTTCTGCGAAGGCCTCACATGACCGAAGCCCGCCCCGATTTGTCCAAGCTTCGCCTGCAGCGCGAGCCTTTTCAGGCGCGCGCCGCGCGCCGGAACCCGCGCCGCTGGCTGGTCGTGGCCGTCACGGTGGCCGCCGTGTCCGCGGCGGTGCTCCTGCTGCGGCCCCGCGCGCCCGTCGTCGAAACCGTCCCCGCGCAGGCCACCGGCGGCGGCACCTCCTCGAGCCAGGGGATCAGCGCGAACGGCTACGTCGTGGCCCGCACCAAGGCCTCGGTGGCGGCCAAGATCCCCGGGCGCCTCGAGGAGCTGCGCGTCACCGAGGGCACCCGCGTGCGGCGCGGCGAGATCATCGCGCGCCTCGAGAGCGGCGACTTCGAGGCGCAGGTTGCCGCGGCGCGCGCGGCGCTGGCGCAGGCCGACGCCGCGCTGGCGCAGGCGCGCCGCGACCTCGAGCGCGCGCGCCGGCTGCGCGAAGGCGGCGCGAACACGCCCTTCGAGCTCGAGGACGCCGAGACCCGCGCCCGCGTCGCGGCCGCGCAGGTGGAGGCGGCGCGCGCGCAGCTCAGGCTGGCGGAGGTCAACCTCGAGAACACGCGCGTGCGCGCGCCGTTCGACGGCACCGTGCTGCGCAAGGACGCCGAGGTCGGCGAGATCGTGGTGCCTTCCTCGGCGGGCGGCGGGCTCACGCGCACCGCGATCGCCACCATGGCCGACCTCGCGACGCTCGAGGTCGAGGTGGACGTCAACGAGGCCTACATCGCGCAGATCCGCAACGGCCAGGCGAGCGCCATCACGCTCGACGCCTACCCGGACACCTCGTTCCGAGGGCGCGTGCGCCAGGTCGTGCCGACCGCCGACCGCCAGAAGGCGACCGTGCTCGTCAAGGTGTCCATCCTCGACCGCGATCCGCGCATCCTGCCCGAGATGGGCGCCAAGGTGGTGTTCCTGCGCGACGAGTCGGCCGCCGTGACCGCGGCGCCGCGCCGCGTGCTGGTGCCGGCGGAGGCGCTCGTCAACGGACCCGAGGGCGCCAGCGTGTGGGTGGTGTCGGAGGGCCGCGCGAGCCGCGTGAAGGTGGACGCGGGGCCGGAAAGCGGAGGCCAGATCGAGGTGCGCAGCGGGCTCGCCGGCGGCGAGAGCGTGATCCTGCGGCCGCCGGCCGGACTCAAGGACGGCGCGCCGGTGCGCGTCGCGGGAGCGTGACGGCGGCATGAGCGCGGTCGAAATCCGGGACCTCACCAAGGTCTACCACCGCGACCAGGTCGAGGTGCCCGTGCTCAACGGGGTGACGCTCGACATCGCGGCCGGCGACTACGTCGCCCTCATGGGGCCGTCGGGAAGCGGCAAGACGACGCTGCTCAACCTCATCGGCGGCATTGACCGCCCGACGTCCGGCAGCCTGCGCGTGAGCGGAACCGACCTCGGCGCGCTCGACGCGGCCTCGCTCGCCGAGTTCCGCGCGCGGCACATCGGGTTCATCTTCCAGCTCTACAACCTCATTCCAGTCATGACCGCGCTCCAGAACGTCGAGCTGCCGCTGCTGCTCGTGAAGATGAGCGGCCGCGAGCGCCGCGAGCGCGCCACGACCGCGCTCGAGCTGGTCGGGCTGGGCGACCGCCTCGGCCACTATCCGCGCCAGCTCTCGGGCGGGCAGGAGCAGCGCGTCGCCATCGCGCGCGCGGTGGTCACCGACCCCGACCTGCTGCTCGCCGACGAGCCGACCGGCGACCTCGACCGCAAGTCCGCCGGCGAGGTGCTCGACCTGCTCGAGCGGCTCAACCGCGAGTTCGGCAAGACCATCGTCATGGTGACGCACGACCCGCACGCCGCCGAGCGCGCCCACCGCGTGGTGCACCTCGAGAAGGGCGAGCTGCTCAAGGCCTGAACCCGGAGCCCGCGATGAGCCCCGACGCCGTCCTGCGCATGCTGGTGCCGCTCGCCGCGGTGGTCGCCGTGCCGCTCGGCCTGTGGCTGGTCGCGCGGCTGTCGGACGCGGTGCAGGCGCGGTTCACGCTGTCGCCGCTCACCATGGTGTTCATGAACCTGAGCCGCAACAAGGTGCGCACGCTGCTCACCACGCTGAGCGTCACGGTGGCGCTGTTCCTGTTCTGCACCCTGGGCGGCGTGCTCGACACGCTCGACGCCTCGATCGAGGTCGGCAGCCGCTCGCGGCTCGTCACGCGCAACGCCATTTCGCTCGTGTTCCCGGTGCCCTTCGCCTACCGCGACCGCATCGCCGCGGTGCCGGGCGTGCGCGAGGTCGGCATCCAGAACTGGTTCGGCGGGCAGGATCCGGTCAACCCGCGCAACTTCTACGCGCAGTTCGCCGTGGACGAGCGCTTTCTGCGCATCTACCGGCGCGAGATGGACATCGTCGAGGCGACCCAGCCGCAGGCGGCGCGCCCGGTGCCCGAGGGCGTGGACCCGCGGCTCGCCGGCTACCTCGAGGACCGCACCGGCGCGATCGTCGGGCGCGCGCTCATGACGAAGATGGGCTGGCGGCTCGGGCAGCGCGTCACCGTGAACGGCACGATCTACCCCGGCACGTGGGAGTTCACGATCCGCGCCGTGTACGCCGCGCGCCAGCGCTCGTTCGGCGAAGAGGTGCTGTACTTTCCGTTCGACTACCTCGACCAGCGCGGCATGGCTGGATCGAAGCAGGTGGGCATCTACGTCATCGACGTGGACGACCCGGCGCGTTCGGCCGCCGTGGCGCGCGCGGTGGACGCGCTGTTCGAAAACTCGTCGGCCGCGACGCGCACCGAGAGCGAGCAGGCGTTCCAGGCCGGCTTCGTGAGCATGTACGGCAACGTGCCGTTCGTGCTGCGCGTCATCGGGCTCGCCATCGTGTTCGCGATCCTGCTCATCGCGGCGAACACCATGGTCATGTCCATCCGCGAGCGCACCACCGAGTTCGGCGTGCTCAAGACGCTCGGCTTCCGCGACGGCACGGTGTTCGGCCTGGTGCTCGCCGAGGCGGCCGTCATCACGCTCGGCGGCGGCGTGCTCGGCGCGCTGCTCGCCAAGTTCCTCATCGAATGGTCCGGATTCAACTTCGGCGGCTTCCTGCCGCCGATGAGCGTGTACTGGACGACCGTGATCGCGGGCATCGCGATCTCGTTCGCCGTCGGCGCGGTGAGCGGCCTGATCCCGGCGTGGCAGGCGTCGCGCCTGCGCATCGTGGACGCGCTGCGGCGCGTGGACTGAGGCGGCCGTGGCGCTCCCCATCGTCTACAACCTGCGCAACGTCGCCCAGCGTCCGGTGGCGACCCTCACCACCGCGCTCGGCGTGTCGCTCACGGTGGCCATTTTCATCGGCGCGCTGGCGCTCGCGGCGGGCTTCCGCGCGGTGCTGGTGAGCACCGGCTCCGAGGCCAACGCCATCGCGCTGCGCAAGGGCGCCGACAGCGAGATCTCGAGCGGGCTGTCGCGCGAGGCGGTCAACATCCTGCGCGCCCACCCCGGCGTGGCCGCCGGGCCCGACGGCCGCCCGCTCGCCACGGCCGATCTCGTGGTCGTCACGAACAAGGAGCGGCGCGGGCAGGCGGGCTCCTCGAACCTCACCGTGCGCGGCGTGGACCCGTCGGGCGTCGGCGTGCGCGCCAGCGTGCGGCTCGTTGCGGGCCGCATGTTCGAGGCCGGCGCCGACGAGGTGATCGTCGGGCACCGCATCGCCGGCCGCTTCGCCAACTGCGGGATCGGCGACCGCCTCCGGTTCCAGCAGCGCGACTTCACGGTCGTCGGCCACTTCGAGGCCGGCGGCGCCGCGTTCGAGTCCGAGATCTGGGGCGACGCCGCGGTGCTCGGCCCGGCGCTCGACCGCGACAACGTGTTCCAGACCGTCACCTTCCGCATGAAGGACCCGGCGCGATTCGAGGCGCTCAAGCGCGAGCTCGAGTCCGACCCCCGGCTGCAGGTGCAGCTCAAGCGCGAGCGCGACTTCTACGCCGAGCAGTCCGAGACCTTCACCGCGCTCATCACCGGCCTCGGCGTGTTCATCACCGCGATCATGTCGGTCGGCGCGATCTTCGGCGCCGCCAACACCATGTTCGCGGCCGTCGGCGCGCGCACCCGCGAGATCGCGACGCTCCTCGTGCTCGGCTTCCGGCCGGGCGCCGTGATGCTGTCGTTCGTGATCGAGTCCATTCTCATCGCGCTCGCGGGCGGCGTGCTCGGCTGCCTGCTCGCGCTGCCGATCAACGGCATCACGACCAGCACCACCAACTTCTCGTCGTTCTCGGAGCTGGCGTTCGCGTTCCGCGTCACGCCGGACGCGCTCGTCGCGGGCATGGGGTTCGCCTTCGCGATGGGCCTGCTCGGCGGGTTCTTCCCCGCCCTGCGCGCCGCCCGCCAGCCCCTCGCCGCCGCCCTGCGCGGCGGCTGACCCCGGCTGGGGCGCCGCGCCCCGCGGCGCCGCGCTACCCGACCGCCGGGCCGCGCTGCGTCTCGCCCGTCCCGCGCGCCAGCTCGCGCAGGCGGTCGCGCGACGGGATGACGAAGCGCTTCTCCCCCGACACCAGCACGCCGTCGCGGCCCCAGCGTGACAGCACGCGGATCGCGCTCTCGACGGTGGTGCCGACCAGGTCGGCGATCTCCTGGCGCGTGAGCTGGATCGGCACCTCGATGCCGTCCTTCGTCTCGCGCCCGGCGCGCTCGGCGAGCGTCAGGAACAGCTGGGCGATGCGCGTCTCGACCGTCTGACCGCGCATCTCGTCGAGCTTGCGCGTGAGCGCCAGCACGAGGCGCGTGAGCTCGACGATGATGGCGCGCGCGAACGACGGCGTGCGGTCGAGCAGCTCGAACCAGTCGCGGCGCGGCAGCACGAGCACGGTGGTGGGCTCGAGCGCGACCGCCGCCGCGGGGTACGGGATGTAGTTGTAGACCGCGATCGCGCCGACCGGCTCGCCCTCGCCGAACAGCTCGTAGATGACGTCGGAGGTCTCGCCCTCGCGCACGACCTTGACGCGGCCGCGCAGCACGATGGTGAAGTGGTCCGGCGGATCGCCCTCGCGCCACAGATAGTCCCCGCGCCGGTACTCGCGCAGCTCGGCGAGCGCGGCGACGTGACGCTGGTTCTCGGGGGTGAGACCGCGGAACATCGGCACCGACCGCACCGCGGCGAGCACGCGTTCCGCCCGGATCCCGGGGTCCATCCGATCTCCTTCGCGCGGGCGATATGACGGCCGTCATACCGGCGACGCGACCGTCGCCCGCAAGCCTTTGTACTTCTAACACGTTCCACACGGACGCGCGCCCCCCGAAATCGCCCTTGGACCTGACCCCGGTCATCCCCGCCGCGGCGAGGAAGGGCCGATCCTCAGCGCGCCGCCGGGAACGTCCCCGCGCGGCGCAAGAGAAACCGATGACGATCCCGATCCTGCAGATGCTGCGCGAGGACCACGCCCGCGTGCTCGCCGAGCTCGACCGCGTGGACGCGCTGCTGCGCGACGCGGCGGCCGGGCGCGAGGCGGCGGCGGCGGGGGATCCGCGCCCCGCGGCGATCGTCGCAACGCGCGCGCTCGCCGCGCGCCTCGAAACCCAGTTCGCCACGCACCTCGCCGCCGAGGACGGCGTGCTCTACCCCGCGCTCGCCCGCGAACTCGAGCACGGCGCGCGCCTCGTCGCGCCGCTCCACGCCGAGCACGCCGAGCTGCGCGCCATGCTCGCGGCGCTGCTCGTCACGCTCGGCCGCGCGCCGGACGCGGCGCGCGACGAACAGGTGTTCGTGCAGGTCCGCGACCTCGTGGACCTGCTTCGGATCCACATCCGCAAGGAGGAGGCTCTGGTGTTCAGCGTCGCCGAGCGGGTGCTCGAGCCGCACGATCTCGCCGCGCTGCGCGCGCGGCGCTCGCCCGACCCGGGGCCGCCGGCCCCCGGGGATCATCCCACGACCCCGAAAGGAACCTCGCGATGAATCGCCTCACCTCGCCGCTGCTCGCGCTCGCCTGCGCCCTCGCGCTGACCGGGTGCGGCCAGCGCGCCGAAGACGCGAGCCCCTCCATCTCCTCCGCCGCGGCCGGTTCGGCGTCGGGCGCCGCCTCCGCCGTGCCGGCGGTGTCGAAGTACGACGCCGGTCCGCGCGCAGGCGAGACCCCCGCCGACGACGCGTTGGCCGAGGCAGGCGCGAAGCTCTTCAGCACGAAGGGCTGCACCGCCTGCCACGCGCAGGGCCGGCGCCTGACCGGGCCGGATCTCGCGGGCGCCTCCATGCGCCGCACCCAGGAGTGGCTCGAGCACCAGATCCTCGATCCCGGGCGCATGGCCAAGGAGGACCCGATCGCGCGCGACCTTCTCGCCACCTACGCGCTGGCAATGCCGAAGCAGGGCCTGACCCCCGAAGAGGCGAAGGCCGTCATCGAGTTCATGAAGCGGTACGACCAGAAGGCTGGCCTCCAGCCGGCCGCCACGAGCAAGTAGGAGGTCTCCGATGAAGCGCTGGATCACGATCGCCGCCGCCCTCGCCGGGCTGGCCTGGGTCGGGACGCAGGTTCCGGGCTGTGCCACGACCGGCGGCGGCAAGGGGAGCGCCGCCGAGAAGGTGTACGTGAAGCCCGGCGAGCACGACGCCTACTACGCCTTCATCTCCGGCGGGCACCATGGCAACGTCTACGTGTACGGCATCCCGTCGTGCCGCCACATCACGACCATTCCGGTGTTCACTCCCGAACCGGCGGTCGGGTACGGCTACGACGAGGAGTCGAAGGCCATGCTCGGCGGCAGGACGTGGGGCGACGCGCACCATCCCGGCCTGTCCGAAACCGACGGCAACTACGACGGGCGCTGGCTGTTCATCAACGACATGGTGAGCGCGCGCATCGCGCGCATTGACCTCAAGGACTTCAAGACCCGGCAGATCTTCGGGCCGATTCCCAACCTGTCGGCCGCCCACGCCTGCCCGTTCCCGACGCCGAACACGGAGTACGTGTTCGCGGCTTCACGCTTCTCGGTGCCCGTGCCGAATCGCCCCGTGCGTGTCGAGGACTACGGCAAGGACTTCCGCGGCGTCATTGCCGGCATCAAGGTGGATCCCACGGACGGCACGATGTCCATGGGCTTCGAAATCCTCATGCCGCCGTTCGCATGGGACCTCGCGGACGCCGGCAAGGGCCCGAGCCACGGCTGGACCTTCTTCACCTGCTACAACAGCGAGGCGGCCTACGACTCGCTCGAGATCAAGGCCTCTCAGGCCGAGATGGACTACATCGCCGCCGTGGACTGGCGCGCCGCGCAGAAGGCGGTGGACGAGGGCAAGGCCGACATGATCGGCGGCGCCCCGGTGCTCGACCCGGCCAAGGTCAAGGGCATCGTCTACCTGTTCCCGGTGCCGAAGAGCCCGCACGGCGTGGACGTCAACCCCACCGGCGAGTGGATCTGCGCCTCGGGCAAGCTTCAGGCCGAGGTGTCGGTGTTCAGCTTCGCCAAGTTCGCGGCCGCGGTCGAGGCCGGGCGCTTCGAGAACGAGATCATGGGAGTGCCTGTGATCAGGTTCGAGGACGTCATCGAAGCCAAGGTCCCGGTCGGCCTCGGCCCGCTCCACACCCAGTTCGACGACAAGGGCTACGCCTACACCTCGCTGTTCCTCGACTCGCAGATCGCCAAGTGGAAGGTCGGCGCGCCGTGGAACGTCGTGGACAAGATCGACGTCTACTACTCGATCGGCCACCTCATGGCGTCCGAGGGCGATACGAAGAACCCGACGGGCGAGTACGTCGTGGCGCTCGACAAGCTGTCGAAGGACCGCTACCTCAACGTCGGCCCGACGCACCCCGAGGCGGCCCAGCTCATTGACCTGCGCGGCCCCAGGATGGAGCTGCTGTACGACTTCCCGACCTACCTCGAGCCGCACTACGCGCAGATGATCCGCGCCGAGAAGATCAAGCCCATCACCGTCTACCCGCTCGAGGAGAACAAGCACAAGGACGCCATCAAGCGCGCCGAGGACGCGCGCATCGAGCGCAAGGGGAACCGCGTGGACGTGTACATGCTCGCCGTCCGCACCCACTTCACGCCCGACGTCGTGCGCGTCAACGAGGGCGACGACGTGTACTTCCACGTCACCAACCTCGAGCAGGACGACGACATCGCGCACGGCTTCGGCATCCTGTGGTCGAGCTGCAACATGCAGATCGAGCCGGGCGAGACGAAGACCATGCACTGGAAGGCGGAGAAGGCCGGCATCGTGCCCTTCTACTGCTCCAACTTCTGCAGCGCGCTCCACCAGGAGATGCAGGGGCTCATCGAGGTGCGCCCGCGCGGCACGCCGGTGGCGGCCGTGCAGCGCCCCGACGCCAGGAAGACCGCCGAAGTGGCCGCCCTCATCGCTCAATGACGCGCGGGGGGAGGGCCGGCGTCGCCGGCCCTCCCCGCCGCCGGAGGACCCGTGGCGTACCTCAACCGGAAGTTCCACGCGACCGAGCGCCGGCTCATCCTGCTCGCCGCCCTGGTGCTGCTGCCGGTGTTCTTCCTGCCGGTGCTCCCGATCTGGCAGATGCGGATGTGGGCGCCTCAGTACCGCGAGGGGCTGACGCTCACCATCTACACCAACGACATCCGGGGCGACATCCAGAAGATCAACACGCTCAACCACTACGTCGGCATGAAGGCCATTTCGGCCGCCGACTTCGGCGAGTTCCGCTACATGCCGCAGGCGCTCACCGGCTTCGGCGTGCTGGCGCTGGTCGCGGCGCTCCTCAACCGGCGCTGGATCGCGATCCTCGGGTGGCTCGCCTTCACCGCATTCTCGGCGTGGATGTTCGGGCAGTACCTCGCGTGGCTGTGGAAATACGGCCACGAGCTCGACCCGCGGGCGGCCTTCAAGCTCGAGGCGTTCATGCCACCCGCGATCGGCTATCAGAAGATGGCGAACTTCAAGGTCCTGAGCCTGCCGCACGTCGGCACGCTGCTGCTCGGCCTCGCGTGGCTGCTCGGCCCCGTCACGCTGTGGCTCGAGCGCCGCGACGACGCGCGCGCCGCGGCCGCCGCCGGCGACGACGCCGCGGCGCCCGCCCCGGCCGGAGGCGCGGCGCGGTGACGGCGCGACGGCGCGGCCCACGGGTGGCGCTCGCCGCCGCGCTCGCGGTGGCGCTGCTCGGCGCCGGCGCGGACGCGGCGCGCGCCGCGCGGCGTCACGCTCCCGCCGGCGGCGACGCGCTGTCGCGCGCCCTGCGCGAGGCGGCGCCGGGCGACACGGTGGTCGCAGGCGCCGGCGTCCACCACGGCAGCTTTCGCGTCGCCGCGCCCATCGTGCTCGCCGGCGAGCCGGGCGCGACGCTTCACGGCGGCGGCCGCGGCACGGTGCTGACGGTGGTCGCCGGCGGCGCCGTGGTGTCGGACCTCGAGGTGCGCGGCAGCGGCGCGCGCGTGCTCACCGTGGACGCCGGCATCCACGTCGTGAAGGCGGCCAGGGTCGTGGTGCGGCGCGTGCGCGTGCGCGACGTGCTGTACGGCATCTACGGCGAGCGCGCTGCTGCGCTGGCGGTCGAGGACTGCGACCTCGCCGGCCGCGTGCCCCCGCTCAAGGAGGACGGCGAGGGCAACGGCATCCACCTGTGGTACTCGGACGATCCGCGCCTCGCCCGCAACACCGTCGCGGGGTTCGTGGACGGCGTGTACCTGTCGTTCGTCCACCGGGCCGAGCTGACCGGCAACCGGCTGCAGGACTGCGGCCGCTACGGCCTCCACACCATGTACTGCCAGGACACGCGCCTCGTCGAGAACCTCTTCACGCGCAGCGTCGCCGGCTGCGCGATCATGTTCACGAACCGCCTGCACGTCGAGCGCAACGACTTCTTTCGCAACCGCGGCCCGCGCACGTACGGCCTGCTGCTGCGCGACTGCTCGGCCGGACGCTTCCAGGACAACCGCTTCGTGGACAACACGGTCGCCATCTTCTTCGACAACTCGAACCGCAACCGGTTCGCGGGCAACCTGATCGAGGACAACGGCTGGGGGATCCTGATGTTCGCCTCGTGCGCCGGGAACGAGGTCGCGGGCAACACGTTCGTCAACAACGATTACCCGGTCGCCCTCGACATGCGCCGCACCGACAATCGCTTCGACGACGGCGCGCGCGGCAACTACTGGAGCGAGGCCGCGCCCTACGACCTCGATGGCGACGGCGTCTCGGACGCCCCGCACGGCCCGGTCAACGCGTTCTCGTTCCTCTCCAAGCAGTACCCCGACCTCTCGGTGCTGGCGAAGAGCCCCGCGGTCGCGGCCCTTGGGGTCGCCGAGCGCGTGATGCCGGCGCTGCGCCCGAGCGAAGCGGTGGACCGCTTTCCGGCGGTGCGCCCGGCGCGCACGCGCGGCACCGGCGCGCCGCTGGCGCGCGCCGGCGCCGGCGGCCCGGCGCCGGCGGCGGCGGCCGCCTTCGGCCTGCTCGCGCTCGCCGGCCTCGGCGGCCTCGCCGCCGCGCGGAGGACGCCGTGATCCGCGTCGAGGGGCTGGTCAAGCGCTACGGCGCGGTGACCGCGGTGGACGGGCTGTCCTTCGAGGTCGAGCGCGGCGAGACGTTCGCCCTCATCGGACCGAACGGCGCCGGCAAGACCACCACGCTCAAGGTGCTGCTCGGCCTCGTGCGCCCCGACGCGGGCCGCGTCGCGCTCGGCCCGGACGCGCTGCCGCCCGCCGACCCGCGCGCGCGCCGCTCGCTCGGCTACGTGCCGCAGCGCGCCGAGTTCCCGGCGGGCCGCACGGTGGCGGAGGCGCTGCGCTTCTACGCCGCGCTGCGCGGGCTCGGCCCCGGCGCGGTCGGGCGCGCGCTGGCGCGCGTCGGGCTCTCGGGGCTGGCCGCGCGGCGCGCGAGCGAGCTGTCGGGCGGCATGACGCAGCGCCTGTCGCTGGCGCAGGCGCTGCTCGGCGACCCCGAGCTGCTGGTGCTCGACGAGCCGACGGCGAGCCTCGACCCCGAGGCGACGTGGGAGTTCCGCTCGCTCGTCGAGGGCCTGCGGCGTGAGGGCGCGACCATCCTGCTCTGCTCCCACCTGCTCGCCGAAGTCGAGCGCGTCGCCGATCGCGTGCTCATTCTCGCCGGCGGCCGGCGCGTCGGGCTCGAGTCGCTCGCCGAACTGCGCGGCCGGCAGATGTCGGCGACGCGCCTCGCGATCGAATTGCGCGAGCCGGGTCCGCACGCCGCAGCCGCGCTTCGCGCGCGCGGCCTCGCCGTCGAGCAGTCCGGCCCGGCGACGCTGCTCGTGGACGGCCGCAACGGCACCGGCGTCGAGGCGCTCGAAACCCTTCGCGCGGCGGGGGTCGCGGTGAGAACCTTCGAGGTGCAGCGCCCGACCCTCGAAGAGATCTTCCTCGCCGCCGTGAAAGGAGACCGACCCCATGCGTGACACGATCCTCCGCCGCGACCCCCTCGCCGCCCTCGCGCGCGTCGCCGTGCTCGGCGCCGCGCTGCTCGCCGGCTGCGGCGGCGCCCGCAGCGCGGGCGGCCCGCCGCCGATCGAGATCGGCGCCCGATGCTCGAACTGCGGCATGCGCATCGAGGACCTCGCGTTTGCGAGCGAGCGCCAGCTTGGCGGCGCGTGGCTGCCCTACGAGTCCATCGAGTGCCTGATTGCCGACATGGGCAAGCGCCCGGGAGGCACGGCGTACGTGCCCGATCACGACACCAAGACGCTCCACGCCGCGACCGATATGTGGATCGTGAAGGGCAACTTCCCCTCACCGATGGGCGGGGGCTTCGCGGCCTTCGCCGACCGCGCCGCGGCCGACACGCTGGCCGCGGCGACCGAGGGCACGGTGGACCGCCTCGAGGCGTTCCTCGCGGGGGGTGGACGGTGACGCAGCGTCCGCCCGCCCGCCCCGCTCCCGCCACGCGCGGGGACCGCCCGTGAGCCGCTGGCGCGCGCTGGCCCTCGGCGTCGCGGTCGCCGCGCTCGCGGTGTCCGCCGCGGCGCGGCTGCCGCGGCGCGCGCCCGAGGCCGCGCCGCCGCCGCCCCCGCCGCCGCTCGCCGAGGTGGCGTTCGAGATCGGGCCGTCGGGCGCCACCCCGTTCGCGGCCGCGGTGCCCAAGGGCCACCGCGTGCGCCTGACCGTCGTCAACCGCGCCGGCCGCGCCATCGAGGCGCGCCTCGCCGGCTACGAGGACCGCGTGACGACCGGGGCCCTCGCCCCGGACTCGTCGTGGACCGGCACGTTCCTCGCGGACCTGCCGGGCGAGGGCTTCGCGCTGCTCGTGGACGGCGAGCCCGCCGCGCGCCTCGCCGTCACCGGATCGCACCTCGAGGAGGGACACCGATGATCGCCGCGGCCACGCCGGCTGCGGGGGCCGCGCGCGACCCGCTCGCCGCGCGCCTGCCGCGCGTCGCCACGATCGCGCAGGAGGAGTACCGGCGCGCGCTCGAGACGCGCTGGCTGTTCGCCTTCTCCGCCGCGTTCGCCGCGCTCGTGCTCGGGCTCTCGTACTTCGGCCTCGCGCAGGGACGCGAGGTCGGCTTCCAGGGCTTCGCGCGCGTCACGCTCTCGCTCATGAACCTGGTGCTCCTCGTCGTGCCGCTCAGCGGGCTCATGCTCGGGGTGGCGAGCGTGGCGGGCGGCGGCGACGCGCTGCCGTTGCTGCTCGCCCAGCCCGTCGCGCGCGGCGAGGTGCTGGTCGGCAAGTACCTCGGGCTCGGCGCGGCGCTGTCCGCGGCGCAGGCGCTCGGCTTCGGCGGCGGCGGCGTGGTCGTCGCGCTGCAGGCCGGAAGCGACCACCTGCCGGGCTTCGTGGCGCTCACGGTGCTCTCGCTGGCGCTCGGCTGGCTGTCCATCGCGGTCGCGCTGTGCATCGCCGTGCTGGCGCCCGACCGCGTGCGGGCGCTGTCGGTCGCGCTGCTCGTGTGGCTCGGCGCGGTGGTGGCGTACGACCTCGCGGTGCTCGGCGCGACGGCGATGCTGAGCGGCCTGCCGCTCGAGCGCGTGCTGGTGCCGGCCCTGCTCCTCAACCCCGTGGACCTGACGCGCGTCATGGTGACCCTCGCGGTCGGCTCCGGCGCGCTGTTCGGTCCCACCTCGGCGGTGCTCGCGAAAACCTTCGGCTCCACCGGCGGCATCGCGGTGGGCGCCGCGGTGCTCGTGCTCGAGACCGCGATCCCGCTCGCGGTCGCGGCGCGCGTCTTCCGCCGCCGGGACTGGTGACGCCGTGAGCGGCCCGGGGGCCGGCGGCGGCATGGACACGGAGCGCGCGCCCGGCCCGGCGCCCGCGCCGGCGGGCCGCGCGCCCGTGCGGCCCGTCATCCCCATCAAGGACGTCCCGGCGCCGACGCGCGCGCAGGCCTCGCCGCTCTCCATCGCGCCGGCGGCGCCCGAGCCCTACCGCCTGCTGTTCCCGCTCGGCGCCGCGCTCGGGCTCGCCGGCACGGTGCCGTGGATCGCGCACGCGTTCGGCGCCCTGCCCTACCCGGGCGTGCTCCACCGCGCGCTGTTGGTCGAGGGCTTCGAGCTGTGCTTCGTGCTCGGCTTCCTCCTCACGGCGCTGCCCGCCATGACGCGCGGCGAGCGCTGCCGGCCGTGGGAGCTGGCGGCGGCCTTCGGCCTCGCCCTCGCGTTCGGCGCGCTCGCGCTCGCCGGCGCGCTCGCGCTCGCCCACGCCGCGTTCGCGCTCGCCGTGCTCCACCTCGGCGTCGCCGCCGCGCGCCGCGTCGCCGCCGCGCCCATGAAGCCCGCCGAGGAGTTTGCGTTCGTCGGCCTCGGCCTCGCGCTCGGGCTCGCCGGCGGCGTGGTGCAGACCGGCGCGGCGCTCGCGTGGTGGACCGAGCCCGCGCCCGCCTTCGGCTCGCGGCTCGTCTCGCTCGGCATGGTGCTGTCGCTCGTGCTCGGCGTCGGGGCGCTGCTCGTGCCGGCGTTCGTCGGCATGCGCGATCCGCTGACGATTCCGGGCATTGCGCGCGCGCACGAGCGGCGCGGGCGGCGCGCGCTCTACGCCGCGCTCGCGGCGCTCCTCGCCGGCGCGTTCGCGCTCGAGGCCGCCGGCCTCGCCGCGGCCGGCGCGTGGGCGCGCGCCGCGGCCGGCGTCGCGCTCGTGGCGTGGGTGTGGAAGCTCACGCGCCGGCCGGGCCGCCGCGACCTCTACGGCTGGGGCCTGTGGAGCACCGGCTGGGCGACCGCCGCCGGCCTCGTGCTGGCGGCGCTGTTCCCGGCGCGCGCGGCCGGGCTCCTCCACCTCACGTTCGTCGGCGGCTTCGGCCTCCTCACGCTCGGCATCGGGACGCGCGTCGTGATCGCGCACGGCCGCCACCCCATGGCCGACGAGCGCCGCCTGTTCGCGCCGTGGATCGTCGGGGCGCTCGCGCTCGCGCTCGCCGCGCGCCTCGCCGCGGACTTCGCCGGCGCGGCGGGCTTCGCCCGCGCGCTCGGCGCCGCGGCGGCGCTGTGGGCGGCGGCGTGGCTTGGCTGGCTCGCCGGGGCGCTGCCGCGCGTCGTCCGCCCCGGACGTCCGCCCGGCGCGTAGGCGCCGCGGGCGGCGCGCGACCGCCCCGCCCGCGCCGGGACGCCCGGGCACCGGGCCGCACCCCCCGCGCATCCAACGCCTCGCCGCCGAACGCCCGGACCCCGCCGCGGGCGCCGCGCGGGCGCGCCGGGCGCGTCCCCCGCCGCCGCCGCGCGCTTCGCCCGGTCCGCGCGATTCGACTAGAATCCAGCGGTTTTCGCACCCCATTCCACCGCGGAGACGAACGTGTCCAACGTGCGCGACGTCATCATCCTCGGCGCCGGCCCGGCCGGTTACACGGCGGCCCTCTATGCGGCGCGCGCCGATCTCAAGCCGCTCGTGATCCTCGGCTGGCAGCCGGGCGGCCAGCTCACCACGACCACCGAGGTCGAGAACTTCCCCGGCTTCGAGCACGGCATTCAGGGCCCGGAGCTCATGGAGATCATGCGCCGGCAGTGCCAGCGGTTCGGCACCGAGTTCGTGCAGGCCGCCGCCGAGCGCGTGGATCTCTCGACGCGCCCCTTCACCGTCGTCACCGACGGCGGCGAGGAGTACCGCGCCCGCGCGCTGATCGTCGCGACCGGCGCCTCGGCCAAGTACCTCGGCCTGCCGAGCGAGCAGGCGCTCCTCGGCCACGGCGTGTCGGCGTGCGCCACCTGCGACGGCTTCTTCTACAAGGGCAAGCGCGTCATGGTGGTGGGCGGCGGCGACACGGCCATGGAGGAGGCCTCGTACCTCGCCAAGCTGTGCAGCGAAGTCACCGTGGTGCACCGCCGCGACACGCTGCGGGCGTCGAAGATCATGCAGGAGCGGGCGTTCGCGAACCCGAAGATCCGCTTTGTGTGGAACAGCGAGGTCGTCGAGGTGCTCGCGAACGAGCACGGCGCCGTGCGCGGCGCGAAGGTGCGCGACGTGAGGACCGGCGAGGTCACCGAGCACGCGTTCGAGGGCTTCTTCGTGGCCATCGGACACCAGCCCAACACCGCCTTCCTCGGCGGCCAGCTCCCGACCGACGCCAAGGGCTACCTCGTCGTCGAGCCCGGCACGCCCCGCACGCCGGTTCCCGGCGTGTTCGCCGCCGGCGACGTGGCCGACGCCGTCTACCGCCAGGCGGTGACCGCCGCCGGCACCGGCTGCATGGCCGCGCTCGAGGCGGCGCGCTGGCTCGAGGCCGAGGAGCACGCAGCGAACGCCGCCGGCGCCGCGACGCACGCCGGCTGATCCCCTTCCGCGCGCGGCGCCGCGAGCGCCGCGCGCGGCACCGCGAGGTCCCGCATGGAGCGCGAAGTACTCGAGTTCGACGTCCAGTTCATCGGCGCGGGGCCCGCCGGGCTCGCCGGCGCCTACCACCTCGCCACGCTCATCGAGAAGCACAACGCCGCCGTGGCGCAGGGCGCCCCCGGACAGGCGCTTCCCGAGACCACCATCGCGGTGCTCGAGAAGTCGGCCACCGTCGGCGCGCACGGCATCTCGGGCGCGGTCATGGACCCGCGCGGCATTCGCGAGCTCATGCCCGACTACCGCGAGCGCGGCTGCCCGATCGCGAGCGACGTCACCCGCGACGACGTGTACTTCCTGTGGGAGACGGGACAGTTCCGCCTGCCGTGGACGCCGCCAATGCTCGACAACCACGGCAACCACGTGCTGTCGCTCGGGAACTTCGTGGCGTGGCTCGCCGCCGAGGCCGAGGCGAAAGGCGTGCTCGTGGCCACCGAGATGCCGGCCGCGCGCGCGCTGGTCGAAAACGGCCGCGTGATCGGCGTCCAGGTCGGCGACAAGGGCGTCAACCGGGCGGGCGCGCCCAAGCCCAACCACCAGCCGGGCGCCCTGTGCCACGCCAGGGCGACCGTGCTGTGCGAGGGCCCGCGCGGCACGCTCGCCAGGCAGCTCGAGAAGACGCTCGGCCTCGCCGTGGGCAGGAACCCGCAGGTCTACTCGACCGGCGTCAAGGAGCTGTGGGAGATGCCGCCCGGGCGCGTGCAGAAGGGACGCGTCATCCACACCATGGGCTGGCCGCTGCCGAGCCACACCTTCGGCGGCGGGTTCATCTACGGCATGGACGACACCCACTGGGCGGTCGGCTGCGTGACGGGACTCGACTCGCCCGACCCCACGACCGACCCGCACGGCAACCTGCAGCGCATGAAGACGCACCCGCTGGTGCGGGCGCTGCTCCAGGGCGGCAGGCCCGTGGCGTACGGCGCCAAGGCGATCCCCGAGGCCGGCTGGCACGCCATGCCGAAGCTCTCCGCCGACGGCCTGCTCCTGTGCGGCGACTCGGGCGGTTTCCTGAACGGCGCGCGCCTCAAGGGCATCCACCTCGCCATCAAGTCCGGCATGCTCGCGGCCGAGACGCTGTTCGAGTGCCTGCTGGCCGGCGATTTCTCGAAGGAGCGCCTCGCCTCGTACGAGACGCGCGTCGCCTCGTCGTGGGCCGGCGCCGAGCTCAGGGCGGTGCGCAACTTCCACCAGAATTTCGAGCACGGGCTCTACGCCGGCATGCTCGGCACCGGGATCGGCATGGCGACCGGCGGCCGGGACCTGCTCCTGCGCGACCGCGCGCCGAACCACGCCGGCCACGAGCGCATGAAGCGGCTGCGCGACGTCCATCCGAACGGCAAGCCGGCGCCCATGAAGTACGACGGCGCGCTCACGTTCGACAAGCTGGCGGACGTCTACCTGTCCGGCACCACGCACGACGAGGACCAGCCCGTGCACCTCGTGGTCGCCGACACCAGCGTGTGCGCGACCCGGTGCCGCGAGGAGTACGGCAACCCCTGCCAGCACTTCTGCCCCGCGAACGTGTACGAGATGGTGCCCGACGAGACCCGCGGCGCGGGCGCGCTGAGGCTCCAGATCAACGCGTCGAACTGCGTCCACTGCAAGACCTGCGACATCGCCGACCCCTACCAGATCATCACCTGGGTCACGCCCGAGGGCGGCGGCGGGCCGAACTACAAGAACCTGTAGCCGTGGTCCGGAACGCGACAGCTGACGGCCGCCGGGCGCGCCGGGTCGCCGGCCTCGCGCGCCGTGCCGTGACGGCGGCGCTCGCCGCGCTCCTCTCGGGCTGCGCGGTCGGCGGCTATCAGCCGGTGGCGTCCAACCAGCCCATCGAGCGGCAGGCGCTCGCGCCCGAGCACCGCATCTTCTACGACGCGCTCGAGGATCAGGGGCGCTGGACGCTCATCGAGCCGTGGGGCTGGGTCTTCAAGCCCGACGTCAACCCGGTGGCGTGGAGCCCCTACCAGGACGGCTTCTGGGTGCCGAGCGACGTGTACGGCTGGGTGTGGATCTCGAACGAGCCGTTCGGCTGGGCGGTCTACCACTACGGGCAGTGGGCGTGGGACGAGTTCCAGGGCTGGGTGTGGATCCCCGGACTCGAGTGGGGCCCGGGCTGGGTGAGCTGGGAGATGGCCGCCAGCTACGTCGGCTGGGCGCCCCTCATGCCCTCGGGCGTGAACGCGGCGAACATCCCGGGCGGGCCGTGGCGCTGGGCGCCGACCGCGACGCTCGGCACGCCCGCCCTGCGCGAGCGCGTCGTGACGAGCGCCCAGCTCGGCGCCACCGCGCGCGAGGCGCGGCCGGTGCAGAACTTCGCCACGGCCGACGGCGTGACGTTCAACCGCGGTCCCGCGTTCGAGGTCGTCGAGCGCGTGGCGGGGCCGCTCGCCAAGGTCAGGGTGGACGCCGTGGACCCGCTCGCCGGCGTGCGCGAGCGGCGCGGCGCGGCGGCCGCAGGCGACGAGGAGCTGCACCGCGCGCGCGTCGAGGCCACGCGCCGCGCCGCGGAGGAGGCCGCGCGGCGCGCGGCGGCGATCCTCTCGGGCGGCGCGCCGATCGCCGGCGCGGTGCGCGTGGTGCGCCCCGGCTTCGCCCCGCGCCCGGAGGAGCAGGCGCCGGGGGCGCGCGGCGCCGGCCGGCGCGGCGCGCCGGCGTCCAAGTCCGCCGCGGCCGACTCGGCCGCGCGACCGCGCTGAGGCGCGCCGGCCCCGCGCCCGGTCGCGGGGCGCGCGCGGACCCGCTCCCGTGACGCCGACCGAGATCCTCAAGCGACGCGCGCTCGCGCTCGGCTTCGACGCGGTCGGCGTCGCGGCCGTCTCCCCGCTCGAGGCCGTCGCCCACTACGAGGCATGGCTCGCCGCCGGCTTCCACGGCGGCATGGACTGGCTCGCGTCCGAGAAGCACGTGGCGCGGCGACGCGACCCTTCGCTGCTCGTCCGCGATCTCAGGGCGGTGGTGTGCGTCGCGCTGTGCCATGCTCCGGACGCCGACCCGGCGCGCGACCGGCGCCTTGGCCGCATCGCGCGCTACGCGGCGGGCGAGGACTACCACCGCGTCATGAAGGACGGGCTGCTCGCGCTCGAGCGCTTCGTGCAGCGCGAGTTGTTCCCCGGCTCGCGTTCGCTGTGGTGGTCGGACACCGGCGCCATCCTCGAGCGCGGCTGGGCGGTGCGCGCCGGCCTCGGCTGGACGGGCAAGCACGCCGGGGTGCTGTCGCGCGAGCGCGGCTCGTGGTTCCTGCTCGGCGAGCTGCTCGTGGACCGCCCGCTCGACCCCGATCCGCCGGCCGACGCCGACCACTGCGGCACCTGCACGCGCTGCCTCGACGCCTGCCCGACGCGCGCCATCGTCGCCCCCTACCGGGTGGACGCGCGGCTCTGCATCTCGTACCTCACCATCGAGCACCGCGGCGCGATCCCGAGGCACCTGAGACCGCTCGTCGGCGACTGGGTGTTCGGCTGCGACGTGTGCCAGGAGGTGTGCCCGTGGAACCGCTTCGCGCCGCCGGCGCGCCAGGCGCGGCTTCACGCGCGCGCCTACGACGGCTGGTCGCTCGAGCGCTTCCTCGCCATGAGCGAGGCCGAGTTCCACGCGGTGTTCGCCACCAGCCCGATCCGCCGCGCCGGCCGCGCGGGGTTCGCGCGCAACGTGTGCGTGGCGCTCGGAAACCGCGGCGAGGGGGCCGCCGTGCCGGCGCTCGCGGCGGCGCTGGCGCGCGACCCCGCGCCGCTCGTGCGCGGGCACGCCGCGTGGGCGCTCGGGGAGATCGCGCGGCGGGCGGGCCCGGCGGCGGGCGCGGGCGAGACCCCGCCCCCCGGCGCGGAGCGCGCGCCGGGGGCGCCGCCGGCCGCCGGGGCGCGCGCCGCCGCGCTCGACGCGCTGCGCGCGGCGCGAGCCGACGCCGACGGGTCGGTGCGCGACGAGGTGGAAGGAGCGCTGCGCGCGGCCGCGACGCCCGCGTAGCGGCCCCTCAACCGAGGCTCGTCCCTTCCACCCACTCGGCGCCGCCGTCCGCGAAGCGCTCCTGCTTCCAAATCGGCACCGAACGCTTGAGCTCGTCCATGGCCCAGCGGCAGGCGTCGAAGGCCGGGGCGCGGTGCGCGGCGGTCACCACCACCGCCACGCTCGCCTCGGCGGGCGGCACCTCGCCGAGGCGGTGGACGATGCGGCACGCCGCGACCCCGAAGCGCGCGCACGCCTCGCGCTCGATGCGCTCCATGGCCGGCACCGCCATCGCCGGGTAGGCCTCGTAGGCGAGGCGCACGACGCGTCGCCCGCCGTGGTGGTCGCGCGTGGTGCCGAGGAAGAGCGCGATCGCGCCGCAGTCGGGGCGCGCCGCCTCGGCGAGAAGCCGCGCGGCGTCGAGCGGCGCCGCGACCAGCTCAGCCACCGCGCCGCCCCGCCGCGCGGCGCGCCGCGGCGGCACGCGCGCCGTGCGCGGCCGACGTCGGTCCGTGTCGCGCGCGCGTTTCGCGCGTCGCGCCGGCCGCGGCCGGCGCGCGACCCGCGGCGCGCCGCGGCCGCAGCGTGCGGCGGTAGATGGGCCGCGTCGGCGAGCGCCGTGCGACCTCGCGGAAGCCGGCCGCCTCGAACGCCGCCGGCAGGCCGGTGTACACGAACACATCGGGTGCCCGGCCGCCGCGTGGCGCCACCGGATAGCCCTCGAGCGCGCGCGCCCCGCGCCGCGCCGCCTCGCGCGCGGCGGCGCGCAGCAGCGCCACGCTCAGGCCCTTGCCGCGATGGGTGCGCGCCACGAAGAAGCACGGCACCGACCACACCGGATCGTCGTCCACCGGCGCCAGCACGCGCGAGCGGGCGAGGCGCACGTAGTCGGCGCGCGGCGCGAGCGCGCACCAGCCCGCCGGCTCGCCGTCCACGTAGGCGATGAGTCCGGGCGCCGCGCCCGCGTCCACGAGCTTTCTGAACCGGCGCCGGTTGGCGGCGCCGCCGTCCCTGGTGCGCGTCGCCCACGTCCGGGCGGGCAGGCGCCAGTACATGCACCAGCAGCCGGCGCACGCGCCGCGCGGCCCGAACAGCGCCACGACGTCGCCCCAGCGGGCGGGTGTCAGCGGGTGAATCTCGATTGCCGGCACGGCGTCAGCCTCCGCTCACGGGGGGGAGCAGCGCGACCTCGCCGCCCGGAGTGAGCGTCGTGTCGCCGCGCACGAGCACGCCGTCGAGCGCGACGGCGAGGTGCGGCACGAGCGGCGCGAGCGCCGGGCGCGCGCGCACCGCGGCCTCGAGGGCGTCCGCGACGCGGCTGCCTTCCGGCAGCTCGAGCGCCAGCGCGCGCGCGCCGGCGCGCTCGCGCGCCTGAGCGAACAACAGGACGGTGATGGTCACGTGTGGCATCCCCCTCGTGCGCCGACTATGCTGCCGCGATGCGAACCGAGGATCACGGCGGCGGGCCCGCGCGCGGGCCGGAAGCGGAAGGTAGCGCAGGCCACGACGCGCCCGCCACGCCCTCCGCCGGAGGACCCGCTGCGCCGCCGGGCGCGCGCGACGCCCGCCACGGCGGCGACCGCGACGCCGGCGGCGCAGGCGACCCGGCGTCCGAAGACGCCTCGCCGTCGCCGGCGGACGAGGCCCCCGGCGAGCCCTCCGCCGACGCGCCGCGCGCCCTCGACGAACAGGGGCTGCTCGGCTGGCTGCTCGCCATCGCGCTGCTCGGGATCGGCGGCGTGGCCCTCGGCGAGCAGGAGCTGGCCGGACTCATGGCCCTCGCCGGGCTGTTCGTGGCCGCGCAGGCCGCGGACACCGAGCCGCGCTGGGCGCCGCTCTACGCGGCGGTCGGCTGGATCGTCCCGGCCGGAAGCATCGCGGTGTTCGGCGGCCTCGCCGTGATGCTCCAGCAGAATCTGCCGCCCGGCCCGCTGCGCGCGGGCCTCATCGGCTTCGCGGCGGCGGCCGCGCTCGTGTGCCTTGCGCTCGCCTTCGGCCCGGCGGCGCGCGCCGCGACCGCGGCGCTCTTCCGCGGCTCGGGCGAGCGCCGCGACGAGCGCACCGCGGCGCGCCTCGTGCTCGCCGGGCTCATGCTCGGGCTCCCCGGCTGGTTCGCCCTGCGCGAGCCGATCCGGGAGATGCTCGCGGGTCCCGATTCGCTGCTCGCGGGCCACAGCTTCCTCGGCGGCCTCATCGGCTACATCGCGGTCGCGTTCGCGGCCGCCGGCTACGGGCTGCGCCGCACGGCGGCCGAGGCCGTCGCGCGCCTCGGCCTGCGCCCGCTGGCGTGGGCGGACGGCATCTGGATCGTCGCCGGCCTCGGTGCGCTGTGGGCGGTCAACGCCGGCGCCGAGCACCTGCAGCGCGGCTACTTCCCCGCGCTCTACGAGCAGGACCGCCGCTTCGGCGAGGTGCTGGCCGGAGGGCTCGCGGCGTGGCAGATCGTGCTGCTGTCGCTCAACGCCGGCGTCGGCGAGGAGATCACGCTGCGCGGCGCGCTCCAGCCGCGGCTTGGCATCGCGCTCAGCGCGGCGTTCTTCGCCGCGCTGCACGTGCAGTACTCGTGGTTCGGAATGCTCGTGATCTTCGCGCTCGGCGTGGTGCTCGGCATGCTGCGCCGGCGCACCAGCACCACGGTCGCGATCGCGGTGCACACGCTCTACGACCTGCTCGCCCTGTTCACGATGTGACGCGGCGCGCGCCGCCCGCGGCGCGCCTACGACAGCGTCTCCCCCGGCCGGAGCGCCACGACCTCGACGTCCACCCCGCGCGACGCCAGCTCGGCGCGCAGCGCGTCGGGCGTGCCGGTGAGCGCAGGGAACGTGCCGTGGTGGCACGGCACCAGGATGCGCGGGCGCAGCAGGCGCGCCGCCAGGGCGGCCTCGCGCGGCCCCATCGTGAACAGGTCGCCGACCGGCAGCACCGCGATCTCCGGCTCGTACAGCTCGTGGATGAGCGCCATGTCGGAGAACGGCCCGGTGTCGCCGGCGAAGTAGATGCGCGTGCCGTCCTCGAGCGTCACGACGTAGCCGCACGGCTCGCCGCCGTAGATCACCTGCCCGCCGTCCTCGATGCCGCTCGAGTGAAGCGCGTGGACCATCGTGAAACGCACGCCCGCCGCCTGCTGCGTGCCGCCCTTGTTCATGGCCTGCACGTGAGCGACGCCCTTCCTCGACAGGTACAGCGAGATCTCGTAGTTGCACACCACGACCGGCTGGTACTTCTTGGCGAGCGTCACGGCGTCCGCCATGTGGTCGCCGTGGCCGTGGGTGATGGCCATGACGTCCATGCGGTCGAAGCTCTTGAGCTCCTTCGGGCAGGCCGGGTTGCCCTCGACCCACGGGTCCACGAGCACGGTGCGTCCACCGCGCGTGACGAGCTTGAAGGTGCTGTGACCGAGCCAGGTGAGCGCGAAGCCGCGATTCAGGGTGACCATCGGAGTGCCTCGAGGCGCGGCCGCCCGGGTCCCGCGCGGCGCGGGGTCGCGCCGCCGGGCGCCGGCGGGGCCGGGCCGGATGGCGCGGCGCGCGGGGCGCGCCGGCGCGTGGAGCGTGCGCGGCCGGGCAGGTCGGTCAGCGCGCCGCGGCGGCGGCCTCGGCGGGCGCGATCTCCTCGAGCCGCGCCGTGAAGTGCCGCAGCACGGGCGCTTCCCACGTGATCCGCAGCCCCCGCAGGCGCTCGCGCTCGCGGTGCAGCTGGATCACCGACTCCGCCACGTACCGCATGTGCTCGGTGGTGTACACCCGCCGCGGCACGGCGAGCCGCACCAGCTCGAGCCTCGGATAGACCATCTCGCCGGTGGCCGGGTCGCGGTGCCCGAACATCAGGCTCCCGACCTCGACCGCCCGGATGCCGAACTCCCGGTAGAGCGCGACGACCAGCGCCTGCCCCGGGTACTGCGACTGCGGGATGTGCGGCAGCATGCGCTTCGCGTCAATGTAAACCGCGTGGCCGCCGACCGGCTTCACGATCGGCACGCCCGCCTCGTCGAGCATCTCGCCGAGGTGGGCGACCTGCGTGATGCGGAACGTCAGGTAGTCCTCGTCGAGCACCTCGCGCAGGCCGCGCGCGATGGCCTCGAGGTCGCGCCCGGCGAGCCCGCCGTAGGTCGGGAAGCCCTCGATGAGGATGAGCAGGTTGGTGATGCGCTCGGCCCACTCGCGGTTGTTGAGCGCGAGGAAGCCGCCGATGTTGACGAGGCCGTCCTTCTTGGCGCTCATCGTGCAGCCGTCGCCGAGCGCGAACAGCTCGCGCGCGATGTCGGCGATCGAGCGCTGGCGGTAGCCCGGCTCGCGCTGCTGGATGAACCAGCAGTTCTCGGCGAAGCGGCACGCGTCGAAGATGAGCGGCACGCCGTGGCGCCGACACACCTCGCGCACCGCGCGCACGTTGGCGATGGACACCGGCTGGCCGCCGCCCGAGTTGTTGGTGACGGTGATCATCACCAGCGGCACGCGGCCCTTCTTCTCGGTCAGCGTGCGGTCGAGCTTCGCCGGGTCGAGGTTGCCCTTGAACGGGTGCGGAGACTCGGGATCGAGGCCCTCGTCCACCACCAGATCGACCGCCTCGGCGCGCTGGTGCTCGACGTTGGCGCGCGTGGTGTCGAAGTGGATGTTGTTGGGCACCACGTCGCCGGGCTGGAGCAGCGTCGAGAACAGCAGGTTCTCGGCGACGCGCCCCTGGTGGGTCGGAATGACGTGCTCGTAGCCGAAGATCTCCCGCACCGTGTCGCGGAAGTGGAAGAAGTTGCGGCTGCCGGCGTAGGACTCGTCGCCGAGCATGAGCCCCGCCCACTGGCGGTCGCTCATCGCCGACGTGCCGCTGTCGGTGAGCAGGTCCACGTAGATGCTCTCCGCGGGGACCGAAAAGATGTTGAGTCCCGCCTCGCGAATGAGGCGCTCGCGCTCCTCGCGCGGCACGCGGCGGATCGGCTCGACGACCTTGATGCGGAAGGGTTCGGCGGGAAAGCGCATGACGCCGCGAGGATAGTCCCGCGGTCGCGCGCGCGACAAACGCCGGGGCGCGCGGCGTGCGCGCGCGGCCGCGGCCGCGTCGCGCGCGGAGCCGGGCGCCGGCGGGCGGCGCCCGCCGCGAGGCGCGAGGGGCACGACGCGCCCGTGCGCGGCCGACTTTGTTCGATCCTGCGCGGCCCGCGCGCAGGGGCGTGGCTCGCGACCAAAATGCCTATTGCGCCCCGGTCGCAAATGCCCCACGCTTCCGGGCGTTGGAGTTTCAAGAGGGTTCCCCCCTCTGCGAAGTGGAGTGACGGCCCGCCGCGCGGTGGCCCCCCGTTCGTCGCGCGTGCCGCACCCCGGCGGATTTCTTTTTGCCCGAATCCCAGTCACCGCCGTCGTGCGTTTCCGGGCCGTTGCGAGCGCACCCGTTGGCTCGTGCCTCGGTTGCGCTGTGGAGCGTGCGTGCGGTCGTGGGATCGGGGGACTCCGTCGCGCGTACCGAAGCAGCGCAACTGAGGGCCGCCTCTGCGGAGGCGGCGCCACGATGGACGCGGCGGGCGGAGCGATCCGCCCGCCGTGATCGTTGAGGTCGAGCCGGGCGGCGCGCGCCGCCTAGTTCAGCTCGCCGCCTTCGCCCCCCGCCGGCGGGTCCGGAGCGCGCGCCGCGCGCAGCGCGCGCTCCAGCCAGGCGCGCGTGCGCTGGCTGCGCTCGAGCAGGCTGTCGGTCTCGAGCAGCGCCAGCTTTTCGTCGGGCGGCATGTCGAGCGCGGTGCACAGGCGGTTGACCGTCTCCTCGAGCGTTGCGCCCGACCCCACGGTGCCGGCGAGGGCGGCCGCCGCGCCCGGGTAGCGCACCGCGGCGAAGCGCGTCCACGCCGAGCGCAGCGCGGACAGCTCGAGCTGGACGAGGGGGTCGTCCTGCGGCACCGGGTGCTCGGGAATCGGCTCGAGGCGCGCCGCGCGGTAGGGGAACTCCTTCATCACGCGCGCGAAGCGCACGCGCACCAGGCCCGCCAGCTCGAGGTCGTAGCAGTCGTTCGGGAGCCACGCCACGCGTTCGATGCGCCCGAGGCATCCGGTCTCGAAAAAGGCCGGGCTGCCGTGGTAGTCGCGCTCCCAGCCGGGCTTGAGGAGCGCCATCGCGATCATGCGGCCCTGCGACAGGGCGTCACGCACCATGGTGCGGTAGCGCAGCTCGAAGATGTGGAGGGGCAGGACCGCGCGCGGGAAGAGCACCGTGCCCGGCAGCGGGAACACGGGTACCGGGTGCTGCGGCGGGTGCTCCATGGCGGCCTCCCCCGCCCACGGCGGCCGCGGCGCGTGACGCGGGCGCGCGCCCGGGCCCTGCGCCGGCGGCGGCCGGGTTCAGTCCTCGGCGAGGAACTCGAGCAGCTCCTGGATGTGCCCCTCGACCTTCACCTTCGGGTAGATCTGGGCGATGCGCCCGGTGCGGTCGATGACGAACGTCGTGCGCTCGATGCCCATGTACTTCTTGCCGTACAGGTTGCGCTGCTTGTAGACGCCGTACGCCTTGGACACCGCGGCGTCCTCGTCGGCGAGCAACGTGAACGGCAGGATGTGACGCCGCTTGAACGACTGGTGCGACTCCAGCGAGTCGGTCGAGACGCCGAGGATCTCGACGTTCAGGTTCTCGAACTCGTCGAACGCCTCGCGGAACGCGCACGCCTGCTTGGTGCATCCCGGCGTCTCGTCCTTCGGGTAGAAGTACAGGATCACCGTCTTTTTTCCCTTGAACTGCCGCAGGGAGATCCTCTCGCCGGTCGTCGAGGGCAGCGAGAAGTCGGGGGCGGGCTTGCCGATCACGGGCAAGAGGCTCGTGGCCATGCATCCTCCGGAGAAACGGGGCCGGGCTCCCGTCGGAGCCCGGCCGTGACGGGGGGCGGCGGCGCCGCCGCCCCGGGTCGTGTGCGGGTTACTTGTGGGCGGGCGCCATCGCCAGCGCCCGCTCGAGGTTGCGGTTCACCGCGTTCCAGTCGAGGTTGTCGAAGAACGCGTCAATGTACTTGGCGCGCAGGCGCCCGTAGTCGAGCCAGTACGCGTGCTCGTACACGTCGAGCGCCAGCACCGGCGTGGCGTTCCACAGCGGGAAAGTGTTCTGCGCGTCGCCGACCACGGTGGTGAGCGTGTTCCAGTCGTGGTCGTAGGCGAGCCACACCCAGCCGCGCGCCGCCATGCCCGACGCCTTGAAGTCCTTGAGCCACTCGTCCACCGAGGGGAAGTCGCGCGCGATGAGCTCCGCGACCTTGCCGGTGGGCGCGCCGCCGGGGCCGCCGAGATGGTCGAAGTAGATCTCGTGGTTCTTGACGCCGCCGGTCGCGAACGACAGGTCCACGCGCAGCGCGCGCAGGTCGCTGTAGATCTGGTTGGCGCTCGCGCGGTCCACAGCGCCGAGCTTCTCCTGGATCTCGTTCGTCTTCGCCACGTAGCCCTTGTAGAGCTCGTAGTGCTCTTCCATCGTCCGCTTCGAGATGCCCTTCAGATCGCGGATCGAATCGAAGGTCCGGGCGGTGAGCTTGGGAAACGGCATGGGGGTCCTCCATTGCGAGGGGCGCACGAACGCCCGCGTGGGTTCTGGGTGGGAACGGAGGTCGAAGTTAGCCCCCGCTCCGGGGGTCGGTCAACCGCCGCCGTGGGGCCGTTCGCGCAGTCCCCGCGCGCTCGAGACGGCCCCCGAGCGCACCGAGTCGAGCAGCGCCTGCGCGAGCGGCAGGCTCACCTCGCACGTCGGGTCGTACGCGCGGCAGCCGGCCAGCGTGTAGCCGCAGCCGCACGTGCAGGAGCGCGCGTTGGCGAAGCGCAGGAACACCTCGCGCCGCCGGGGATCGAGGTCGGCGAACTCGAGCCCCTTGACGTCGTCCACCCAGCGCACGCGCAGGGCCGCCGAGTCGGCGTCGGGCGCGGGCGCTCCGCTCGGCGCGCCGGCCGGAGCCGCGGCACCCCCGGCCACGCGCCGCACGTCGCCCCACCGCCCGACGGCCACGGCAAGGCCGCCCGCGAACGCGACGAGGGCGATCAGCGCGATCCATGGCGTGCGCCGGTTGGACACGTGGGGCGGGGCCGGTGAGGAGGGTCGTGGGATCGGGGGACGCGAGCCGCTGCTCCGACCGTCGGATGCCGGGGGGAGCCCGCCGGGTTCGGACGGGTTTCGGGGGCGGCGCCGTTTCCTTGACGCGCCAGCCCCGGCGGCGCGGGAACGCCGGCGCATTGACCGCCCCCGGCCACCTCCCTAGAGTCCCGCCCCGTCGCATGCGGCGGCCCGCCCCGCGCGCCGCCGGGCGCAGTCGCGCCGCCCCGCCACCCGAAGGAGACCCCCCGTGAGCTGGATTCGAACCGTCCCGCCGGAGGACGCCGAGGGCGCCCTGGCGGGCGTGTACGAGGCGGCGCGCGCGGCCTCGCGCCGCGGCGCGGTGTCAAACCTCTGGCAGGCGCTCGGGCTCGACCCGTCGGGCGCGGCGGCCACGCATACGCTCTACCGCGCCCTCATGGCCGACCCGGCGCCGCTCACGCGCGTGCAGGCCGAGATGATCGCGCTCGTGGTTTCGGCCACCAACGGCTGCGGCTACTGCGTCGCCCACCACGGCCCGCGGCTGGCCGCCGCGCTCGGCGACGAGACGCTGGCGCGCGCGGTCGCGCTGGACTACCGCGAGGCGAACCTCGCGGCGCGCGACCGCGTGCTGCTCGACTACGCGGTGGCGCTCACCTGCGAGCCCTCGGAGCGCAAGTCCGAGGACGTGGAGCGCCTGCGCGAGTACGGTTTCGAGGATGGCGCCATCCTGCGCGCCACCGAGATCGCCGCCCTCTACGCGCTCACCAACCGTCTCGCGTCGGGGCTCGGCGTGCCGCTCGAGCCCGGCGTCGCGGCCTGGGAGTTTGGCGCCCAGCGCTGAGGCGCGGCGGGCGGCCGCCCGCGCCGCGGCGGGCGCGGCGGCGGAAGGCGCGACGGGCGCGGCGCCCGCGCGGCGCCGCGTCCGTGCCGCGGACGCGCGGACGGTCGGTGGGCGCGAACGGCGCGGCGTCCGCCTGCGTCCGGCGGCGGTGCGCGACCGGTCCGCTCACGCCAGAGCGCGCGCCTCGTCGTAGATCGCGAGCAACCCCTCGACGTGGCGCGCGGGCGCGCCACGCTCGAGCACGCGCGCGCGGCCGGCCGCCGCCCAGCCGCGCGCCGCGGGCTCATCGAGCGCGCGCGCCACCGCCGCCGCGAGCGCCGCCGCGTCGCCCGGCGGGACGAGCAGTCCGGTCACCTCGTGCTCGCACAGCTCGGGAAGCGCCCCGATGCGCGAGGCGACGAGCGGGCGGGCGTCGAGCAGCGCCTCGGCCGCCGCGTAGCCGAAGTGCTCGTAGAAGAGCGACGGCACCACCACCGCCGCGGCCGCCGCACGCCGCGCGGCGAGGTCCTCGTCGGAGAGGTGCCCGAGCAGGCGCAGGTTGGGCGCGGCGCGCGCCGCGGCGGCGAGCTCCGGCCCGAGCGGGCCCTCGCCGGCGACGTGGACCTCGGCGCGCGGAAGGGCGCGCGCGAGCCCGGGCAGCAACCGCACGCCCTTCTCGAGCGAGAGCCGTCCCGAGAAGAAGACCACCGGGCGGAGGCCGGCGGCGGAGCGGGCGCGCCCGTCCGCGGGCGCGCCTCCCGGCGCGGGCGCGCCCGGCTCCACGCCGTGACCGAGCAGGCGCAGGCGCGACTGCGGCACGCGCCACGCGCGCGCCTTGTCGAGCACGAAGCGCGACGGCGCGATCCACAGCCGCACCGCGCGCCACGCGCCGATCGCGTCGTGCAGGTAGGCCTCCACCGCCCCCACCGCGCTCTTCGCGCGCGAGCCCTGCACGCACCCCGCCGCCACCGCCTGCCAGTGCCGCCCGCCGCGGCAGCGCTCGCACGGCGCGCCGCGCGCGAACATGATGCGGTTCGTGCACCACGGCTTGAAGTCGTGGAGCGTCGCCACGACCGGCACCCCGGCGCGCTCGAGCGGGCGCAGAAACGAGGGCGTGAGGTAGCGGCTCGGGGCGTGAACGTGCGCCACGTCCGGCCGCCACGCGGCCAGCAGCCCCGCCATGGCGCGCGCGGCCGGCGCCGACCACAGCGCGCGCGGGAGCTGGGCGATCTGGCGGGCGAGCGGCGCCCCCTCGCCGAAGTCGGCCGCCGGAGCGAAGTGATCGGCCGTCGGACTCGGCAGGTTGCGCGGGTCGCGGATCGCGAAGTGCGCGACCTCGTGGCCCGCGGCCGAGAGCCAGCGCGACTCGTCGAGGCAAGTGCGCTCGACGCCGCCGCGCAGGTAGTGGAAGGCGTTGACGAGAAGGATGCGCACGGGGATGGGCCCCGCGCCGCGGGAGCGCCGCACGGGGCCGCGAGGCTACCACAGGGCGCGTTTGGCCGGGACGACGCCCGGCGCGTACACTCCTGCCGCCGCGCTTCGCCCGACCATGCCCCCGCGCCTCGCATCCGCCCTCGCCGCCGTCGTGCTCGCGGCCACGCTCGCCGGCCCGGTGCGCGCCGACTTCGTGTTCGGCGACTACGTCTTCACGCAGGTCCACGTCCCCGACCAGTTCATCACCGCCCTGCGCTTCGCGCCCGATGGGCGGCTGTTCACCACCGAGCTCATCACCGGGCGGGTGCGCGTCTACGCCGACACCTCGACCGCCGCGCCGTCCTCGGTGTGGGCCGAGCTGCCGGTGCGCTGGGGCGACGGCGAGCGCGGGCTGGTGGGCCTCGCCCTCCACCCGCAGTTCGCGGACTCGCCGTACGTGTACGTCTTCTACCATCCGGCGGGCACCGACTTCGGCCGCATCGCGCGCCTGCGCGACGCCGGCGGCGTGGGCGTGGACTTCGCGGTGATCCGCGACTCGCTGCCCGGCAGCGAGGCGGTCCACCACGGCGGCCGTCTCGAGTTCGGCCCCGACGGCATGCTTTACGTGACGCGCGGCGATCAGGGCGACTGGCAGCTCTCGCCGCTCACGACCGGCACCGAGGGGCGCATCCTGCGCCTCACCCCCATGGGACGGCCGGCCCCGGGCAACGCCTTCGGCCCCGGCAATCCGTCGTACGCGATCGGCATGCGCAATCCGTTCGGACTGTGCTTCGACGCGGCGACCGGGCGCGGCTACTTCACCGACAACGGCCCCAACTGCACGGACGAGGTCAACGTGCTGTTCCACGGCGCGAACTACGGCTGGCAGCCGCTGTGGACCTGCGACGCCGTGCCCGAGGGCACCATCCCGCCGCTCTTCACCTTCACCCCGACCGTCGCCCCCACCGGCTGCACCGTGTACCGCGGCGCGCGCCTGCCGGCGCTCCACGGCAGCCTGTTCTTCGGCAGCTACAACGACGGCACGCTGTACCGCGTGCCGCTCGATGCCGTGGACCCGTGGGCCTCGGGCCCGCTCGAGGCGTTCGTCGTGTCGGAGTCGGGCTCGGTGCTCGACGTGACGACCGGTCCCGACGACCTGCTGTGGCTGTCGGGCGGCGCGGGCATCTACAAGATCCGGCCGTTCGAGGTGGTGAACGCGGCGCCGGGCGCGGCGGCCGGCGCCCCGCTCGCCGTGGCCCCCAACCCGTCGCGGCGCGCGGTCACCTTCGCGCTCGGCGGGCGCGCCGCCGACCGCCTCGAAGTGCTGGACGTCACCGGCCGGCGCGTGCGCGCGTGGGACGGCCCGCTCGCCGGCGAGGTGCGCTGGGACGGCCGCGACGGCGCGGGCGCCGAGGCGCGCCCCGGCGTTTACTTCGCGCGCGCGTGGCGCGGCGGGACGGCCGACACGCGGAGCTTCGTGCGGCTCGGGCCGTAGCGCGCCGCGTCCCCCCGGGCGGCGCGCCGGGCGAGGCCGCGCCGCGGGAAGCCGGGCGAGCCTACGCTCCGCGCGCCGCGTCCTCCACCTCCTCGAGCGCGAACTCGACGAGCGCCGCGCCCACGCCGGGGCCCGATTCGTAACAGCGCACCGTGCCCGGGCGGTCGGCGCCGAGAAAGCCGCGCAGCACCTCGAGGTGGAGCAGGCCCGCCTCCGGCTGCGCGCGCTCGAGCACGCGCTGCGGGCGCGTCTCGCGAAGATCGTTCCACGCGCCGCGTCCGAGCGCGTCGAGCGCCCAGGCGTCGAGTTCGGCGGCCTCCGGCACCTCGCGGCGCAGACCCCAGGCGTGCGTGTTGTGGCTCAGCACGCCGCCCACCACGAACGCGACGCGCTCCGGCCACCCGTCGAGCGCGTGGCGCAGCGCAGCGCCCCACGCGCGGCACTCGGCCACCGTCCGCTCGGGCATCGAGAGCGGCACCACCGGCACGCTCGCGCGCGGCACCAGGAAGTGAAGCGGCACGCTTGCGCCGCTGTCCACGCCGCGCTCCGCCACCGCCACCGGCAGGCGCCGCGCGGCGCCCGCCTCGACCAGCGCGCGCGCCAGCGCCGGCTCGCCCGGGCAGTCGTAGCGCACCTCGACGCCGAGCCCCGGGTAGTCGGTGAGCGTGCGGTGGCGGCGGCCGGCGTCCACGCGGAATGGGCCCGGCGCGTTCCAGCGCGCGCTCAGCACCACGATCGCGCGCGGCTGCTCCGCGAGGAGGCGCTCCGAGGCCGCGGCCAGCGCCTGCAGCATGGGCGTCTGGTGGCCGCGGTGCTGGTCCACGACCAGCGTCGGCAGGTGGGGCACGAGCCACGCACGCGTGACGTTCATGGCCGGTCCCGCGCCGCTCAGTGGTGCGTGATGCGGAAGGTGGCCTCGGCGCGGTCCGCGGCGCGCGCGTTCTCGGCGCCGACGTCGATGCCCCTGCCGCGCGCCGCGGCGAGGAGCTCGCCCGGCAGCGGGAACACCACGCGCTCCTCGACGAGCCGGAACTCCTCGACGCGGAACGCTCCGAGCCCGCGCACGCGCTCGACGCACGCCTGCACCACGGCCTCCGGCGTCGAGGCCCCGGCGGTGATGCCGACGTCGCCCGCGATCCACTCGGCGCGGATGTCCCCGGCCGACTCGATGAGGTGCGAGTCCGCGCCGTGGGCGCGCGCCACCTCGACCAGCCGGTTGGCGTTGCTGCTCGCCGGCGCGCCCACCACGAGCACGAGGCGGCAGCGGCGCGCCAGCTCCTTCACCGCGTCCTGCCGGTTCTGCGTGGCGTAGCAGATGTCCGCCTTGGCCGGCTCGTGGAGCGCCGGGAAGCGGCGCCTGAGCACCTCGACGATGGCGCGCACGTCGTCCACCGAGAGCGTGGTCTGGCTGATGTACGCGACCTTTGACGGATCGGCGACCGCGACGCGTTCGGCGTCCGCGACGGTCTCGACCAGCACGGTGTGCTCGGGGGCCTGTCCCATGGTGCCCTCGACCTCGACGTGGTGGCGGTGGCCGATGAGCAGGATGGTGAAGCCCTGCTTCGCGTAGCGCAGCGCCTCGAGGTGCACCTTGGTGACGAGCGGGCAGGTGGCGTCGAGCGCCCGCAGTTTGCGCGCCGCCGCCTCGCGCCGCACCGCCGGGGAGACGCCGTGGGCCGAGAAGATGAGCACCGAGCCCTCGGGCACCACCGACAGGTCGTCGGTGAACACGGCGCCCTTCTGGCGCAGCGCCTCGACCACGTGGCGGTTGTGGACGATCTCGTGGCGCACCCAGATCGGCGCCCCGTAGACCTCGAGCGCCATCTCGACGATGTCAATGGCGCGGTCCACGCCGGCGCAGAAACCGCGCGGGGCGGCGAGCCACAGGGTGCGGGGAGCGCTCATCGGGATCCTCGATCGGTCGGTGCGGAACGCGGCCGGGCAGTCTAGACGAGCCCGCGCGGAGCGGCAACGCGGGGCGCGCGGCGCGCGGCGGGGTCAGCGCCCGCCGGCGTGCTTCAGGCTGTCGGCTTCGAACAGCGGCCGCAGCGAGTCCGGCGCCCCGGCGCGCAGCGCGGCGATCAGCTGCCGCGCCCGCTGGCGGCCGGCGTCGGTGCGGAACCGCGCCTCGGCGGCGCGCAGCGCGGCAAGCGCCTCGCGCGTGCGCCCGGTGGCCTCGAGCGCCACGCCGTGCAGCAAGTGCGCGTCGGGCGAGGTCTCGTCGCGCCGCAGCGCGTCGCGCGCGATCTCGAGCGCCGCGTCGGGACGGCCCTCGGCGATGAAGTGCGTCACCGACTCGAGCCGCGCGCCGAGGTCGAGCGGCGCGAGCGCCACCCAGCGCCGGTAGGCCGCGCCCGCCTCGCGCATGCGCTTCATCGCCGCGAGCGTGCGCGCCTCGCCCTGCGCCGCCTCGGCGAGCGCCGTGTCGCGGCGCGCCGCCTCGCGGTAGGCGGCGAGCGCCGCGTCGAGCCGGTTCGCCTCGCGCTCGAGGTTGCCGAGATTGAGCCACGGCGCGGCGTCGCGCGGGGCGAGCCGCGCCGCGCGGCGCAGACGCTCGCGCGCCTCGCCGGCGCGTCCGAGGCGAGCGAGCGCGAGGCCGAGCCCGACGTGCTCCGCGGCGCGCTCCGGCGGCAGGGCGAGCGCCTCCTCGAAGGCGCGGCGCGCGTCGTCGGCGCGTCCTGCGGCGAGGTGCGCCGAGCCGAGCGCGGCCCACGCCTCGTCGTCGCGCGGGGCGCGCGCCACGAGCAGCGCGAGGTGGCGGCGCGCCTCGTCGTGCTCGCCGAGACGCGCGAGCGCGAGGCCCAGCTCGCGCAGGGCGCCGGCGTCGCCGGGATGGCGGCGCAGCTCGAGCAGGAACGCATCCACCGCGTCGGCGTCGCGGCCGAGCCCCACGAGCAGCTCGCCGATGCGCCGCGCCACGCCCGCGTGCGAGCTGTCGTAGCGCAGCGCGGTGCGGTACGCGTTGACCGCCGACAGCGCCTGGCCGTTCTCCTCCCAGTAGCGCGCCAGCTCGAGGAACTGGCGTGCGCGCAGGCGCGGCGAGCCGCTCGTGTCGGCGAGATTGACGCGCCCCGGCACGAGGAGCGGCGCCGGCTCCGGCTCGACGATGGCGCTGTCGGGGACCGCCGGAACGAGCAGGCTCGGCCCCGCGGGCGGATCCTCCGCCGCGCGCGGCGCGCCGCGCGGGGCGGCGAGCGCCGCGGCGGCGATCAGGAGCAGGGCGGGGAGGATGCGGTGCACGCGGTTCCTCGGGCGAGCCTCACGGGAGCGGAGCGCGGCGGCCGGCGCGGGCGCGGAGCACATGCGCCCGGCGCGCGCGGCGGTCCACGCCGACGCCCCGCGGCGGTTCCGCGGGGCGTCGCCTGCCCCCGGCGCGGCGCGCGCCGCGGCGGGTCACTTCGCCTTGAACGAGGGCTTGCGCTTCTCGACGTAGGCGGCGAGGCCTTCCTTGGCGTCCTCGCTCTGGAAGAGCTGCTGCTGCAGCTCGCGCTCGATGGCGAGCGCCTGCTCGAACGTGACCTCGGTGCCGCTCTGGACCGAGCGCTTGATGCGGCCGACGGCGTACGCGGCGCGGTTCGGCGGGCAGAACGACTCGGCGTAGGCCTGCACCTTCTGGTTGAACTCCTCGGCCGAGGCCGCCTCCCAGATCTGGTTGACGATGCCGAGCGCGAGCCCCTTCTCGAAGTCGAACGTCTCGCCCGTCACCATGAGCTCGATCGCGGTGCTCTTGTTGACGAGGCGCGCCAGCCGCTGGGTGCCGCCGGTGCCGGGGAGCACGCCGAGCGCCACCTCGGGCAGACCGATCTTGCCGGCGCCCTTGCGCGCGATGCGGATGTCGGCCGCCATCGCGATCTCGAGCCCGCCGCCCACGGTGTGGCCGTTCATGCCGCAGATCACCAGCTTGGGGGTGTGCTCGAGGCGGTTGAGCGTCTCGTTGGCGTGCAGGCAGAAGTAGTACTTGAAGGTCGGGTTGACCGCCTTGAGCATGTTGATGTTGGCGCCCGCGCAGAAGAACTTCTCGCCCGCGCCGCGCAGCACGATGACGTGCACCGACTCGTCGAAGCGCGCGGTGATGATGGCGTCGTCGAGGTCGCGCATCATCTCGTGCGTGTAGGTGTTGGCCGGCGGGTCGGTCAGCTCGATCGTCGCGACGCCGTTCTTGACGCTGTAGTTGACGAGCTTCGAACGCGTGGTGGCGGCTTCCATGGGAGGTCTCCGGGGTGGGGTGAACGGGCGGCGGGAGGCCTGCGGGCCGGCCGCGAGCGTGCGGGGAGAAGAGCGCGCGGGAGTATAGGGGGGCGCGTTTCGGACGGTCAACGACCGCGGCGCGGGACGCGGCGCCGTCGCGGCCGGAAGCGCGAAGGCGGCCCCCGGTCCTCCCTACCGGTGCCGCCTCGTCACTTGTGATCGTCGGTCCCGCGCCTTCGCGCGGGCGGCCTTCGGCTGGTCGAGCGTGGTGCGGCCCCGCCCTCACCAGGGCACGGGGCCGATCACCGGCCCGGGGGACCGCGCTCCCGGACCCCGCGGGTCCGCCGGACCCGGGCGCGCGTCGCGTCGCCGGCGCGCCCGGCGCGGGCGCCATCGCCTGGAGCGGTGATCGGAGACCGGGTCGTGGTGCAGCGCATGCGGTGATCGCTCCGGCGGTCGTGCTCCATGGACACCTCGCTGCCCCGCGGGCTCGCGCCCGTTCCCGCGCGTCGCGGGAAAGCCCCGCGCGGACCGATCCTCTCCGCGCGCCCGTCGGCGCGCGGCGCAGGGCGCCGGCCGCCGGGACCCGGGGTGCACCGGCCCGCCTCGATGACGGGCCTGCGCTCATGGGATTGCATAGGCAGTGCCCGCGCGGAGCGGCCGCAACTGCGCCGATTCTGCGGCGTGCCGCGCGCCGCGGCGGCGCGCGCGCTGGCGAGTTGCGAGGGCGCGCGGGCACCTCGCACGGAAGCAGCCGGCGCGCGCGCGATCCGCCGCGCGCCTCCGCGCGCATCCCGCGCCGGCGGCCCCCGGCGGCCGGGGATCGGGGGGACCGCCGAAAAAAGTCCTTCCCCGGGCGCCGGTCTTATCGTAAATTGCCGATGAACGATTAATGCGCGCGGGACGGCCAAGCCCGGGCCGCCCGCGGCCCCGTGCAGCCGGTCCACGACCCGGAGCCATCATGAGCCCGCCGCGAAGCCTTCCTCTCCGCGCCGCCCGCGCCGTCCGCTCCCACGCCGACGACGAGCGCCTCGCCACCCTCGCCCAGGCCCTCGCCCACCCGGTGCGCGTGGCGATCGTGCGGCTGCTCAGCGAGCGCGGCGAGTGCGTGTGCGGCTCGATCGTGGACCAGTTCCCGCTCGCCCAGTCCACCGTGTCGCAGCACCTCAAGGTGCTCAAGGAAGCCGGCCTCGTCGCGGGCGAGGTGGACGGGCCGCGCGTCTGCTACTGCGTCAACCGCGAGGCCGTCGAACGCTTCAAGACCCTGGTCGGCGCGCTGTGAGGCGCGCCGTGGAGGACACCATGAACGAACGCACCATCCCCCTCGCCGTGGGCTGCTGCGCCCCGTCCGAGGCCGCGACCGGCGCCGGCTGCTGCGGCGCCCCCGAGGACGCTCCGTTCCCCGCCGGCGACGTGCGCGCCGTGGTGCGCGAGAAGTACGGCGCCGTCGCCGAGGGGCGCGCGGCCTCCGCCGGATGCTGCTCCGGCCCCACCGCGGCCGACTCGGTGCTGGAGGCGATCGGCTACCGCGCGGAGGACCGCGCGGCGCTGCCCGAGGGCGCCAACCTCGGGCTCGGCTGCGGCAACCCCCTGGCGCACGCCGCGCTCGCTTCCGGCGAGACCGTGCTCGACCTCGGCTCGGGCGCCGGGATCGACTGCTTCCTCGCTGCGCGCGCCGTGGGCCCCGCGGGCCGCGTGATCGGCGTGGACATGACGCCCGCCATGGTGGAGCGCGCGCGCGCCAACGCCGCGAAGCACGGGGCCGCGAACGTCGAGTTCCGGCTCGGCGAGATCGAGAACCTGCCCGTCGCCGACGCCAGCGTGGACGTGGTCATCTCGAACTGCGTCATCAACCTGTCGCCCGACAAGCCGCGCGTGTTCCGCGAGGCGCTGCGCGTGCTGCGGCCCGGCGGCCGCATGCTGGTCAGCGACCTCGTGCTCGAGCGCGAGGTCGGCCCCGAGGTGCGCCGCTCGGTCGAGATGTACGTCGGCTGCGTCGCCGGAGCGTCGCTGCGCGCCGACTACCTCGCCCTCATCCGCGACGCCGGCTTCACCGCCGTCGAGGTGGTCGAGGAGCGCCCGTATCGCGTCGGCGCCGACCTGCTCCCCGCCGGCAGCCCCGAGCGCGCCGCGTTCGACGCCGTGACGTCGGTGAAGGTGCGCGCGGTCAAGCCGTAGCCGCGGCCGCGCGCGCGACGAGACGGGTGTCGCGCGGCGGCGGGCCACGTCGAGGAGCGGGTGCGCGGCACGGCCCGGGCCGCGCCCCCTACTCGAAGTGCCGCGACGCGAGGCTCGGCGGCGCGTCCTCGGCCGCAACGTGCCCGGCGCCGAACTCGGGCGCGCGCTTCTCGACGAACGCCTCGAGCCCCTCGCTCGCATCGCCCGACCGCCAGCACGCCGCCTGCGCCATGACCTCGGCGTCCACGCACTGGTTGAGCGTGCGGTCGAGCGACGCGCGCAACGTCTGCTTGGCGAGACGCACGCTCGTCTGCGGCGCGGCGGCGAGGCGCTCGGCCCACGCGCGCCACTCGGCCGCGAACGAGGCCGCCGGCCACACGCGGTTGACGAGCCCGATGCGGAGCGCCTCCTCCGCGCTCACGATGTCGCCGAGCCACGCCATTTCGAGCGCGCGCGGCAGACCCACGAGGCGCGGCAGGAAGTACGTGCCGCCCCAGTCCGGATGCAGGCCGATGCGCACGAACGTCTCGCCGAAGCTCGCGGCATCCGAGGCGAGCCGCACGTCGCACGCGAGCGCCAGGTTGAGGCCGGCGCCGGCCGCCACGCCGTTCACCGCCGCCACCGTCGGGATCGCCATCTGCTCGAGGCGCGTCACGATCTCGCGCCCGTACTCGAGCAGCGGCTTGAGCTCGCGGAAGTCGGCGTCGCGCTGCTTGAGCGCTACCATGTGGTGGACGTCGCCGCCCGCGCAGAACCCGCGTCCCGCGCCGGTGATGACGAGCACGCGCGCCTCGGGGCTCTCGGCGACGCGGTCGAGCGCCGCGATCAGGCGCTCGCGCATGTCGTCGCCGAACGCGTTGAGCTTGTCGGGGCGGTTGAGCGTGACGGTGGCGACGCCCTTCGCGACGTGCAGCAGGACGAGCTCGGCCATGGCGGACCTCCGGAGTCGTGGGAGACCGGGCGCCGGTCGAATCCCGGCAGGATGCCGGCACTGTGCGTCCGGGCGGACGGCGTTTCAAGACCGCCGCGCGCGGGGCGGCGCGGCCGCGGCCGGCCGCCATGCGGCGGGCACCCGGAGCGGCACGCTCCGGGTGCCCGGTCGGCCGGCGTCGCTCGGGACCGCGTGTCGTCGCGGTCCTGGGCGGCGGGTGTCCGCGTCCATGGCGCGGGCATCCCGCGTTCGCCGCAAACCCTGCGCTACGCCGCCTCGGCGAGCGCCTCCGCGATGGCGGCGCTCACGCGCCGGTCGGCCTCGTGCGCCGAGGTCACCGCGGCCCACGCGAGCCGCGCCGCCTGGAGCGCCTGCTCGGGGGTGTCGGCGCGCTCGGCCTCCTCGGCGGCGCACCGCGCGCGCATCGCGGCGCGGAACACCTCGGCCGCGTCGTCCTCGCCGGCGCCCGCGAGCGCCGCCCAGTTGGCGCTCTCGTGCGCCAGACGGCGCGCCATTTCGGCGGCCGTCCACGCGTCGGCGATCGCGGCGATGCGCGCCGCCGCCCGGCTCGCGGCCTTCGAGACCCGACGCGCGCGCGGCTCGCCCGCGGGCTTCGCGCGCCGCGCGGGCGGCGCGTCCTGCGCGCGCCGCGCGTTCCTGTCGGGCGGGGGAGTCTCGTTTGGCTTGCCGCGGCGCCTCATCCGTGCGCCTCCACGCTGCGGGGACCACGCGCCGGGTCGGGCCCGGAGCGCGGCGCCACCGTCCTCCTCGCCGTGGGTATCGGCGGGTCGGCGCCGGACTTGACGGGGAGTTGGCGCGCGGCGCGCCTACACGCGCTCGACGACGAGCGCCATCCCCTGCCCGCCCGAGACGCACAGCGTGGCGAGGCCGTAGCGGCCCTTCACGCGCGCCAGCTCGTGGAGCAGCGCGACGACGATGCGCGCGCCGCTGCAGCCGGTCGGGTGCCCGAGCGAGATGCCGCCGCCGTTCGGGTTGAGCCGCGCGCGGTCGAAGCCGAGCTCGCGGTCGCACGCCAGCACCTGCGCGGCGAACGCCTCGTTGAGTTCGACCACGTCCATGGCGTCGAGCGCGAGCCCGAGCCGCCCGAGAAGCGCGCGCACCGCGGGCACGGGAGCGATGCCCATGCGCGCCGGGTCCACCGCCACGCTCACCGCGCCGAGCACGCGCGCCGCCGCGGCCACCCCGTGGCGCGACGCGGCGTCCTCGGACAGCACCATGACCGCGGCGGCGCCGTCGGTGATCGCCGAGGCGTTGCCGGCGGTGATCGTGCCGTCCTTGCGGAACACGGGCCTCAGCTTCGCCATCTCTTCGAGCGTGGCGTCGGCGCGGAAGTGCTCGTCGCGCGTCACGGTCATGGCGCGCGGCCCCTCGCCGACCTCGACCGGCACGACCTCGGCGGCGAAGCGGCCCGCGTCCCAGGCGCGCGCCGCACGCAGGTTGCTCTCGAGCGCATAGCGGTCCTGCTCCTCGCGGCCGATGCCGTATTCGACGGCGAGCGTCTCGGCGGTCTCCCCCATGAGCTGGTTGCACAGCGGGCACAGGTAGCCGTCGCGGAACATGGCGTCCACGAGCGGCGCGTCGCCGAGCCTGCGGCCCCAGCGCACGTCGAGGGCGAGGAACGGGATGCTCGACATGTGCTCGACGCCGCCGGCGAGCACGGCGCGCGCCTCGCCGAGGCGCACGGCGTGCGAAGCCGAAACGATCGCCTGCAGGCCCGAGGCGCACGCCTTGTTGATGGTGTAGGCCGGCACCGCGTCGGGCAGCCCGGCGCGGCGCACGACCTGGCGCGCGAGATTGGGTCCATTCCCGGCCTGGCGCGCGTGGCCGACGACCACCTCGTCCACGGCGTCGCCCGGCAGCCCCGCGCGCGCCACCGCGGCGCGCGCGGCGGCGCCGGCGAGCGCCGCCGCCGAGGAGGCGGCGAGCGCTCCGCCGAAGTTGCCGACCGGCGTGCGGACCGCGCCCGCGAGGAAAACCGCCGGCGCGCTCAACGGCGCGCGCCGCGCGCGGCGCGTCCGCCGCCCGCGCGCGCCCTCGGCCGCGCCGCCGCGCCGCGCTTCGTCGCCTGCCGCTTGACCGGCTTGCCGCGGCTCGCGACGGCCGTGGCGCGCTTCTTCTGGGCGCTCACGCGCGCCTTGGCGCGTTTGAGGCTCCCGGTCGCCGGCTTGGCCTTGGCGCGCTTCGTGTCGCGCGTGGTCTTGGGCACCGCGCGCGAGCGCACCGGTCCCGCGCCGCGCACCTTGGCGACGGCCGCCCTGCGCCTGGGCGAGGCGGGCTTCTTCTCGGCGGCGGCGCGCTTCGCGGCCTTCTTCTTGGTGCGGTAGCCGGGCTTGTTGACGAGCCGGCTGATCGCCTGCGTGCCCTTCACGATCGGCTTGCGGATCGCGGTGCGGCGCGGGCCGTCGTCCTCGAAGGCCTCGGCGAGGCGCTCCTCGACGGTCGGCTCGGCGGGCGGCTCGCGCAGCACGACGATGCGGCCGTCGGGGTCGTTCAGCTCGGCGTAGGTGCCGAAGTCCTCGGTGATCGGCGCGGTCAGGAAGTGCAGCCCGCGCCCGCGGATCGCCTCGGCCCACGCCGTGACGTCGTCGGTCTCAAACGTCCACGCCACCGGCTGCTCGGCGTGGCGCGGATGATCCTGGTCGGCCGGGCGCGCGTGCACGGCGAGGCGCGTGAGCCCGGTGTCGAACTCGACCCAGTGCTCGTCCTCGCGCGACACCGCGAGACCGAGGTGGTCGCGGTAGAAGCCGACCACGCGCGTGAAGGCGCGCGCGTTGACGATGACCGAGCCCATGGCCGGGCCGAGTCCGGACGGCACCGGGGCGCTGGCCTGCCACAGCGAGAGGGCGTTGCCGTCGGGGTCCCGCAGCCGGACGAGGCGCCCGCGCGCGAACTCGACGGGCGGGCCGTCGAACTCGACCCCGCGCGCGCCGAGCGCCGCGAGGTCGGCGTCGAGGTCCTGCGTCTCGAAGCGCAGCTCGAGCCCGGCCGGCGCGGGTTCGTCCGTCGCGTGCAGCGCGAACGACGTGCCGGCCGTGTCGAACTCCGCCCACGTCCCGTCCTCGACGGCGCGCAGCTCGAGCCCCACCCCGTCGTGGTAGAAGTCGCGCAGCGCGGCGAACTGCCGGGTGGACGCGATGAGGTACGCGAGTCGGTGCATGAGGGTTCCTCCTGTCCGCGCGCGGGCGCGCGCGACGCCTAGAGACTCACCCAGACGCTTTTCACCTGCGTGTACTCGTCGAGGCAGTCGGGGCCGAGGTCGCGGCCGAAGCCCGACCGCTTGTAGCCCCCGAACGGCATCTCGGCGGCGTAGAAGTTGTAGGTGTTGATCCACACCGTGCCGGCCTTGAGGGCGCGCGAGACGCGGTGCGCCTTCTTCACGTCCTGCGTCCACACGCCGGCGGCCAGCCCGTACTCCGAATCGTTGGCGATGCGCACCGCGTCGGCCTCGTCCTCGAACGGGAGGACCGCGAGCACCGGGCCGAAGATCTCCTCGCGCGCGACGCGCATGCCGTTGTGGACGCCGGCCAGCACCGTGGCCTGCACGAAGCTGCCCTTGCCGTTCACCGGCTGGCGCCGCCCGCCGGTGACCAGCGTGGCGCCCTCGCGCACGCCGGTCTCGACGTAGCCCAGCACCTTCTCCATCTGCGTCTTCGAGACGACCGCGCCGAGGCGCGTCTTCGGGTCCATGGGATCGCCGGGCGCGAGCTTCTTCGCGCGCTCGGCGAGCTTCGCCACGAAGTCGTCGTGGATGGACTTCTCGACGAGGAGGCGCGAGCCGGCCGCGCACACCTCGCCCTTGCCGTAGAAGATGCCGGAGGTGGCGCCGCGCAGCGCGGCCTCGAGGTCGGCGTCGGCGAACACGATGTTGGGCGACTTGCCGCCGAGCTCGAGCGTCAGCTTCTTCACCGTGTCGGCCGCGGTGCGCATGAGGTGCTGGCCGACCGCGGTCGAGCCGGTGAAGCTCACCTTGTCCACGCCGGGGTGGCGCACCAGCGCCTCGCCGGCGACCGCGCCGGGGCCGGGCACGACATTGAACACGCCCGGCGGCAGGCCGGCCTCGAGCGCCAGTTCGCCGATGCGGATCGCGGTGAGGGGCGTGAGCTCGGCCGGCTTGAGGACCACCGTGTTGCCCGCGGCCAGCGCCGGCGCCGCCTTCCAGCCGACCATGATCATCGGGAAGTTCCACGGGATGATCGCGCCCACCACGCCCACCGGCTCGCGCAGCGTGTAGGTGAGGAACGCCGGGTTCACCGGCAGCGTCTCGCCGCCGAGCTTGGTGGCCCAGCCCGAGAAGTAGTGGAAGCAGTTGGCCGCCATGTCCACGTCGATCTGCCGCGACTCGAAGATGGGCTTGCCGTTGTCCATCGTCTCGAGCCGCGCCAGCTCGTCGGCGTGCGCCAGGATGAGGTCGCCGAGGCGCCACAGCAGGCGCTGGCGCTCGGCGTGGCGCATGCGCGACCACGGCCCCTCGAAGGCGGCGCGCGCCGCCGCCACGGCGCGGTCCACGTCCTCCGCGCCGGCCGAGGCGACCGTGGTGATCGGCTCCTCGGTGGCCGGATTCCAGGTCGTGAACGTCTGGCCCGAAGCGGCGTCCACCGCCTCGCCGTTGATGATGAGCCGGCCCGGACGAACCGGGGCGGACGGATCGGACATGGGGGGTCTCCGGTCAGTCGCCGCCCGACGCGCGGGCGGCCTTGATCACGCCGGCGTGGTGCCGGTCGTGGTGCGTGAGGTGGTGGATCATGGCCCCGAGCGCGTGCCCGCGCGTCCACATGCCGGCGGGCTCGTCGGGGATGGACTGGAGCGCCTCGAGCAGCCGCTCGCGCGTCGCCTGCAGGAAGCGCTTGGCGGCCTCCCAGTCGAGGTGCGACAGCTCCTCCACGCCGCCCGGGTTGGCGCGCAGGATGTCCTCGTAGGTGAGCGGCACCTTCACGTTGTCGCGCCACGCGGGCTCGAGGTGGCGCAGCATCTCGCGGTCCCAGTACGCGACGTGCAGCACGATCTGGCGCGGCGACCACTTGCCGGGCGCGGTGGGCCGGTCGGCCGCGGCGGCCCCCATGCCCTGAATGGCCGCGGTGAACGCGACGCGCGCGCGCACGAACTCGAACAGCGCGAGCTCCTTGGCGGAGGCGCCGGCGGTGGCGCCCGAAAACGGCGGGGGCGGGGGCGGCGCGCGCCTGCGCACGACGCGCAGGGCGGGGCGGCCGGACGGGCGCTTGGCGGCGCGCGGCGCGCGGCGCGCGGCCGCGGGCCGGCCCGCGGCGGACTTCCGCGCCGCCCGCGGCGCGCCGCGCGCCGCGGCGCCGGCCCTGGCGCGGCCCTTCGCCTTCGGGGCGGTCTTCGCCACGCGCGTGGCGCGGGCCCTGGCCGCGGACTTCGACCCGCCCCCGGCGCCGGCCCTGCGCGCCGACGCGGCTCGCGGCTGCGCCTGGGCGCGCCGCGCGGCCGGCTTCGCCCGGGCCGTCCTCTTGCGCGCCGGCTTCGCCGCGGCGCGGCGGCGTGCGGGAGCCCGGCTCACGACCCGTACTCGTACACGCCGCGCCCGGTCTTGCGGCCGAGGCGACCGGCGGCGACGTACTGCTCCATGAGCGGGCACGGCCGGAACTTCTCCCCGAGCGTGCGGTGCAGAAAGCGCAGGATCGAGAGGCGCGTGTCGAGCCCCACGAGGTCCACCAGCTCGAACGGCCCCATCGGGTGGTTGAGCCCGAGCTTGAGCGCCCGGTCGATGTCGCGCGCGCTCGCCACGCCCTCCTGCAGCATGTAGAACGCCTCGTTGCCGATCATGGCGTTGATGCGGCTCGTCACGAACCCCGGCGATTCGCGCACCACGACGCACTCCTTGCCCATCGCCGCGCCCACCGCGCGCGCCGCCTCGAGCGTGGCCTCGCTCGTCTCGAGGGCGCGCACGATCTCGAGCAGCTTCATGCGGTGAACGGGGTTGAAGAAGTGCATGCCGACCACGCGGTCGGCGCGCGTGGTGGCGGCGGCCATTTCGGTGATGGACAGCGACGAGGTGTTCGAGGCGAAGATGGCGCCCGGCGGCGCGAGCCGGTCGAGCGCGGCGAAGATCTCGATCTTGAGCTCGATGCGCTCCGGCACCGCCTCGATCACGAGGTCCGCGCCGCGCGCCGCCTCCTCGAGCGTGGCGACGCCCTCGAGGTTCGCGCGCGCGCGCGAAGCGTCGTCCGCCGCGACCTTGCCGGCGGCCACGCCCTTGTCGAGGAGCTCGCCGATTTCGGCGCTGGCGCGCGCGAGCTGTGCGGCGTCGGTGTCCTGCAGGCGCGTCGCGAAGCCGCCGAGCGCGGCGACGTAGGCGATGCCGCGCCCCATGATGCCCGCGCCGAGGACGGCGACGGTGCGGATGCTCACGCGCGCCCTCCGTCGCGCGGCGCGGCAAGCCGCCACGCGGCCGGGAACGCCGCGGCCGCGAGCGCCGACTTGACGAGATCGCCGGGCAGGAACGGCAGCAGGCCCGACGCGAGCAGGTGCTCGGCCGGCACGAAGCGGGCGAGGCCGGCGAGCCCGAGCGCGAAGATCGCGCCGCTTCCGGCAAGCATCGCCGCCAGCATCGTGGCGAAGCGCCGGTCCAAGCCACGCTCGGCGAGGGCGCCGGTGACGGCCGCCGCGAGCGGGAACGCCGCGAGGTAGCCGCCCGTCGGCCCGGCGAACACCGCGAGCCCGCCCGCGCCGCCGGCGAAGAACGGCAGGCCCGACGCGCCTTCCGCCAGGTACAGCGCCTGCGCGAGGAACGCGCGGCGCGCGCCGAGCACCGCGCCCGAGAGCAACACCGCGAACGTCTGCCCGGTGAGCGGCACCGGCGACCACGGCACCGGAACCGCGAGCTGCGCCGCGGCGGCGGTGACGAGGCTCGCCCCGGCGACGAGCAGGGCGTTGTGGAGGAGTCCGGCGCGCGGCACCGCGACGTCGGCGAGCGTGAGGGAGCGTGCGGTCATCGGGACCTCTCGGTTTGGAGCGGCGCCGTGGACGCGGGCGCTGGCCCGCGCGGCGGGCGGACGGAAAGCGACCGCACGCTAGCACGCGCTGCGAGGTGGGGCAACGGCCGGCGACTTCCTCCGCTCGCCCCGCATCGTTTGCGCCGCAATCTGTTAGCGGCTTTTTCCGCGTCATGACATATAGATTGAGTGTTCATTCAATACTGCGGCGCGTGACCGCCGCCCATCTGCATCCGCCCCGCCCGCGTGACGCCGAGAAGAGCCGGTCCGCCATTCTCGAGGCGGCCGTCGAGGTGTTCTCCGATCGCGGGTTCGATGGCGCGCGCATCGCGCACATCGCCGAACGCGCCGGCGCCCCCGCCGGGCTGCTCTACCACTACTTTCACTCGAAGCGCGACCTGTTCGAGGCGTCGCTGTCGCACGCGTTCGGCCCCTTCGCCGAGAGCATGCGCGCGCTCTTCGACCACCCGTCCCCGCGCTACGAGCTGTTCGAGGAACTGGTGCGCCGCTACTTCCGGCTGCTCGTGGCGCGCCCGCGCCTCGCCCGCATGACCGCCTGGTGGTACGCGTCGCTCGGCTGGCGCGAAAGCCCGGTGCCGGCGCACGCCCTGTGGGCGGCGAAGGAGGAGGCGGTGCGCTTCGTGCGGCGCCTGCGCGACGCCGGCGAGATCCGCGCCAGCGTGGATCCCGGCGGCGCGGTGCTCACGGTGCTCGCGCTGTGCCAGCACTGGGCCATCAGCCACGGCGAGAACCTGCACCTGCTCGACGTGAGCGCGCACGAAGACCCGCACGAGGCGCGCCTCGCCCAGGTGCTGGAGCACATCGCCCGCGCCCTGCGGCCATGAGCGCCGGCGGGCGCGAGAGGAAGCACGCGTCCGGAAGGGAGTCCCCGATCGCCCCGGTCTGAGGGGGCCGGACGATCGTCCCGCACGGACGCGCCGCCCGGGCGCCGCAAGGCGCCCGGGCACTTCGTCGGGCGCGGGCGGCGCGCTCCCTGACGCGCCGGCCCGCGCGCCGTCCACGGCCCCGGAAGCGCCCGGTGCGCCCTCCCCCCGCGCCTAGGCGCCGCGGTGCGAGAGGGCCGCGCGGCGGTCGCGCTTGCGGCGGTACATCGCCTCGTCGGCCCGCGCGATGAGCTCCTCCATCGAACACGGGTGCTGCGGGTCGTAGCGCGCGCGGCCGATGCTCATGGCGAGCGTCCATGGCCGCTCGGCGACCCGGTTCAGCGCGGCGATGCGCTCCGCGAGGCGCAGCTCGAGGCGCGCCACCGTGGACGGCGAGGTCTCGAGCGCCAGCGCCGCGAACTCGTCGCCGCCGAGGCGGCCGATGACGTCGGAGCGGCGGAACGTGGCGCGCAGCGCCCCCGCCGCCTCGACGATCGCGCGGTCGCCCTCGGCATGACCGAAGCGGTCGTTGATCTCCTTGAGGCCGTCGAGGTCGGCGAACACCACGGTCAGTTCGCGCCCGGTGCGGTCGGCGACGCGCAACTGCTGCTGGCCAAAGGCCAGGAACCCGCGCCGGTTGTAGAGCCCGGTCAGGTCGTCCACCAGCGACAGCGAGCGCAGCGCCTGCTCGACCTGGCGGCGATGGGTGATGTCGCGCACGTAGAGGCTGAACAGCGGGCCGCCGCGCTCCAGCTCGATGCGCGTCATGGCGAACTCGACCGGGAACTCCGCGCCGTCCACGCGGCGCGCGCGCGTCTCGGCGGGGCGCCCGAGCCACGGCGCATCGCCGCCCGCCACCACCGCGCGGAACGTGCGACGGCTCGCCTCGCGCAGTTCGGGCGGCACCATCACCTCGAGGAAGTCGCGCCCCAGCGCGCGCGAGCGTGGCCAGCCGAACATGCGCTCGGCGGACGAGTTGATCTCGAGGATGCGCCCGTCGGCGTCGAGCGTGACGATGCCGTCGGGCGAGCCCTCGACGACCGCCGCGCGCCTGGCCGACAGGTCGCGCAGCGCGGTCTCGGCCACGTCGCGCTCGAGTCGCCGGCGGCGCAGCGCGTCGCTCATGTCGTCGAAGGCGCGCGCCAGCTCGCCGAGCTCGCTGCGGCTGTAGGGCGGCCCCGCGCGCACCCGCAGGTCGCCCACCGCCACGGCGCGCGCCGCGGCCAGCATGCGACCGACGGGGCGCAGCACGACGATCGCCGCGCCGTGCCACGCCACGAGCGTCAGGGCCACGCCGAACAGGGCGAGCAGCACGAGGCTGCGCACGAAGGTGCGCTGCGCGGCGGCGAGCGTCTCGTCTTCGAGGAAGCCGGCGATCAGGTACGTCTCGCGTCCGCCGGCGTCGCCGAGCGGCGCGAACGCGTGCACGCGCCGCACCCCGTCGAGCCCCGCGAGGTGGGCGACGCCCTCGCGGCGCGCGCGCACGGTCTCGACGAGGCGCGCGCTGCGCGCGTCGCGCCCCGTCCAGCCGCGCGCGTCGGGGATCGCGGCAAGCAGCATCCCGCGCGCGTCCATGACCATCGCCACGCCGCCCGGCATGCGCTCGACGCCCGCCGCCGCCGCCGCAAGCCAGTCGAGCCGGAAGCGCACCCATGCCACGCCCGCCGGATCGCCGTTCGCCGCGGCGACGCGCGCCGCCGCCACCAGCGTCGGCGGGCCTCCCTCCGCCGGGGACTCGAGGCGCGACAGCACCGGCGCGTCCGAGCCGAGCGCGCGGTCGAACCAGGCGGCCTCGCCCACCTCGCCGGCGCCGCCCGGCACGTGGCGCGCGAGAACGCGCCCGGCGGCGTCGGCGAACCCGGCGTCGAGAAAGGCGTCCTCGCCGTGGACCGTCCGGTCGAGCAGCTCCGCGGCCGCGGCCGGATCGGCGGCCCGGAGCTCCGGCGCGCGCGCCAGCGCCGCGGCGCGCGCCCGCGCCGCCTCCACGAGCCGGGCGTGGGCCGCGGCGCCCTGGCGCACGACGGCGAGCGCGCGCGCCTCCGCCTCGCGCTCGGCCCCGGCGCGCGCACGCCACGCCGCGTGCGCGAGCAGCGCGAGCGAAGGCAGCATCGCCACGAGCAGCAGCACGAGGAGGCGGCCGCGCAGACTGCTGGGCAGGAACCGTTTCATCGTGGGGCCATCCGGGGCCGTCGCACCTCCCGCGCGGAGCATAGACGCGGCCCGCCGCCCGGGAAAAGGCGCAGCGCGCGGGGGCGGAGCGCGCACGGGCGGCGTTGCGCGGTGCGCGCGCCGCGCGACGGCGCGCGCGGCGGCCCGCCGCGCGCGCTGTGCTAGGCTGCGGCGCGCGCGGCGGCGCGCGGTCCCCGCCGCGCGCCGACGCCGCGGCCGCGCCCGCGCGGCGGCGGCGGATCCTCCCGGGCGACCCGGCCTTCCATGCCCGACCTTCTCCGCATCGCCAACGCCGGCGGCTACTGGGGCGACGACCTCGGCCAGTTCCGGCGCCAGCTCGAACTCGGTCCGGTGGACGTCGTCACGCTCGACTTCCTCGCCGAGATCACCATGTCCATCATGCACAAGCAGCGCGCGCGCGACCCGCGCGCGGGCTACGCGCGCGACTTCGTGGCGCAGGTCAGGGACGCGCTGCCGCTGCTCGCCGCGCGCGGCACGAAGGTCATCACCAACGCCGGCGGCGTGAACCCGCTGGCGTGCCGCGATGCCGTGCTCGAGACGACGCGGCTCGCCGGCACGCCGCTCGACGTGGCGGCGGTGGTGGGCGACGACCTCATGGACCGGCTCGGCGAGCTCGCCGCCGCCGGCGTGACGCTCGACCGCATGGACGACGGCGCGGCGTTCTCGGCGATCCGCGACCGCGTGTCGTCGGCCAACGCTTACTACGGCGCGTGGCCGGTGGTCGAGGCGCTGCGCGGCGGCGCCCAGATCGTCGTCACCGGGCGATGCACAGACACGGGCATCACGCTGGCGCCCATGATCCACGCCTTCGGCTGGGCGCCCGACGACTGGGACCGGCTCGCCGCCGGTATCGTCGCCGGGCACATCGTGGAGTGCGGCGCCCAGAGCACGGGCGGCAACTTCACCGACTGGCGCCGCGTGCCGCGCTTCGAGGCCATCGGCTACCCCGTGCTCGAGGTGTTCCCCGACGGCTCGTTCGTCGTCACCAAGCACGGCGGCACGGGCGGCGCGGTCACGGTGCGCACGGTCAAGGAGCAGCTCGTCTACGAGATGGGCGACCCGCGCGCCTACATCACGCCCGACGTGGTCGCCGACTTCGGCTCGATCCGCCTCGAGCAGGCCGGGCGCGACCGGGTGCGGGTGTGGGGCGTGAAGGGCCGGCCGGCGCCGACCAGCCTCAAGGTGTCGTGCTCGTACGCCGACGGCTGGAAGGCGAGCGGAGCGCTCATCATCTCGGCGCCGCACGCCTTCGACAAGGCGTGCGCCTTCGCCGACCTGTTCTGGAAGCGATTGGGAGAGCGCTTCGACGAAACCCTCACCGAGTTCGTCGGCCACTCGGCGTGCTGGGGCACCATCGCTCCGGCGGTGGACCCGCCCGAGGTGCTGCTGCGCCTGTCGGTGCGCGATCGCGAGCGGGAGAAGATCGAGCGCTTCTCGAAGATGGTGCCCGCGGTGATCCTCTCCGGCCCGCCCGGGGTGGCGGTCACCGGCGGCCGGCCGCAGGCGCAGGAGGTGGTCGCCTACTGGCCCGCCCTCGTGCCGCGCGATCACGTGCGGCCCACGGTCGTCGGCCGCGACGGGGAGCGCACGCTCGAGTGGCCGACGCCGGCCGTGCCCATGACGCCGCCGGCGGCGCTGCCGCGCGAGGCGTGGCCGGCGGCCCGCGGCTCGGCGCGCGCCGTCGCCACCACGCTCGGCGCGCTCGCCCACGGCCGCAGCGGCGACAAGGGCGACACCGCCAACATCGGCGTCATCGCGCGCGCGCCGGAGATCTACCCGTGGCTGCGGAAGACGCTCACCGCCGCGGCCGTGAAGCGGCGCTTCAAGGGCATCTGCCAGGGCCGCGTCGAGCGCCACGAGGTGCCGAACCTGTGGGCGCTCAACTTCCTGCTCCACGAGTCGCTCGGCGGCGGCGGCACCGTGTCGCTGCGCCTCGACGCACAGGGCAAGACGCTCGCCCACGCGCTGCTCGCGATGCCGGTGCGCGCTCCGCAGGCGCTCCTCGACGCGGCCCGCCGGGCGGACGCCGTCGAGGGAAGGACGGCCCGGGCGCGCACGCGGTCCGCGCCGGCGCCGCGACGAGCGGCTCGTCCGGCACGGCGAGCGCGGCGCTAGCGGCGAGATGCGCGGTCTCCGCCGCCGGGCGCGCTGGCCGCCGTCGCCGCCCTGGTGCTGCTCCCGGGTGACCTGCGCATCCACGACGAGGCGATCGTGGACGGAGCGGGCGGCGCGCTCGCGCGCCGCACGGTCACGGTGGTCGGCGCGACGTCGGTCGAGCAGAGGCTGGACCGCTTCGCCGAGCGCCTCCTGCGTCCGGGGGAGCGAGACTCGCTGCGACGGCGCGCGGGAGCGCTGCGGCGCGCGCTGTGCCGGGCGATCACCTCCGGCCGCGACGGCTGGACGTCGTGCCGCTGGCGCGACTCGGCGCTCGTCGTCGAGCGCCGCTACGCCGCCGGCCGCTCGCCGTTCTCCTCGGGAGGCGCGGGTCAGGTCAGTTTCGCCCTCCACCACTTCCTCGCCCAGCCCACGACGCGGCCCGAGTTCCCCCTCATCGGCCTCGGCCCGGTCATGCGCGACGATCCCGAGCACCGCGCCTTCATCGCCGATCTCGTGGCCCACGGCCACCAGCACACGCTCACCGTGCGCATGCCGGGCCGCATCTGGTGGCGGTGGGGCGAACGCGTCGCCGACGGCGGGCACGCCGCAACGGTGGACCTGCCCGCGCCGTGGCCCGAGACGCGCGAGTCGTTCATCATCTCGGACTCCGATCCGCTGCACGCGCCGTGGTTCATCGCCCTCGCGCCCGGCCTCGTGGTGGCGTGGGGGCTGTGGCGCCTGCGCGCGCTCAGGCGCACGCGCTGACCGCGGCCCCGCGCCGGCTCGGCCCACGCGGCGTCGCGCACGCCGGGGCGGCCGCCCTTCCGTCGGACCGCGCGCCGTGCTTCAATTCCCGCGCGCGCCCCCCGCGGCCCGAGGCCACCCGCCATGGAGGCCGTCATGCGACCGTCCCGCGTCCCGGTCCTCGTCGTCTGCTGCCTTCTCGCCGCGCCCTCCCTGACGCGGCCCGCCGCCGCCGACCCGTGCGTGGAGTGCCACACGCGCGTCACGCCCGGCGTCGTCTCCGATTGGAACCTGTCGCGGCACGCGGCCAACCGCATCGGGTGCGCCGCCTGCCACGGCGACGACCACCGCTCGAACGCCGACGTCGCGCAGGTGGCGATCCCCACGCCCGAGACGTGCGCCGGGTGCCACGCCGAGCGCGTGGCGCAGTTCAAGAAGGGCAAGCACGCGCTGGCGTGGGCGGCGCAGAACGCGATGCCCACGATCCACTGGCAGCCGCCCTCCGCCACGGTCGGTCTCAAAGGCTGCGGGGGGTGCCACAAGATCGGCCTCAAGTCCGCCGCGGAGCAGCGGGCGATGCGCGACGCCGGCAGGGGCTACGGCATGGCGTCGTGCGACGCGTGCCACACGCGCCACACGTTCTCGGTGCAGGAGGCGCGTGCTCCGGAGGCGTGCCAGACGTGCCACATGGGCTTCGACCACCCGCAGTGGGAGATGTGGTCGTCGTCCAAGCACGGCGTGCGGCACGCGCTCAAGCGCGACGGCGTGCTGCCGCCGTCGGCCGCGGCCCCCACCTGCCAGACGTGCCACATGCGGGACGGCGACCACGAGGTGCGCACCGCGTGGGGCTTCCTCGCGGTGCGCCTGCCGCTGCCCGGGGATGCGCAGTGGGCGAAGGACCGCGAGACGATCCTCATGGCCCTCGGCGTGCTCGACCCCGAGGGCCGGCCGACGGCGCGGCTCGAGACGGTGCGCGCGGCGGACGTCGCGCGCCTCGACGAGGCGGCGTGGGCGCGCGAGCGCGAAGCCATGCTCGGCGTGTGCGCGGGCTGCCACGCGCGCGCCTTCGCGGCCGAGCAACTCGCGCACGGCGACGAGATGATCCGCCGCGCCGACCGGCTCATGGCCGACGCCATCGAGATCGTGGCCGCGTTGTACCGGGATGGCATCCTGCGCCGGCCCGAAGGCCAGGCGCACGCCTACCCGGACCTGCTGGCGTTCCACGACGCTCCGACCGCGATCGAGCAGGACCTGTTCGTCATGTTTCTCGAGCACCGCATGCGCGCGTTCCAGGGCGCGTTCCACGCCAACCCCGACTACGCGCTGTGGTACGGCTGGAGCGAACTGCAGCGGAGCCTCACGAGCATCCGCGAACAGGCGCGCGCGCTGCGCGCGGAGCACGCCGCGGCGCGCGCGGCGAAGCCCGGGCCGGCGCGGCGCTAGGCGCGGAGCGCGGCATCCGCGGCCGCCGGCCGCCCGCGGCGACTTGCCGTCGCGCGGCGGACGCGCGCACCATGGCGCGCGTTCCGGCACGGCCGCCGGCGAGCGGCGGAGCCGCCGTCCCGCGTTCAACCCTTCCCGAGGAGTGGCCTACGGCATGAACAAGACAGCGATGATGGAGATGTGGGAGCAGGTCCGGCTCGCGGCGGGCATCGCGCTGCGCGCGGTCGAGGCGCTGCCCGCCGACCGGCTCGACGCCCATCCGATCCGCGACATGCGCACGCCGCGCGAGCTGGTGGTGCACATGTTCGCCACGATCCGCGCCTTCGCCGAGGGCGCGCTGTCCGGCGAGATCAAGGCCGGCCACGACGCGGTGCCGGCGGGCGTCACGACGCGCGACGAGCTGGTCGCGTGGTGCCGCGCGACGTGGGACGCGGCCAACCGCGCGGTCACGGCGACGACCGACGCGCACGCCACGGCCATGGTCAAGACGCCATGGGGGGTGACGTTCCCCGGCATCGCGTGCATCGGCGCGGCCCACACCGAGCTGCTCCATCACCGCGGTCAGCTCTACGCCTACCTGCGTCAGCTCGGCGTCGAGCCGCCCATGCTGTGGGACATCGCGAACAGCGCGCCCGAGTTCCGGCCGCGCCAGGCGGCGCAGGCCTGACCCGCCCCCGCGCGGCCCGGGCGGCGCGCGCCCGGGCCGCCGCGCCACCGCCCCGCGCCCGACGCCGCGATCCGCGCGCGGCCGCCGCGCCGCGGCCCGCGGCACCCGCGCCCCTCGCCCGACCGCACGGAGGATGCCCATGACCGACGCCGCGCGCGTGATCGCCCTGCTCGGGCTCGAACCGCTGCCGCGGGAGGGCGGCTACTACGCCGAGACCTACCGCGCGCGCGAGCGCGTGCGGGGCGGCGCGCGCAGCCTCGCGACCGCGATCTACTACCTCGTCACGCCCGAGTCGTTCTCGGCCATGCACCGCGTGGCGTCGGACGAGATGTTCCACTTCTATGCCGGCGACGCGGTCGAGCTGCTGGTGCTGGACCCCGCCACGGGGGGACGCCTCGTCGCGCTGGGCGCCGATCTCGAGGCCGGCGAGCGCCCGCAGGCGCTGGTGCCGGCCGGCGCGTGGCAGGGCGCGCGCCTCGCCCCCGGCGGGCGCTGGGCGCTGCTCGGCACGACCGTCTTCCCGGGGTTCGAGTTCGCCGATTTCGAGGCGGGCGATGCGGAGGCGCTCGCCGCGGCGTGGCCGGCGTTCGCCGGCGCGATTCGCGCGCGGGCCCGCTAGCGGACGGGTGAGGCGGCGCCGGCCGGCGCGGCCCTGCGGCCCCCGCCCGCCCGAAGACGACGGGGCCCGGGCGTGAGCCCGGGCCCGCCGCGCCGCGGTGCGACTCCCCCTCGAAGCCGCGCTCCGCGAACCTCGCGACTACTTGTACAGCTGCTTGAGCGCGCCCATGGACACGCGCTTCGCCGGCGTGGACTCCGGGAGCGACAGGTAGAGGTCGTCGAAGTACACCGGCACGTTGCCGAGGTCGAAGCGGAAGTTGTACACGCCCACGTCGCCGGTCGGGTGCGTGGAGTCCACGATCGGGGTCGCGCCGTTCAGCTCGTGGCCGTCCCAGAAGCAGCGGAACTGGTTGCCGACGGCGATGACCTTCATGTGGTGCCAGGTGTTGACCGCCGGAATGCCGCTCGGGAACGTGTTGGCGAGCCAGCTGCCGAGCGTCACGACCGTCGGCGGCGTGTTGGGCGGCGAGCCCGGCGGCGGGTCGGCGAACGTGCGGAAGCGGACCTGGAACAGGCCCGACTCGATGACCAGCATGTAAAAGTTGCGGGCGTTCTCAAACGGCGTGGCGCGCACGAGCAGGCCGCGGCGCGTGTTGCCGTCGCCGGTGAAGATCCAGCCCTCCCACACGTAGTCGTTCTGGCCCTGCGCGCTCGTGATGCTGACGCAGATGCCGCCGCTGTCCGGGATGGAGTTGGTCGCCACGCCGACCGTGTGGTCGCCCGACGGGTTGTTGTACGCCGGGTGCGATGCGTCAAGCGTGAGCGGCTGCATGCTGTTCGACGTGTTGTACCCGTTCTGCCACGCGAGGTCGAGCAGTCCGCCCGTCACGCGTTCCATGCGATAGGGCGCCGCCCCGGCGACCGAGGTGAACACGAGCGCGCCGAGCGCCGCAGCGAGAATGCCCTTAGCCAGCTTCATGGGTGTCGCTCCTCAGGATGTCGAGCCATCGGCGCTTCCGAAGGTCGGGCGGGACGATGGCGGTCCCGTCCAGCCGTGATGTCAACGTGATCAGTGAAGCCACATGAACCGCGTCGTGGAGCCCTCCCCCGCTCCCGCGACGCGCGCGAAGTAGAGCCCGGCCGGAGCCAGGCGCCCGCGCGCGTCCCTCCCCTGCCAGCGCGCCGTGCCGTCGCGTCCCGCCGGGACGCGGGCGACGCGGCGCCCGTCCACCGAATACACCTCCACCTCCGCGGCGCCGGCCACGCCGGCGAGGCGGAAATTCACCGTGCCGCGCGCGGGATTCGGCCACGCGGCGAGCGCGGGTCCGGCCGCGGCCGGCGCGTCGCCGGCGTCCACCAGGCTCGCGCCGAGCGGCGCCTCGAGGTAGGCGATGCGGCGCAGCACGTTCCCCGGACTCGCGCCGCGGTCACCGATCACCACGCAACCGGCCTCGTTGGTCACCGACGCCTGGAACAGGACGTGAAGCCGGCCGCCGGGGTTGCGCTCGGCGATCGAGAAGAAGCGCTCGTCGGTCTGCGGCGTCTGGGTCAGGTTCTGCGGCGCCGACCACGCGCCGGCGCCGCGCGCCACGCTCGCGCAGATGTCCGCGAAGCCGACGCCGGTGATGATCCCGGGCAGACCCATGTCCGCCGTCGGGTCCACCTCGGCGTCCACGCAGCGCAGCCACGCGACGTAAGTCTCCTCGCCGTCGGCCGAGAAACCGACCTGCGGCCAGTCCACCGACAGCGTGTTGAAGCCGCCGAGCGGGCCGGACAGGAGCTGGTCCACGTCGTCGTAGCGGTCGGCCTCGCCGGGCAGCACCTGCTTCACGACCGAGATGCCGCGCGTCGAGGACCAGTGCATGATGCGGCTGCGGTGGTCGAAGTATTCGACGGCGCCCGCGATGCGGCGGGCCTGCAGTTCGCTCCACACCACGTGCGGCGTGGTGTCGTTGTAGGCGAGCGACACGTGGACGAACGGTCGGAACTGCGTCGAGGTCGAGTCCGGCGCGGTGATCGTGGCGTCCGAGTAGTTCGTCAGGTTGCGGATCGTGATGGTGCCGGGCGCGAAGGTGCCGTTCGACGACTCGACGAGGAACACGTTGCCGCCGAAGTCGCCCACCGCCACGCCGACGCGACCGTCCGCGCCCGCCGCGACGAACGGGAAGCCGGGGCGGTTTCCCTTGAAGCTGCTCGCCGGGATGATGGTGGTCCACGCGCCGCCCTGCCAGTTGAAGCACGTGTAGAGGGTGCCGATCGTGTTGGCCGCCAGCACGCTCACCTGGAACGACTCGACCTCCTCGTACGAGCCGCCGATCGGCACCTCGCCGAGCACGGTGAACGAGCCGTTGGCGGCGGCCGCGACCTGCGGGAAGAGCGGGCTCGACGCCGAGGCGAACGGGGTGAGGTAGGCGGTGTAGGTGCTGCCGCCCGCGGCATTCTGGTAGTAGAGGTGGCCGCGCAGGTCGAGCCCGTCCTGGTTGAGGTGCTGAGCGACCATGACGCGCCCGGTCGGCGCCAGCGCCAGCGCGCCGAAGCCGCCGAACTCCTCGACCACGCCCGAGCAGTTGGGCGTCGTCGGATCCTGCACGCGGTGCACCGGCTGCCACGCCGCGGCGGCGTCGCGCCATGCGTAGGCCATGGCGCGCTTCGGGAAAGGCTGCGGCAGGTTCGTGTTGGGCGGGCAACCGCCGGGCGCGATCTCGCAGAAGTCGTCCTGCCAGGTCGCGTGCACGCGGCCGTCAGGGCCGACCGCGATGCGGCGGCCGATCGAGCCCATGTCCTGAAGATCGTAGTAGGTCGAGTCGAGCAGCACCGCGCCCGCCGGCAGCGGCACGGGCACGGCGGCCACCGCGGCCGGCGATGCGGCGGCGGCCCACACCCGGCCGGGCTTGACGACGGCGCCGTCGGGCGAGCGCAGGAAGCGGCCTTCGGGGTTCGGGGCGACGCGCGCGAGCGCGGGCGACGCGGCGAGCGCCAGCAGGGTCACGAGCGAGAGTGCGCGACGCATGACGCGGGATCCTCCGGGGCGGTCGGTCAGGGCTGCGGGGCGCGGCGCTTCAGGAACGACGTTCCGAGGTTGAAGTCGCGGCGCACCGAGAGCGCGTAAACCCGGCCCGCCTCGTCAATGAAGCTGAGCGGCTCACGGTAGGCGTGGTTGAAGAGGTTGCGGACCGCGAACGTGGCCCGCATTCCGGAGAACATCGTGGTCAGCTCGACCGCGGTGGTCGAGAACGCGGGGCGCGCCAGCGTCGTGTCGTCCGACACCACCGCGTCGTTCCAGCGCACGCGGAACGACAGCAGGCCGTTGGGCACGACGCGCGACACCGGCACCGTGAGGTCCACGGTGGCGCGGGCGGTGCCGGCGTCCGTCAGGCGCTTGCCGGTCGAGCGGTCCACGGCGCGCGGCGCCGTGGCGTTGAGTCCGAGCTGCACGGCGCCGAGGCGCATCTGGACGGCGGCCTCGAGGCCCTCGATGCGCGCCTCCTTCACATTGCGGTACTGGAAGCGCGGGCGCCCGTAGAGCATGTCGAGGTACTGGATCGTGATCATGTCCTCGACGTTCGAGCGGTACACCGAGAGGCGTCCGTTGTGGAGCGGGCCGAGCTGGCTGGCGCGCACGCCGATCTCGGCCGACACGCTGCGCTCCGCGACCAGGTCCTCGTTGCCGAACACCGTCATGCCGGCGTGGATCTCGTCGTGGTAATAGCGCTCCTCGAGGTTCGGCGCGCGGAAACCGCTGGCGGCGTGCAGGTACGGCTCGACGCGGCCGAGCGGCCGCGCGATGCCGCCCTCGACGCTGATGCGCTCGTCGGTGACGTCGAGGCGCCGCGTGTGGCTCACCGGCGTGCTGTCGGCGTGCGACGTCAGGCGGTCGTAACGCACGCCCGACTCGAAGCGGAAGCCCCTGACGACCGGCGCCGCGAACGCGGCCGCCGACCACGACTCGCGCCACGCGGGCGGCATGCTCTCGCCGAGCTGAACGGTGTCGGCCGGGTTCGGGATGATCTGTCCGAGCGTGTTGCGCGTCGTGGCGTCCGTGGTGCGGGGGCCGCGCGAACTCTCGCGCCGGTAGCCGCCGCTCACGCGCAGGTTGGCCGCGCCCGGCCAGCGCAGGGTCGGCTGCAGCTCGAAGCCGTGCGTGCGCACGCGGTCCTCGGCCTCGGTGGTGACGGTGCCGACGACCCGCCCGCGCACCCGGTACGGCGCGACCGTCGTCTCCTCGAACTCGGTGCGGGTCGTCTGGTAGACCGCGAGCAGCCGCGCGTCGGGAACGAGCCCGTGCCCGGCCCGGTTGAGCTCGAAGCGATCGGCGACGCGCGACTGCAGCGGGTAGCGCCCGGTCGAGCCGTTGTCGTCGCTGAAGGCCGGCAGGCCGATGTCGGTCGCGGCGTTGCGCGCGTGCTCGTAGTCGAGCAGCGTGCCGCCGAGGCGGGCGTTCAGGCGCGCCGCGAAGTTCTCCTCGCGGTTGCCGCTGTTCCGCACCCGGCCCTGCGGCGTGACGAGCGCCTCGAGACCGCCGGTTCCACCCGCCAGCTCCCAGCCGAAGCGCTGCCCGATCACGCGCAGGCGCGCGCTCTGCCCCCAGGCGCCGTCGGGGGACGAACCACGGCCTTGCAGGGTGAGCGTCGCGCCGTCGCGCGTGTCAAGCAGGCTGCGGTGGGTGACGAAGTTGACCACGCCGCCCATGGCGTCGGAGCCGAACTGCGCGCTGCTCGCGCCGGGCTGGAGTTCCACGGCGTCGAGCCGGTCCACGGCGACGAGCGAGGATTGTGCGCCGTGGCCGCGCACGCCGTTGACGCGCACGCCGTCCACGAGGACGAGCACGCGGTCGCCGGCCAGGCCGCGCACCGAGATGCGCGAGGCCCACGGGCCGGTCTTGACGAGGTCCACGCCGGGAACGCTCAGGATCGCGTCGCTGGCGGTGCCGGGCAGGAAGCGCGCGAGCCTGGCGCGATCGAGGCGCACGGTGGTCGTCGTCGCACGGCCCGCGTCGAGCGTGCGCTGGGCGTCAATGCGCACCTCGGGGAGCACGGTGACCGTGTCGGCCACGCCGCGCGCCTTCGGCGCCGCCGCCGAGTCCGCCGCGCTGCCCGCGCGAACCGCGGCGGGCGAGATGAGCGCCGCGGCCGCCGCGAGCAGCAGGACCCACACAAAGCGCGGACGGGCGCTCGCACCGCTGCGGCGTCCGTCCGCGAAGCCCTCGTATCCGTTCGGTCCCATCGTCCCCTCCTCCCGGGGCCCTCGCGTTTTTCGAGGGCCGTCACCTGCCACCGGACACCCGAAGTATCGGTATTGCGTTGCGCCCGGCGCCATTCGGATTAGTTGGGAGGGGGGTCTCCGTAGTTTTACGGAGGCTTGACGAGGCCCTCGCGGATGGCGAACTGGACCAGTCGCGCGACCGAGTGCAGGTCCAGCTTGCGCATGAGGTTGGCGCGGTGCGTCTCGACCGTGCGAATGCTGATGTCGAAGCGCGCGGCGATCTCCTTGGTCGAGAGCCCCTCGGCGATGCAGGTGAGCACCTCGCGCTCGCGCTCGGTGAGCAGCTCGAGGGGGCTCGGCGGGGCCGGTTTGGCGCGCAGGATCTCGGTCAGCTCCTGCTGGATGCGCGGCGTGAAGTAGGCGCGCCCCTCGCGCACGGACTCGATGCCGGCCACCAGGTCGTTCACCGCCGAGTCCTTGAGCAGATAGCCGTCCGCCCCTTCGCGCACCGCGCGCGCCACGTACTCGGGATCGGCGTGCATGGTGAGCACGAGGATCTTGAGCCCCTCGCGCAGGCGCTTGGCCTCGGCGAGCACGGCGAAGCCGTCCTTGCCCGGCATGGTGAGGTCGAGCACCAGCACGTCCACCTCCTCGCGGCGCAGCGCGGCGAGCGCGGCGGCGCCGTCCTCGACCTCGCCCACCACCTGCAGCCCGGGCTGGGCGTCGAGGATGCGGCGCAGGCCGGCCCGCACAAGCGCGTGGTCGTCCGCCAGCAGCACGCGCGTGCGCCTGGCCGCCGCCGTCACGCCGCGGCCCTCCGCGGCAGGGTCGCGGCGATGCGCACGCCGGCGCCCGGCCGGCCCTCGACGGTGAACGTGCCGCCCAGCTCGGTGACGCGCTCGCGCATGCCGAGCATGCCGAGGTGCGGCGTCGGCTCGCCCGCCAGCCCGAGGCCGTCGTCCTCGACGGTGAGACGCACCCGGTCGCCCTCGGCGGCGAGCCGCACCCACGCGGCGCGCGCGCGCGCGTGGCGCGCGACGTTGGTGAGCGCCTCCTGCACCACGCGGTAAATGGCGACCTGCACCTCGGGGTCGAGCGCCGGCAGCGCGCCATCGCCCTCGAGCGTGGCCGCGATCTGCGTGCGGCGCGCGAAGTCCTCGACCAGCCGCCGCAGCGCGGGCGACAGGCCGAGGTCGTCGAGCACCGTCGGGCGCAGCAGGTTGCTCAGGTTGCGCACCTGGTCGAGGGCGCGCCCCACCATCTCGCTCGCGTCCTTGCGGCCCTCGAGGTCGAGCTCGATCTTGACCGCGGTGAGCACCTGCCCGGCCTCGTCGTGCAGCTCGCGCGCGATGCGGCGGCGCTCGTCCTCCTGCGCGCGCAGCAGCAGGCGCGTGAGCTGCTCGAGCTGCTGCGTGCGCGCCTCGAGCGCGCGGCGGCCCTCGTTGAGCACGAGGAACATGGTGCCGATGGCCGCCGACATGATGAACAGGATGTCCGCGAACACGCCCCACAGCACGCCGGCCCCGAGCGGGCGCAGGATCGGGTAGTCGAGGTGGTGCAGGCCCCACAGCACGAACGTCACGGCGAGCAGCGCGCCGCCGCGCGCGTGGGCGCGGCTGCGGTGGCGCCAGAAGACCCACCCCGTCCACAGCGTGACGCCCGACAGGATCGCCGAGGAGGTGATGCCGGCGACCGCCATGCTGTGGATGCCGAAGATCGCGATCGCGGCCCACGCCACCGCCAGCACGCCGATCCACAGGTAGGCGGGCCGCCAGCGCGCCCCGCGCGAGAACTGAAGGGCCGCGAACAGCAGCAGCATGGCGCTGATGCCGGTCACCGCCTGGTGCAGGAACAGCCAGACCTCGTGGCGCAGAACGAGGAACGCCGAGATGCACACCAGGCGCAGGGCGTAGAACGACCAGGCGAGCGCCCACGTCAGGAAGTACGCGCGCCGCTGCCGCCGCCACAGCGAGAAGTAGACGAACGCCAGCAGCAGGGTGAAGACGTTCTGGAAGGCGAGGGCCGACAGCTCGACGGTGAGCCGGTCCATGGCGCGGCACTCTACACCGCCGCCGCCGCGGCGGCCCACGCGGCCCCGGCGGGGGCGGTCCAGTCTCCCCCCTTGACGATGACATCACGGTGATATCATACTGATGTCAGACCAAGGGAGGTCCGCATGATCCAGGAGAAGAAGGCGTCCGCGCTCTCGGGGTACCTGATGTCCGCCGTGCTGCTCGTCCTGTGTGTGGTGGTCACGTACATGATGATCGCCACCGTCCGCTCCGGGGGCTCGGGGTGGGCGGTCGCCGCGTGGGTCGCGGCGCTCGTGGTGGCGCTGCTGGGGTGGTTCGGGCTCAGCATCGTGAACCCCAACGAGGGCAAGGTGCTGGTGCTGTTCGGCACCTACGTCGGCACGCTCAAGTCGCAGGGGTTCTGGTGGGTCAACCCGTTCACGTCGCGTCGCGCCGTGTCGCTGCGCATCCGCAACTTCGAGAGCGCCAAGCTCAAGGTCAACGACCTCGACGGCAACCCCATCGAGATCGCGGCCGTCGTCGTGTGGCGCGTGGTCGAGACCGCCGAGGCCATCTTCCAGGTGGACAACTACGAGAACTTCGTCCACGTGCAGAGCGAGGCGGCGCTGCGCAACCTGGCGTCCACCTACCCGTACGACGCGCACGTCGAGGGGCAGCACGCCCTGCGCAGCCACATCCTCGAGATCGCCGACAAGCTCAAGCACGAGATCCAGGAGCGCCTGTCGAAGGCCGGCGTCGAGGTCATCGAGGCGCGCATCAGCCACCTCGCCTACGCGCCGGAGATCGCGAGCGCGATGCTGCAGCGCCAGCAGGCGAGCGCGGTGGTCGCGGCGCGCACCAAGATCGTCGAGGGCGCCGTCGGCATGGTCGAGATGGCGCTCGAGGAGCTGTCGAAGAAGCAGGTCATTCACCTCGACGAGGAGCGCAAGGCGGCGATGGTCAGCAACCTGCTCGTGGTCCTGTGCAGCGACCGGCACACGCAGCCGGTCGTCAACACGGGCACGCTGTACCAGTAGGCGGAGGACGGAGGCGTGGCGGATCGGAAGCCCTTCCTGCTGCGTCTGGACCCCGCGGTCCACGACGCCCTGCAGAAGTGGGCGGCCGACGAGCTGCGCAGCGTCAACGGCCAGATCGAGTTCGTGCTGCGGCGCGCCCTCGCGGAGGCGGGACGGCTGCCCAGGGACGGGGGAGCCGCCCGTCCGCGGGCGCGCGCCAGGGAGTGAACGCGCCCTGACGAACGTTGCACCGCGGCGCGCCCGCCCGAGCCCGCGCCGGCGGGCGCCGGGCGCGGACGCGCGGCGTCGGGCCCCCGCGCGCGGGGCGCCGCCGCTTGACCCGCGGCCGCCGAGGCGGTAGAGGGCGGCGAGCGATCCGCTCCCACCTCGTTTCCAAGCCGGAGGCCCCGTGCCCCTTGCGAGCCGACCCGCGGCCGGCGCCGCATCCCCTTCCGCGCGGCGCCGCGCCGTCCCCCCGCGCCTCGCCGCGCTCGCGCTCGCGGCGCTGTGCGCCCTGGCGCCCCACGCCGGCGCCCAGAAGCGCGACGCCCCGCGCTCGCGCGGCGAGCGCGTCACCGTCGTGCGCGCGCAGCACCTCATGGGCGCCGAGCTCGTCGCCACGGTCGAGGCCGTGGACAGCGCGCGCGCCGTGGCCGCCCTCGAGGCCGGATTCGCCGAGATCGCGCGCCTCGAACAGGTCCTGAGCGCGGCCCTCGAGGGCAGCGAGGCGGCGCGCGTGAACGCCGCCGGGGCGCAGGTGCGCGTGCCGCTTTCGAAGGACCTCCATGCGGCGCTCGCGCGCGCGATCGAGCTGGCGCGCGAGACCGACGGCGCCTTCGACCCGACGGTGGGCCCGCTCACGCGCGCGTGGGACGCGCGCGGCGAGGGGCGCGCGCCCGATGCCGACGAGATCGCGGACGCGCGCTCGCGCATCGGCTGGCCGCGCCTCGTGGTGGAACCCGCCGGACGCACGCTGTGGGTTCAGCGCGAGGGCATGGAGCTCGACCTCGACGGCCTCGCGCGCGGCTGGGCGCTCGAGCGCGCCGAGGCCGTCATGCGTCCGCTCGGCGTGCGGCGCGCGAAGCTCGACTTCGGCGCCGAGGTGCTCGCATGGGCCGACGAGCGTGCGTTCGGGATCGGCGTCCCCCACCCGCTCGAGCGCGGGCGGCCGGTGGTGGGACTCACCCTCATGAACGGCGCGGCGGCGACCGCCTGCGGCGCCGACGCCGCGCGCGCTTCGGGCGCGCGCCCGGCGCGCCTCGTCCTCGACCCGCGCCGCGGCGCGCCCGTGGGCGGCGCGGCGTCGGTCACGGTGGCGGGCCGCTCGGGCGCGCGCGCCGACGCGCTGGCCGACGCGCTGCTCGTGCTCGGTCGCGACGGCGCCGAGCGCTGGGCGCGCGAGCATCCCGGCGACGGCGTGCTGTGGCTCGAGCCGGAGGGCGCGGGCGTCCGCGCGTGGCGCTGGAACCTGCCCGCCGCGCGCGCGCTGCCCGGCGCCGAGGTGCGCTGGATGAACTGACGCGTGACGGGCGCGGCGCGCGCGCGCGCCCCGGCGGCGCGCGGGCTGTGGCGCACGCGCCACAAGCGTGCCCCGTCCCCGCCACGGACCGCCAGGCCCGCGCCGTGGCGTCGCGCGCTCCTGGTCGCGCAAGCCATTGCCGCGCATCGGGCGAGGCGCGCTTCCCCCGCTGGCACGCCGCCTGCTCAAGGTCCTCCGCGAAGGCCAGTCATCCACGACCGGAGGACACCATGAACGCACTCGTCAGGCACCAGCGGTGGATCGCGGCGACGCTCGCCGGCGTGATGGTTCTCGGGACCGTGAGTCCGGCGTGGGCCGGGAGCGGCAAGCGCCGCTACAAGGGCGCGCGCGTCGTCGAGACGCGCATCGTGCGGCACGCATGGCGCCCGCCGGTGCAGCACATCGTGGTGCGCGAGTCGAACGCCGCGCCGGTCGTGGCGGGCATCCTCGGCGGGCTCATCCTCGGCGCCGCCATCGCGCACGCCGGCGCGCCGCCGGCCGACCACTACTACTACTGGGACCCCTACTGCGAGCGCCGCTTCGCCTCGCTCGAGATGTACCGCGGACACTTCGGCCGTCACCACCACCCGCGCATCGTGCGCGTCATCGAGGTGGACTCGGGCCGCTGCGCGTACACCTACCGGTGGCACGACGGCGCCTGGCATCGGTGGGACGACGGCCGCTGGGACGACGGGTACGACCGTCACGATGGGGACGACGACGGCTGCGACGGCCGTTGCAACCATCGCCACGGCGGCGGCTACGGAGGCGACTGGCACGACTGATCGCCAGCGGCCGCGCCCACGCGGCGCGGACCGCGGGCACGATGTGTGGGCCCGGGCGTGTTCGGCAGGAGACGGGGAGCGTCCTTAGCCGGGCAGCGGGTTCACCCGACACGGCGGGCGGTGTCCAGCGACACCGTCCGTTCGTGTCTTTGGGTCGCGCTTGCGGGGACGGACATGGCGCGAGGGCGGCAGAAGCGCCCCGGCTAGGACGCCGGCCCGCTGCGCGGGGCGCCCGCGCCGGCGACCGCATCCGGGACGCGCCGCCCGGTCAGGCGGCGAGCAGTTCGCCCGTGGTGACCGGGCTCTCCTCGGGGCGCAGCACCCGCACGACGTTCTCGTGCGCCGGCATCGGGTGCCACGTTTCGGGCTGGTCCTCGGGCGGCATCGAGCCGTCGGGACGCACGAGCACCCGGCAGTTGGGGCGCCGGATGTCCTGCGGATTGGGGCTCAGGGCGAGCGCGACGGTGCCCGACTCGGTGAGCACGACCGAGCCGGCCGGGTAGAGCCCGACCGTCTTGGCGAGCGCCCACAGCGCCGCGGGGTCGAAGTTCACGCGCGCCGGGCCGAACATGTACTGCAGCCCCTCGAACGGCGAGCGCGGCCGCTTGTGGTACACGCGGTGCGCGGTGATGGCGTCGAAGCAGTCCGCCACCGCCACGATGCGCGACAGCGTGGCCTGCCCCCACTCGGTCGCGACGTCCGGGTAGCCGGTGCGGTCGAAGTTCATGTGGTGCTCGAGGCACACGCGCATGGTGTCGAGCATCAGGCCCGACAGCCCGGGCAGGCGGATGATCATCTTGGCGCCCTCAAGCGGGTGGCGGCGGATCATCCCCCACTCGTCGGCGGTGAGCGCCGCGGGCTTGCGCAGCACGTCGGCGGGCACCGCGAGCTTGCCCATGTCGTGGAGCAAGGCCGCCACGCCGAGGTCGGCGAGCGTCTGGCGCGACAGCCCGAGCACCTGGCCCATGCTCACCGACAGCACGCTCACGTTGACGCAGTGCGCGTAGGTGTACTCGTCGTGGTCCTTGAGCGCGGTGAGGCCGACGATCGAGTACTCGTGCTTCATGATGCTGTCCACGACCGGCTGCACCAGGCGCTTTGCGTGGCGCAGGTCGGGGCGCCCGGTCTGCTTGGCGCGCAGCACGATCTTCTTGGTGCCGAGCACCGCGCGCCAGAACACGCGCTTGGCGCGGCCGCGCTCGCCGTCGGGCGTCTGGCGCTCGTCGAGCGAGCGCGTCACGTCGTCATCCTCGAGCTCGACCGCCGCCACCGGAACGATGTGGTCGATGCTCGCCTCGGCCACCGCCTGCGGCAGCCGCTCGGCGACGCCGGGGTCCTCGGCGGCCATGAAGAGCTGCAGGAAGCGCTCGAACTCGGCCGGACCGACGCCCTGCAGGAATCGGATGCCGCCCAGCGAGCGCCGCTCGAACTCCGCCATGAGGCCGTGGTACACGGCGAGCAGCGACGCCTGCGCCTTGATGCGCACGCCGTTCAGGTAGAAGTAGTCAGCGACCGCGACGAGCGTCAGCTCGTCTTCCTCCTCGAGGCCCTGCAGGACCACGGCGAGGGTGTCCTGCAGCTGGCGCTGAAACGCCTGGTTCGAGACGTCATAGGTGCGCGCGGTGCGCAGCATGGCCGACATGCGCACCAGCAGCGGCGGCCCGAGCTCGGTCAGGCGCTGCAGCTCGGGGTCGTGCGCGTCGTCGAGCGGCGGCCGCGGATCAGGCGGCATCGCGCAGCCCTCCCATGGCGTCCTCGCACGCCTTGCGCACGGGTCCGCGCTTCGACTGCGCGCCGCGCTCGAGCACCAGGCGCGCGGCCGGCGTGCCGATGCGCGCCAGGATGCGCGCCACGGCCTGGCGATGCGCCTCGGCGCCGCGCGAGAACCAGTTGCCGCGGTGCACCTCGGCCTCGAGGTCGGCCACGATCTCGTCGCCGCCCACCGCGGCGAGCGCGGAGTAAATGGCGTGGCGCTCGTCCTGCGCGCGCGACTCGAAGCCCGGGTCCTGCATCTGCGCCACGAGGCGGCGCGCGAGCGCCGGATCGCGCTGCGCCGAGAGCTGGTGGAGCACCATGCAGAACATGCGCGTGTCGGCGCCCTCGAGCAGCCTGAGCAGCAGCGGCCGCGCCAGCTTCGGGTCCACCTGTCCGAGCGTCTGCACGACCTCGAGACGCACGCGCGGGTCCGGGTTGCGGATCGCGACCTGCAGCAGCGGCACGATCTTCGGCCCCGCGATCCACCCGAGAATGTGGACCACGTTGCGCACCACGAACCAGCGCGGGTCCGAGATCCACGGCGCGAGCCGCTCCGGGCGGTCCTTGCACAGCGCGGCGATGGCCTCGGCCACCAGCCGCCGGTTGCGCCGGCTCTGGCTCTCGGCCAGCACCAGGCTCAGCCAGTCCACCGCAGGGTCGCCGAGTTCGCGCGCGAACGCGAGGTAGTCGAGGACCGCGTCGCCCTCCTGCTTGTCGAGCAGGTCCACCGTGGCCGACACCGAGATCGGCTGCAGCAGCTCCTGGACGAGCGTGTCCACCGACCACTCCTTCGCCCCGCACTCGCGCAGCAGCAGCAGCGCCTCGCGCGCCTCGAGCCACGCGCCGCGCGAGATGGCCTGGCGCAGCACGCGCGGCATGAAGCGCGTCAGCTCCGCGCGGTCGTCGGGCGTGGCGCCGGCGTTGAGGTAGGCGTGCGCGATCGCCACCGTGGCGGTGACGAGGCTCACGGCGTGCTCGGCCTCGAACTCGCGGCGGAAGCGCAGCACCTCGGACGACGACAGCGCCTCGAGCTCCTCGTATCCGGCCTCGATCTCGACCGTGAGGTCGCCGGCGGTCCAGTCGTCCGAGCGCCCGGCGCGCGCCGGATCCACTTCGGCGGTGCCCTCGACCTGCGGGGCCTCCTCCTCCTCGCCGCCGCCGGCGGGCCACGGCAGCAGCGGGCCCGACTCGTCGGGACCCGCGACCTGCCCGGCGCCTGAGCCGATGTCGCCCTCGCCCGGCACGTAGTCCACCTCGATGTGCGGGAGCGCGGCCTCCCACAGCAGCGTGACGAGGTCGTCCTCGCCGAAGTTCTGTCCCGACACCTGCAGCACGCAGTCGAGCAGCACGTCCAGCTCGCGCGCCTCGACGCCCGGCGTGAAGGTCAGCGCGCGCACGCCGTCGCGGAAGAACACCAGCGCGAGGTTGTCGTCGCGCGAGCGCGCCGGGTAGAGCGATTCGTCCTCGCACAGCACGTCGTCCGACGTGAAGCGGTAGCGCAGCGTGCCATGTTGCGACAGCACGCGCTGGAGCGTCGCGGCCAGCTCCGCTCGGAACTTGAGCACGGTCGGGTTGGCCGCGTCGTAGAGGCGGCACGTCTTGAGGGTGCGCGCGAACTGGTGGATCCACACGCTCGCCGCGCGAATGGCGGCATCCTGCTCGGGCGTGCGGGGCTCCTCCGCGGGCGCATCCATTGTGCGGGGCGGGACGTTCATCGCCGGGTGGACCGGTGCTCCATGGGCTTCGTGCCGGGAGGGGAACGATCGCCGGAGGTATCGGCCCGGCGCCGGGGGGGCTTGAGGCGAAACGCCCGCCGCGCGGGGCCGCGGCGCGAAGCGCAACCCGATGCGGCGCATGACACTGCCGCGCGGCGCCGCGCCCGGTGCGCGGGCCCCCGCGCGCGGCCGGCCGCCCTTGACCGACCGCCCACCCGTCGCGAGACTGCCGGCGCTCCGCATCCCGCTTCGCCCCACCTGGAGGACCTCCCCCATGCCGCGATTCCGCGCGCCTGCCGCCCCGGCGGCGCCCGCGTCACCCCCGTCGCCCGCGCGACGCAGGTCCGGCGCGCCCGGCGCTCCGGCGCCGACCGCTCTCGCCCTCGCCCTTGCCGCCGCCGCGCTCGTCCCACCGGGCGCCGCCGCGCTCGAGGAGGCGCGCCTGCTGCGCCAGCCGGACATCCAGGGACCGACGATCGTGTTCGTGCACGCCGGCGACCTGTGGACGGTGTCGCGCGACGGGGGCGTGGCGTCGCGGCTCACCAGCCACGAGGGGCTCGAGCAGTTCCCGAAGCTCTCCCCCGACGGCCGCACGGTGGCCTTCACCGCCGAGTACGACGGCAACGTGGACGCCTTCACCATGCCGGTCGCGGGCGGCGAGCCGACGCGCCTCACCTGGCACCCGGACCCCGACCGCGTCGCGGAGTGGTACCCCGACGGCTCGGCGATCCTGCTGCGCTCGCACCGCGCGAGCGCCAACCGCGTGGACCGCTTCTTCCGCATCGCCGCGACGGGCGGCTTCGAGGAGCCGCTGCCGTTCCCGACCGCCGGCTACGCGTCGTTCTCCCCCGATGGCGCGCGGCTCGCGTTCGTGACGCCGAGCTACGACAACCGCACGTGGAAGCGCTACCGCGGCGGCAACGCGCCCGAGATCTGGATCCACGACCTCGCCGCCAACCGCTCCGAGAAGATCACCGACTGGGAGGGCGCGGACGAGTGGCCCATGTGGCACGGCCGCACCGTGTACTACGCCTCGGACCGCGGCGGCCGCACCGTGAACCTGTGGGCCTACGACCTCGACCGCCGCACGCACGCGCAGGTCACGCGCTTCACCGACTACGACGTGAAGTGGCCGAGCCTCGGCGGCGACGCCATCGTGTTCGAGCAGGGCGGGAGTCTGTGGGTCCTCGACCTGCCGGGCGGGACGCCGCGCCGCATCTCCGTGCTCGTCCCCGACGACGCGCCGGCCACCCGCCCGGTGTGGACCGACGTGTCGCGCTGGATCGACGGGTTCGATCTGTCGCCGTCGGCCAGGCGCGCGGTGTTCGCCGCGCGCGGCGAGATCTTCACCGTGCCCGCCGAGCATGGCGCCGCGCGCAACCTTTCGAACACCCCCGGCGCGCGCGAGCGCCATCCGGCGTGGTCGCCCGACGGGCGCTGGATCGCGTTTCTCTCCGACCGCACCGGAGAGTACGAGTTCTGGGTCGCGGCCGCCGACGGCGCCACGCCCGCGCGCCAGGTGACGAAACTCGGCCCGGGCTTCCGCTTCGCGCCGCGCTGGTCGCCGGACTCGAAGAAGCTGGCGTGGTCCGACGCCACGCACACGCTGTGGTGGACCGACGTCGCGAACGGCAAGCCGGTGCGCGTGGACAAGAGCGAGCACGCCGACATCACCGACTTCGCCTGGTCGGCGGACTCGCGCTGGATCGCCTACGCCCGCACCGACGCCAACGCATTCCGCAAGATCCTCCTCTACGCGCTCGACGGCGGGCGCGTGACGCCGGTCTCGGAGGGCATGCACGACGATTTCTCGCCGGCCTTCGACCCGCGGGGCCGCTGGCTCTACTTCCTGTCGCGCCGGAGGGCCGACCTGCCGGCGTTCGCGTTCGAGTACGCGTTCCCGCTCAACGAGGACGTCGGCGTGTACGCGGTGTCGCTGCGCGATACCGTCCCCTCGCCCGTCGCGCCGCGCAGCGACGAGGAGGGCGGCGGGGAGAACGACGCGAAGGACGGCAAGGACGGCGACAAGGGCAAGGACGGGAAGGCCGGGGCCGCGCCGCTGCGCATTGACCTCGAGGGGCTCGGGCGCCGCGTCGTCGAGCTGCCGGTCGAGTGGGGCCGCTACACCGGCCTCGCCGCCTTCGAGGACAAGCTCGTGTTCACCATGATCGCGCCGCCCGACCCCGAGGCGGAGGATCCCGCGAGCGCGGCGATCCTCCTCTACGATCTCGAGGAGCGCGAGCCCAGGACGGTGCTCGACGGCGTGCTCGCCGGTCACGCGCTGAGCCGCGACGGCTCGAAGGTGCTGTACCGCGCCGCCGACCACTGGGGGCTGGCCGACGTGGAGGCGGACCAGAAGGTCGGCGAGCACAAGCTCGAGCTCGACCTGCGCGCGCGCGTGGAGCCGCGCCTCGAGTGGCGCCAGATGTTCGAGGAGGCGTGGCGCCTGCAGCGCGACTTCTACTACGACCCGGGCATGGGCGGGCTCGACTGGAAGGCCGTGGGCGACCGCTACCGGCCGCTGCTCGATCACGTCGCCCACCGCCACGACCTCAACGTCGTGCTCGGCGAGCTGTGCGGCGAGCTGTCCACGTCGCACGCCTACGTGGGCGGCGGCGCCGTGCCGGAGCCGGAGCGCGTGCCGGTCGGGCTGCTCGGCGCCGACTGGACGCTCGATCCCGCGAGCGGGCGCTACCGCATCGCGCGCCTCTACGGCGAGCGCGACTGGAACGACGGCGAGTGGCCGCCGCTCGGCCAGCCCGGGCTCGGCGTGCGCGAGGGCGACTGGCTGCTGGCGGTGAACGGCCGGCCGCTGCGCGCCCCCGAGAACCTGTACGCGGCCTTCGAGGGCACGGCCGGCAGGCCGACCACGCTCACGATCGGCCGCGCGCCGAACGATCCGAAGCCGCGCGCCGTGGTCGTGGAGCCCATCGAGGACGAGTCCGACCTGCGCTACCGCGCCTTCGTGTCCGAGATGCGCGAGCGCGTCGCCGCGGCCACCGGCGGGCGTGTCGCGTACATCCACATCCCCAACACCGCGCTGCGCGGCATCGAGGAGTTTTACAAGCAGTACTACCCGCAGAGCGACCGGCAGGGACTCATCGTGGACGAGCGCTGGAACGAGGGCGGCTTCATCCCCGATTTCTTCGTCGAGCGCCTCGCGCGCCGCACGCGCTCGTACTGGTCCACGCGCTACGGCGACGACTTCCGCACGCCGTGGAACGCGATCGACGGCCCGAAGGCGATGCTCATCAACCAGTACGCCGGCTCGGGCGGCGACGCGCTGCCGTGGTACTTCCGCCAGTCCGGGCTCGGGCCGCTCATCGGCATGCGCACGTGGGGCGGCCTGGTCGGCATCAGCCGCAGCCTGCCGCTCGTGGACGGCGGCGTGGTGACCGTGCCCGACTTCGGCTTCTGGAATCCGGCGACCGGCGCGTGGGAGGTCGAGAACCGCGGCGTCGAGCCCGACCTCGAGGTCGAGAATCCGCCCGACGCGCTCGCCGCCGGCCGCGACCCGCAGCTCGAGGCGGCGATCCGCTACTGCCTCGAGCAGCTCGAGCGCAACCCGCCGAAGCGCCCGGCGCGACCGGCGTACCGCAAGCAGCCGGGGCTCGAATGAGCGCGGAGCACCCGATGAGCGAGCATCCCGCCGTCACGCTGCGCCCCGTGACACCCGACAATGTGCGCGCGCTGTGCGCGCTCGACCCCGGCCCCGGCATGCACGCGTTCGTCGCGCCCAACGCCGTGTCGCTGGCCGAGGCGTACGTGCACCCGCTCGCATGGCCGCGCGCGGTGTACGCGGGCGAGGAGCCGGTCGGCTTCATCATGCTGAGCCTCGACACAGAGCGCGCGCAGTACTGGGTGTGGCGCTTCATGGTGGACCATCGCCACCAGCGCCGCGGCATCGGCGCGGCGGCGCTCAAGCTCGCGGTCGCCCACGTGCGCGCCCTGCCGGGCGCGCGCGAGGTGCGCCTGTCGTTCGTGGACGCGCCGGGGAGCCCCGAGCCGTTCTACCGGCGCCTCGGCTTCGCGCGCACCGGCGAGATCGAGGACGGCGAGCACGTCATGGCGCTCGATCTCGCCGCGCCGCCCGCGTAGCGCCGCTCCGCGTCACGCGCGCAGCGCGCGCGAGGCCCGGGGCCGATGCGTCAGCGGGCCGGAGGGGTCTCCGCCGGCGCCGCGGCAGGGTCCGTGGTCGCCGCGTCCGCCGGCGTCTCCTGCGGGGCCGTCGCCGCCGGCGTCGCCGTCACGGCCGGCAGCGGGCGCGCCTTCCCCGTGAGGTCGGCCACGCTCACGCTGTGCGGGATCGAAAACACCGCCAGCATGAGCACCGCCGCGCCGATCACCCACGGCTTCGGGTTCGCCACCCGGCGCACCGCCCATGCCGCGGCGATCCAGCCGAGCAGCGCGATGGTGGTCTTGTTGTCGGTTGGATCGTCGCCGAACGGGAAGCCCGTCCACCACAGGCCGAACGCGTGCTTGAGCACGATCGCGCCCAGCACCACGCCGCCGATGAAGAGCGCCACGAGCGCCGTGTCGGTGATGCCGCGCAGCGCCGGCCTGGCGCGGAACGCCTCGAGCCCGGCGCGCGTCGAGAACAGCATGGCGCCGAACATGAAAAGGATGTGCGGCACGAGCAGCCATGGCGGCACGTCGCCGCGGAAACGGATGACCGCCGGTCCCGCGGCCGGCAGCGTGGCCGTCTCGCCTTCGCGGGCGAGCGTGACCTGGTAGGCGATCTTGCCGAGCGGCGGCTGGTGCGGAAGCTCGGCGACCAGCCACTCGCCCTCGCGGCGCATGGGGACGGAGGTCCATTCGCCATCCCCCAGCAGCATGAACTCCATCGAGCCGCGCACCGCCGCGTCGGGCGCCCGGACCGCGACGCGGTGGTCGCCGGCGCCCGGGTGGGCGCGCTCGAACCGGTAGGCGATGGTCCGTCCGCCAAGCGTGACCGTGCCCTCGGCCGGATGCGTGGGACCGGTGCGCCGCTGGTACGCGGCGGCGGCGAGCGTGATGACGGCGGCGATGATCCAGAGCGAGACGGAGACCTTCATGGACGGCTCCCTGGTGCGTGAACCGACGACGTGCGATCCGCGGAGGGACGCGCGCCCGGCGATTCGCAAGCCGCGGGCCACCGGCCGGGGCCGCGCGCCGGGAGCGCGGCGGCGCGGCGCGCGGCGCGGCGCGGCAACGCGATGCGCGGCCTGGCCCGCGCGCCGCCCCCGACACCCGCGAGCCGGCAGCTGCGGTTGCGTCAGCCCGGGCTGCACTTCTGTCAGGCGACCGCGATCGGGGCGGGCGCGCGTCCCGCGGGCCGGGCGGGCTTTCGGCCGCGGCGCGGGACGTGGTACATACGCGCGTCGGCCGCGCCCCCGAGGCGCGGCCTTGCGCTCGACCGCGAAAGGACTCCCATGGCGGCCACGAGGGACACCGCGACATCCATCGGCCTCCTGCTGCTGCGCCTCGGCGCCGGCGGGCTGCTCATCTACGGCCACGGGCTTCCCAAGCTGTTCGCGTGGGAGACCCGCATGCACACGTTCGCCGATCCCATCGGCATCGGGCCCGCGGCCGGCTTCTGGCTCGTGGTCTTCACCGAGACCGTGTGCGCCGGGCTCGTCGTCCTCGGCTGGTTCACGCGCGTGGCGTGCGTGCCGCCCATCGTGTTCTTCGTGATCGCCGCCTTCGTTCACCACGCCGGGCGGCCGTTCCGCGATCAGGAGCTGGCGCTCGTCTTCCTGTTCCCGTACCTGTGCCTGCTCTTCACCGGCGCCGGGCGGTTCGCGCTCGACGCGAAGTGGGGGCCGAAGCTCTCGTTCAGCGGGAAGTAGGCGCGCAGGAACGCGGCCGGGGGGCGCGCTCAGGCGAGCGTCTTCACCATGCACACGGCGCTCTCGGGGCACGCGCCGGAGAGCTCCGCCGAGGCGTCCAGCGCCCGCGGCATGTCGGCGCGCGCGATGCGGCGAAAGTCGGCGCGCTCGAAGTGGCCGGCCGCCGTCTCGGTGAGCAGGTAGAGCGCCCTGACCCCGCGCGCGCGCGCGTCCTCGACGATGCGCATGGTGAGCAGCGCGGCGACCCCGCGCCGGCGCGCCGCGGGCGCCACGACCGCCGAGCGCAGCAACGCCACATCGCCGTAAGACTCGAGCCCGATGGCTCCGATCACGCCGCCAGCGGTGACCGCGACCAGAAAGCCACCGAGGTGCTCGCGCACGCCGGCGAGCGGCAGCCGCTCGGCGGCGAGCAGCGCCTCGATGCTCGGCAGGTCCTCGGGGCGCGCGCGCCGCAGGACGACGGTCGGCAGGGACTCGCTCACGCGCGGCAGATTAGAAGAGGCGGGCGGCCGCGCAAAGCCGCGCGCCGGCGCCGGCTCTGCTACCGTCCGCGCCGATGCGCTTCCTCCCGCTCCTCGTCGCCGTGGCCGCGGCCCTCGCGCTGTTCGCGGGGCTTGGCGCGACCCCCTACTCGGACTTCCGCGAGGCGCGTGACGCCGCGGTGGCGCGCGAGATCATCGCGCGGCGCGAGCCGATCACGCCGCGCTACGCCGGCGAGCCGCGCTTCGAGAAGCCGATCGCCGCCTACGCGCCCGAGGCGCTGGTCGCGCTCTCCGGCGACCAGGCCACGGCGCCGTTTCGTTCGCGCGCGCTGCGCGCCGCGCTCGCCGTGGCGCTGCTCGCGCTCGTCGCCTCGATCGGCGCCGGGCACTTCGGGGCGCGCGCCGGGTGGCTCGCCGCGCTCGTGCTCGCCACCACGCTCGGGCTGCCGCTCTCCGCGCGCACCGACGGCACGCAGATGCTCGCCACCCTGTTCGGCTGGATCGGCTGCGCGGGGTTCGCCGACGCCACCTTCGGCCGCCGCGCCGGACGCGGCGCGCGCCTGCTCGTGGCGTGGGCGGGCGTGGCCGCGGCGCTGGTCGTGGCGGGCCCGCTCCCCGCGCTGTGGCCGCTCGCCACGGTGGCGCTCTACGGCGCGCTGGTGCGGGACCGCGCCGTGCTGGGTGCGGTGCGGCCGCTCGCCGGGCTGGTGTTCGCCGCCGCGCTCGCGCTTCCCTGGTACGGCGCGATGCTCGACCGCCACGGTCTCGCGTTCGCCGCCGCCGCGCCGTTCTTCCCCTACGCGGCCGAGGCGCGCGCCGCGTGGTGGACGGGCCTGCCGCTCGCCGCCGCGCTGTTCGTGGTCGCGTGCTTCCCGTGGATCGCCCTGCTGCCGCCGTCCATGGCGCACGCCGCCACGTGGTGGCGCGCGGCGCGGCCGGCGCTCGGCCGCGCCGCGACCGCCGCCCCGCCGGCGTCCGACGCCTCCCCCGCGGCGCGCGAGGCCCGCGAGGAGCACGCCGCGCACTTCTTCATCGCGGCGCTGCTCGCCGCGCTCGCGCCGATCGTCGCCTATCCCGGCCCGCCGCTCCCCGCGGCGCTCCCGGCCCTGCCGGCGGCGGCGCTGCTCGTGGGGCGCTTCCTCGACCACCTGTTCGAGGACGACGCGCGCCTCGCGCGGCCGTTCGGGCGCGCCGTCTTCACGGTCGGCGCCACCGGCAGCGTGCTCGCGGTGGCCTGCACGGTGCTCGCGACCCGCCTGCGCGACGTCGCCCCCGAACTGCGCCTGCTCGGCGCGCTCACGCTGCTCGCCTCGTGGGCGCCGTTCCTCGCCGCGTTCGTCGGTCGCCGGCGGTTCGCCGCCCTGCTCGTGGCCCTGCCGGTGGCGGTCGGCGCGCCGGTCGTGGCGCTGCGGCTGCTGCCCGCGATGCAGGAGACGCTTTCGGCGTGGAGCGTGGCGGACGCGATGAACCGCGCCTCGCCCCCGCTCGCGCCCCTCGTGCTCGTCGAGGAGCCGCCGCCCTCGCTGCGGCTCTACCTCGAGCGCAACGCCGTCCTCGCCGACGACGTGACCGCGGCGCTCACCGGCTGGCGCGCGGAGGACGGCCTCGCGTACGTCGCGTTCCGGCCGCTGCGCGAGCAGCGCGTGGCGGCCGGCGCGCCCGGGCCGCTCGAGATCCTGTGGCGCACCCCGGGGCTGGTGCTGGCGCGGGTGCATCCCGAGGGCCTGCCGTGAACCCTGTGCGTCCACGGTTCGCTTCCGCGCCGCCCGGCGGCGCATCCCAGCGGACGCCCATGCGCGTCCTGCACTGGTTCCGCAAGGACCTCCGCCTCGAAGACAACACGGCGCTCCACGAGGCCGCCCGCGACGCGGCCGGCGACGTGGTGCCGTTCTACGCCAGCGAGCCCGCCCTGCTCGGCCGCGACGACATGGCGGCGACGCGCGTGCGCTTCGTGCTCGACTCGCTCGCCGATCTCGCGGCGCGCATCGAGGCCGCGGGCTCGCGCCTCGCCCTCGCGCACGGCGAGGCCGCGGCCGTGGTGGTCGCCGCGGCGCGCGCCGCGCGCGCCGACGCGGTCTACTGGAACGACGAGTACGAGCCGGCGCTGCGCCGCCGCGACGACGCGGTGGAGGCGGCGCTGCGCGAGACGGGAATCCGCGTGCGGCGCTTCCACGACCGCCTGCTCGTGCCGCCCGGCGAGGTCATGACGGCGGACGGCGGTCCCTTCACCGTGTACACGCCGTTCCGGCGCGCGTGCGAGGCGCTGCCGCTGTCGCGGCCGCTGCCCGAGGTCACGCGCCTCGCGGCGCACGACCTGCCGGCGCCGCCGCTCGCGACGCTGGCGCGGCTCGGGTTCGAGGAACCGGCGAGCGCGCGCTGGCCCGGCGGCGCGGCCGAGGCACGCGCGCGGCTCACGCGGTTGCTCGCCGGCGGGCTCGCGCGCTACGCGACGCACCGCGACTTCCCCGCCGCCGACGCCGTGTCGCGCCTGTCCGCCGACCTCAAGTTCGGGACCCTCTCGCCGCGCACCGTCGCCGACGCCGCGCTCACCGCGCGCGCCGCGGGCGCCGCGCCGGCGGCTGCGGTCGAGAAATTCGTCTCGGAGCTTCGCTGGCGCGACTTCTACGCCCACGTTCTGTGGCACTTTCCGCACGTCGAGACCGGCTGCTTCCGCCGCGAGTTCGACGACCTGCGCTGGGAGGGCGATCCCGCGCAGTTCGAGGCGTGGGCCGCTGGGCGCACCGGTTACCCGTTCGTGGACGCCGCCATGCGCGAGCTCCACGCCACCGGCTTCATGCACAACCGCGCGCGCATGGTGGTCGCCTCGTTCCTCACCAAGGACCTGCTGCTCGACTGGCGGCGCGGCGAGCGGCACTTCATGCGTCACCTCGTGGACGGCGACCTCGCCAGCAACAACGGCGGCTGGCAGTGGGCGGCGGGAACCGGCACCGACGCGCAGCCGTACTTCCGCATCTTCAACCCGGTGCTGCAGGGCGAGAAGTTCGACCCCGACGGCGCCTACGTGCGCCGCTTCGTGCCGGAGCTGGCGCGCGTGCCGGCGCGCTGGATCCACCGCCCGTGGGAGGCCCCGCCGCTCGCGCTCGCCGAGGCCGGCGTGACGCTCGGCGACACCTACCCGGCGCCGATCGTGGACCACGCGGAGCAGCGCGCGCGGGCGCTCGCCATGTACCGGGTGGACGCCGCCGCCCCCCCGGCGCGCGGGCGCGGGCGGTGGTAGGCCGGCGCCGCCGCGGCCGCGCGGCACTGACCGCGCGCCACGCCGGCGACCGGTCTCACAGCACGACGATGGAGCGGGAGCGCACGAGGGCGCCGGCGCTCGCGCGGACGCGATAGACCCCGGGCGGCACGGCGCGCCCACCGTCGTCGGTGCGGTCCCACAGACACTGGTGGATGCCGGCGGCGAGCGTCCCCGACGCCAGCGTGCGCACCCTGCGTCCCGCCAGATCGTGGACGGCGAGCGTCACGCGCGTCGCCCGCGCCAGCGCCAGGCTGATGCGCGCGCTGCGCAGCACCGGATTGGGCGCCGGTGGCGCCAGCTCCACCCCGGCGCCGGGTTGCGGCTCTCCCACGGCGAGCGGCGGGTTCGAGTCGCGGATCGGGGTCAGCGGGTTCGACGTGTTGCGCAGGTCGTGCTTGTACTTGGGCCACGGCACGCGGTCATTGAGGTGGTTGCCGTTCGATTGAATGCCCAGCACGTAGCCGCCGCTCGAGCCCGTCACCAGAATGCCGTTGTCGAGCAGGGTGGGCCCGTCCACGCCCCCGAGGGGAGTGACCTGCCCGGCGCCGGGAAGCGCCCGGGTCCACAACGGCACGCCGTCCCACGTGAAGGCATGCAGCACCCCGGCCGAGGTCGTGCAGTAGACGTTGTTCTGGTCATCCATGCAGGCGTTGCCCCACGCGAACCCCGCGCCGAGCACCCGCGACCACAGCACGGCGCCGGCGGGGGTCCCGTCATCCTCGATCGCGTAGAAGGTGCTGGCCCCGCCCGGATCGCCCAGATCCTCGGACTGCGTCCCAACGTAAAGAATGCGGCGGCCGCTCACGGGGTGAAGCCCGATCGTCACCCCCGACCAGGCGCGCGCGCCCAGGTCGCGCTCAAAGACGATGGCGCCGTCCTCCTCGCGAAACCCGCGCAGGTAGCCATCGCGACACGTCGCCCACACGACGCCCGCGTCCCACGCCAGCGCACCGCCAAACTCCCCCGCCGAGTAGAACGTCGGCCACAGCGCGGATCCATCGTCGGATCCGGTGAGCGCGTGAAAGGCGCCGGGCAGGACGGCCGACGGAGTCGCTCCGCTGTCGCACACCGCCCGCAGGTCCTCGGCCCCGAAGAAGATGTGACCCGCGGGCGTGACCACGCCGGGCGAGGCCTGCCAGCCTTCGATCGGGAGCGCCAGCACGCGCTCTCCCGTGGTCGCGTCGAAGCCGTTGAAGAAGCGGCTCGGGCAGGAAAAGCCCGCCGGAGCGCGGGGATCGGCGACCTGCCCCAGGTACACGCGATTCGGCCGTTGCGGGTGGCCCAGCACCGGCGAGTTGTCCGAACCGGTGTGGTCGGTGCGCGTGAACCACAGCGCGGTCAAGGTGGTGGCGTCGAAGCACTCGATGCCGGGAGCGGGCACGCCCGGAAAGCCGGGGGGCGGCGTCGCGGTGGGCAGCGTGGGAACGTACAGGCGGCCGTCGTGGCTCAGCGCCACGCCGTTCTCGACCAGACCCCGCGCCCACGCGCTGTCCAGAATCGTCCCCGTGGCCCCGTCGATCCGGTAGATCCGCGCGCCGCCCTTGTAGGTTCCGACCCACAGCGTCACGCCGTCCGGGCCCACCGCCGGACACCCCCAGACTTCACCCTGGACCGGAACGGACCAGACCACGTCCCCTGGCGCGGCGAGGACGGACGACGCGGACGAGACGCACAGCGCTCCCACGAGGCAGAGCATGCGGAACATGGCGGGCTCCAGAAGCAGAGGGTGGATGCGCGGCCGAACGCGTGAGCGCGCGCTCGAGCCGTGGAGAGGGCACCGCATGAAGCAAGCCGGGTGCCCGCGCGTCCTCCACCGGCCGGCGCCGGGAAGTGGCGCGGATCGTCCATCGGATGCGGCGCTCCGAGGTGCCTCGTGATCAGCAGAAGCCGACCCGTTGCGTACACCGCCCCGGACCGCGGCGAACCGAAGCGTACGGTCGCGGGCGGGCGCAGCCCCTCGCCGAACCGAACGGGCAGCCCGCGGGGGCGCCCGCAGGGCAGTCGCGTCATGAGAGGCGGCGACTCCGTACGCGCGCGGCGGCTCGCTTCCACGATCGGTCGCGCCCTAGGGGCGCGGAGGCCCGGCGCGCCGTGCACGCCGGTACCGATTTGATTCCGGAGCACGCTTCTGCGCCGCGCGAGGCCCTTACGATTCATGCAGGCGTTGGCGAGGCCGTCGTGCGCGGCAGACGGGGCGATCGGAGCCTCGTGGCCGCTCCGGAGGGCTCGGCTGCAGCGTGAAGTGCGCGGTCCGCCGGTCCGCCGGCCGCTCAAGGCCCTCGGTCACGCCCCCCGGGGCCAAGACCCCTGCTCACACGCCCCGCCCGGCTGGTACGCTTATGCGCGGACATCCCGCCCCGACGCCGTCCGGGGCTTGCCCCCAGCCCGTGAGGACTCCCGTGTCCGCCTCCCTGCCGATTCGCCACTTCCCGCTCGCCCTCGCCCTCCTCCTCTCCCTCGCCTTCGGCGTCCCGCACGCCTTCGCCGCCCGCGCGCCGGGCGCGCTCGAGCGGCTGTCCACCGCGCGCGCCATCGCGCCGGCGGCCGGCGAGCGCCGCGTCGCGAGCGACGTGCGCTTCGCCTTCGATCTGCCGGCGAACGCGAAGGACCCGGTGCTGCTCGTCGCGCGCCGCGCGTTCGACCCTGCGGGCTGGAGCGCCGTGCCGGCCGGCGAGGAGTGGCTCGTCGCCGCGCCGCACGCGCGGCCGGGCATGACGCTCGCCGAGGCGGGCGTCGCCGTGGACGCCGACACGCCGCTGTGGTGGGCGGTCGCCACGCGCGACGCGGCGACCGGAGCGTTGCGCGTCTCCGAGCCGCGCGCCTTCACGGCGCTGCGCCGCTTCGCGAACCGGGTGGCGCCCTCGCCGTGGGTGCTCGCCGAACGCCGTGGCGCGATCGCGCCCGAGCGCCTCGCGGCGCTGCGCGCGGAGGCGGCGGCCGCGCGCGCGGAGGCGCTCGCCGGCCTGGCGGCCGGCGCGGCGCCCGCGCGCGCCGAGGGCGGCGCGTCGCGCCCGCGCATCCGGCTCGCGGCGGGCTACGACTTCGCGCCGGCCGAGGCGCTCCCCGAGGTGCCGGCCCACCTCTCCGCCGCGCGCATGCCGCGCGCCGAGGGAACGGGCGCGCTCGAGGCGGTGCTCGTTCAGTTCGCCGCGCCCCCCGGCGACGCCGAGCGGGCCGCGCTCGCGGCGGCGGGCGGCGTGGTGTTCGCGTACGTGCCGGACCAGGCGTACCTCGTGCGCGTGGCGCCGGGCGCGCGCGCCGCGCTCGCGGCCGTCTCGCCCGGGGCGTGGATCGGCGACTGGCAGCCGGCCTACAAGCTCTCGCCGCGCATCGCGTCCGAGGCGGGCGCGGACGACTTCGACGCGCTGCTGTTCCCCGACGCCGATGTCGCGGTGGTGCGCGCGGCGCTGCTCGCGGCGGGCGCCCAGGTCACGGCCATCACCGACAACGGGGTCAACCGCATCGCGCGCTTCCGCGTGGATCGCGCGGCGCTGCCCGTGCTCGCCGCGCTCCACGAGGTGGCGTGGATCGAGCCGGTGGCGCGCTTCACCGTGGACAACTCGAACGCCCAGTGGGTGGTGCAGACCGGCGTCAGCGCCAACCGCCGCGTGTGGGACCAGGGGATCCGCGGCCAGGGCCAGATCGTGATGACCTCGGACAGCGGCGTGAACACGGGCCACAACCAGTTCCGCGACCCGGCGGTGCCGCTCTCGGCGTTCGGCGACTACGCCACGCACCGCAAGGTGATCGCGTACAAGAACGGCTCGCTCAACCCCTCGGTCGCCTTCGGCGACCACGGCAGCTACCACGGCTCGCACACCGCGGGCACGCTGCTCGGCGCGGACGACCCGCTGGCGGCCGACGCGCGCGACGGCATGGCCAAGGAGGCGAAGCTCTACTTCATGGACATTTCGGGCTCCGCGCTCGGCACGGGCGTGGATCCCTTCCCCGACCTCAACGACCTGTTCGCGCCGTCGTACGCCGGCAACGCGGCGGGCGCGGCGCGCGTGTCGTCCAACTCGTGGGGCGCCTCGGTGCAGGGCGCCTACACCCTCAACTCGATGGCGGTGGACCAGTTCGCCTGGAACCACCCCGACTACTTCATCGCCTTCTCGAACGGCAATTCGGGCGCCATCGGCACCGTCGGGGCGCCGGCGAGCGCCAAGAACGCCGCCGGCGTGGGCGGCACGGGGAACGGCACGAGCCAGACGGCGCTCTACACCTCGACGAGCCGGGGACCGACCGCCGACGGCCGGCGCAAGCCGCTGTTCTGCGCGCCGGGCGCCAGCGTGTCGTCCTCGACCTCGGGCGTGTCCACTTACGGCACGCTGTCGGGCACCTCGATGGCGAGCCCGGCGGCGACGGGCGCGGTGGTGCTCATGCGCCAGTACCTGACGGACGGCTGGTATCCGACCGGTGCGCCGGTGCCCGCGAACGGCTTCACGCCGTCGGCGGCGCTGCTGCGCGCGATGGCCGTCAACTCGGCGGTCAACGGAGTCACCGGCTTCACGGCGCCCGACAATAATGTGGGCTGGGGCCGCGTCAACGCCGACGAGGTGCTGTACTTCGCGGGCGACGCGCGCAAGCTGCTGCTCGTGGACCACACCGAAGGGCTCGCGCACGGCGAGTTCGTCGAGTACCAGGTGCAGGTCACGGACGGCTCGATCCCGCTCGAGGTGTCGCTGGCGTGGACGGACTTCCCGGGCAGCCCGGCGGCCGCGATCCAGCTCGTGAACGACTTGAACCTCACGGTCTCGAACGGCGCTCTGGTCTACAAGGGCAGCGTGTTCTCGGGCGGCAACTCGGTGACGGGCGGCAGTTACGACGCGCTCAACGTCGAGGAGAACGTGCGCGTCGCGGTCCCGGCCCCGGGGTTGTGGACGGTGCGCGTCGAGGCCCCGTCGGTGCCGATGGGTCCGCAGCCGTTCGCGCTGTGCGTGACGGGCGGGGTGGGCAACGGCGCCGCGGCGCTGGCGCTCGACCGCGCCACCTACGGCTCGTCGAGCACGGTCGAGATCCAGGTCATTGACGCGGACGCGGTGCCGCCGGTGCAGGTCACGATGACCTCGCCCACCGAGGGCGCCGAGACGGTGACGCTCGCGGGCGGAAACGGCGTGTGGTCCGCCACCCTGCCGCTCACGCCCGCCTCGCCCGCGCCGTCGAATGGCGAGCTGTCGGTGTCGAACGGCGACGCGCTGGTGGCGACCTACTTCGACGCCACGACCGCGGTCACGCTCGAGGCCGACGCCACGGTCAACTTCGACACGCCGATCATCACCAACGTGCGCGCCACGCCCCTCGGCACGGCGGGCACGCTCATCGAGTGGGACACCGACCGCAGCGCGACGTCGCGCGTCTACGTGGGCGCCACGCCGGCGCTCGAGCTGGGGGCGGTGGACTCCTCGGGCTACGCGATCGCGCACCGCGTGCTCGTCACCGGCCTTGCGCCCGGCCAGAGCTACTACTACGACGTCGAGTCGGTCGGTCTGTCGGGCGGCGTCGCGCGCGACGACCTCGGTGGCGCGCACCACCGCTTCACGACCACCGGCAAGGGCGACGTGCTGCTCGTCATGGAAGACGCCGCGTTCCCGCACCGCGCGACGTGGGAGGAGGCGCTCGCCGCGCTCGGCTACGCGGTGGACGTGTGGGACGGCGACCTCGCCGCGGCGCCCGCGGTGGGCGACACCGCGTCGGGCCTGCGCGCGTACAAGGCGGTGCTGTGGCAGGTGGGCCGCGACACGTACCCGCCGTTCTCGGCCACGCAGCGCGCGGCGCTCGACTCGCTGCTCGGCGCGGGCGGCCGGCTGCTCGTCGTGGGGCACGACATCGGCTGGGGCCTCGCCACCCCCTCCGCGCCGGGTTACACGGCGGCGGGCGCGGCGTGGCTCGAGCAGACGCTCAAGGCGCGCTTCGTGAGCGATCCGAGCACGTGGACGAGCAACCTCGGCTTTGCGGGCGATCCGGTGTCGGGCGCGTGGACGGGGGGCGTCCCGTACGAACCATTCGGCAGCCTGCTCGCCGGCGACGGCATCCGCGTGGCGCCGGGAACCACCGGCACCGCGGCGTACGTGTGGAAGAACGACGACGTGCCGTTCGACACCACCGCGATCCGCTGGGAGAGCGCGGGCCCGCTCGGCTCGCCCGCGAACGCGACGTGGGGCGGCCAGCCGTCGCGCCTGGTGTATTACGCGTTCGAGTGGGCGCGCATGGCGCCGCCGCTCGACGTGCCGGATGCGACGCGCACCGCCGTGCTCGGCGGCACGGTGGCGTGGCTGCTCGGCCGCACGCCGCCGGCCGTGACGGTGACCGCGCCGAACGGCGGCGAGTCGGTGACGGCCGGCACGCTCGATGTGACGTGGACCGAGTCCGCGGCCGCCGGGTTCGCGATCGCCTCGCGCACCATCGAGGCGTCGTTCGACGGCGGCAGCTCGTGGAGCACGGTGGCCGCCGGCGTGGGCCCCAGCCCGTACACATGGGACCTGACGGGCGTCGCCAACGCGGCCGCCGCGCTGGTGCGCGTGCGGGTCGCGGACGACGGGACGCCGGCGCTCACCGGCACGGACGAGAGCGACGGCGCGTTCGCGCTGGCGCGCGCCGCGTCCGACGCGGTCGGCCCGGTGGTGGTGGCGGGCTCGATTCAGGTTTCGCCCAATCCGCTGGTGCGGCCGGGCGCGGGCACGGTGCTTGCGCGCGTTTCGGACGCCGGCACCGGCGGCGCGACGGTCGCGGGCGCGGAGTGGTCCATTGGCGAGACTCCGGCCGCGGCGGGCACGGGCACGCCGCTCGGCTCGACGTTCGACTCGACCACCGTCAACGTGTCGGGCGCGCTCGACCTCACGAACGTGTTCGTCGGCGTGCGCAAGGTGTGGGTGCGCGGGCGCGACGCGGCGGGCAACTGGGGCCCGGCGGCGCACCTCGCGGTGCTGGTGAACGGCACCGACCCGGTGGCGGTGGGCGACCGGCCGGCGAGCACGTTCCTCGCCCCGGCGGCTCCCAACCCGTTCGCGGGATCGGTCACCCTGCGCTTCGGCCTCGCGCGCGCGGGCGACGTGTCGCTCGACGTGTTCGACCCCCAGGGCCGGCGCGTGCGGCGGCTCGCGGGTGGCGCCATGTCGCCCGGTCTCCACGCCATCGAGTGGGACGGCCGCGACACCGCGGGAGGTCGCGCGCGGCCGGGCGTCTACCTGGTCCGGCTCGCCCACCCGGACGGCGCCATCGAGCGGCGCATCGTGGCGCTCGAGTAATCAGTAGAGGGGCCGCACACCTGGCCTCCGGCTCCGGACGCGGGGAGGGACGCCCCGCGTCCTCCCTTGCCGCAGCCCGCCGGACCATGGCCTCCGGCGCCGGACGCGGGGCGGAACGCCGCCCTCGTACGGCGCCCGCCTCTTGAGCGGAGTCCGTCTCGGCAGGCGATGACCACCAATAGCCTTTTTTTGCATGGTCTTGCTCGATTCACGAAATATCGTGAGTTGAAGAGAACCATTTCAGTCGGTCACGAAATTTCGTAATCTGCGCCCGTGTTGTCGCTCGACGCCAACCGCCGCGCCGTCGCGCGCGCCCTCACCGAGGAATGCCTCGGCGCCTGTGACGGGGTGCTCGCTCGCCTGTGGCTTCCCGGGCCGGGAGATCGCTGCGCCACCTGCCCGTTCGCGATCGAGTGTCCGGACCGCACATGGTGCCTGCACCTCGTGACGGGCGCCGGGCTCGACGCGCGCACGGAGGGCCGCTTCGCACGCTTTCCGGTCGGCGCGCGGCGCGTCGGGGAGGTGGCGCGCGCGGGGGCTCCGCTGCTCGCGGTCGAGGAGCTGCCGCGGCTCGGCCTCGCCGACCCGGCGTGGCTCGCCACGCACCGCGTGGCGTCGTTCGCGGCCGTGCCCGTTCCGCACGACCATGGGCGGAACGGCGTGCTGGCCGTGTTCGCGCGCCGCGCGCTCCACGCCGGCGAGGTGGCGTGCCTGGCGCTCGCCGCGCGCTGGGCGGGGCCCGCGCTCGCCGCGGGCGCGGGCGCCGGGAGCGCGGCACCGCCGGCGGGCGCGGCGGGCGGGGGCCTGCCACCGCCGACGGGGGCCGCGGCCCTGGCCCGTCCGCCGGCCACCGCACCGGCCGCGGGCGCCGCGCCGCCTCCCGCGGCGCTTCGCACCCTCGCCGAAATCGAGCGCGAGGCGATCGAGCGCGCGCTCGCGCACACGGGCGGCCGCGTGAGCGGGCCGCGCGGGGCGGCGCTCATCCTCGGCCTCAAGCCCACCACGCTCGAGTCGCGCATGAAGAAGCTCGGCGTGCGGAAGCCCCGCCCGTGAACGGCGCGCCGCTCCTCGCGTGGGCGAGCGACCACATCGAGGTGCCGCTCCCGGAGGGGCATCCCTTCCCGATCGCCAAGTACCGGCTGCTGCGCGAGCGGCTGCTGGCGGAAGGCACGCTCGAGGCGCGCCACGTCGCGCGCTCCGAGCCGGCGCCGCTCGAGTGGCTGGCGGCGGTGCACGACGAGGGCTACCTCGAGCGCGTCCTGGACGGCGCGCTCGCCGAGGCCGAGCAGCGCCGCATCGGCATGCCGTGGTCGCCGGGGCTCGTGGCGCGCGCGCGCGCCGCGGCGTACGGCACCGCCATGGCGGCGCGCGCCGCGCTGCGCCACGGCATCGCCGGCAACCTCGCGGGCGGCACGCACCACGCCTACCGCGACCGCGGGGAGGGCTACTGCCTGTTCAACGACCATGCGGTCGCCATTGCGCTGCTGCGCGCGGAAGGCGCGGCGCTGCGCCCGTTCGTCGCCGACCTCGATGTCCACCAGGGCAACGGCACCGCGGCGATCTTCGCGGGCGACGAGACGGTGTTCACGTTCTCGGTCCACGGCGAGCGCAACTACCCGGCGCTCAAGGAGCGCGGCTCGTTCGACCTCGAGCTGCCCGACGGCACGGGCGACGACGCGTACCTCGCGGCGCTCGAGCGGCACCTGCCGCGCGCGCTCGACCTGCACGAACCCGACCTCGTGTTCTACCAGGCGGGCGTGGACGCGCTGGCCTCGGACCGCTTCGGCCGTCTCGGGCTCTCGCACCACGGGCTGCGCGCGCGCGACGAGCGCGTCTTCCGCTGGTGCGCGGAGCGCGCGCTCCCGGTGGTGGTGACGATGGGGGGCGGCTACGCGCGGCCCATCGAGGCCACGGTCGAGGCTCACGCCAACGTGTGGCGCGCCGCGCGCGCGGCGCTCGCGGCGCGCGCGGGCGCGGCGTGACGCGCCCGCCGCTCCGCGACGGCGCCGCGGCCCGGCAGCGTGACGACGCGCGCCCGCCGCGCGGCCCGGGGCTCTCGCGCGCCGGCGTGCTGCAGGCCATCCCCGACGCCGCGCTCGCCGCGGCGTTCGCGCTCGCGTGGGCGCGCCCCGACATCGCGGCGCCGTGGCTCGTGCGCGATCTCGTGCTCGTCATGCTCTACGAGTTCATCGTCGTCCACTCGACCGGCTTCATGGGCGCCGCGTGGTTCGCCGCCACGGGCCGCCGCGGCCGCGTGCTCATGGTGCTCGGGCTCGGGCTTCTCTACACGCTGTTCGTGGGCGGGTTCGCGGCCGCGTTCGGCACGTGGTGGCCGCTGCTCGCCTTCTGGGGCCTGACGCTCAACCGCGCGCTGCCGATGCTCCTCCGCCAGGCCCGCCCCGGCGAGGAGGGTGCGCTCGTGCTGCGCACCTGGGTGGCGGGCGTCATCTTCTACCTCGGCTTCACCGCGCTCACCGTCGTGGCCGACGTGCCGCCGCTCGGCCTCACGCCCGACGTCGCGGCCGCGGTGGACCTCCCTGGCGGCGGGCTGTGGATCGACGAGCCGCACCGCGCGCTGGCCTTCGGCTCGCTCTACTTCGCCGCCACCGCTTTGTCGGGCGCCTTCGCCCACGCGTGGGTGCCGGTGCGCGCCGGCGACGTGTGACCCGGCCACGCCGTCGCCGCGGCGTGAACGTCGTTTCCAGCCGCCAAAATCGCGGTCGAAACGCTTGACGCGCGCGCGCGCCGCGCCTAGGTTCGCGCCGCGCCCTGCCCCCGGGGAGACGGGAGGAGGTGAGTCGGATGAGGCAGGGAATGAGGCTCCTCGCGTGCGCGCTCGCGCTCGCGACGCTCGCCGCGGCCGCCCCCGCCGCGACGCACGCGGCGAAGCGCGCGCTGGTGGCGAAGGCCGCCGCCCCCGCGGCCATCACCGCGAAGAAGACCCTGCGGCAGTACACGGGCTGGGTCGTCGCGCTCGACAAGACCTCGATCACGGTCGAAAAGCGCGGCAAGCAGCCCGAGAGCAAGGTCTTCGCGCGCGACGCGGACACCAGCGTCACGGGCGACCTCGCGAAGGACGTGCGAGTCACGGTGTACTGGCGTGACGAGAACGGCCGCGCGACCGCGCACCGGGTGGTGGTCAGGCCCGCGGCGCAGGCCGCGGGCGCGCGCTGAGCCGCGCGACGGGACGGGGCCGGGCGCACGCGCCCGGCCCTTCGCGTGGGCGGCCGGCGGCGCGCCGCGGCCGGAGGGCGCGGCGCGCGGGGAACGACGCTGCGCCGCGCCGCGCCGCCTCGCGGTGCGGACCACGTCGCCCCGGCGGCGCGCCGCGCCGCCGCTCGACCGCGCGCCGCGCCCTCCGCTACGCTGCGCGGCGTCGGACCCCCTGCCCGCCGCGAAAGGAGCCGCCGTGCCGCGCCCCAAGCCGGTCCCGACCGCGCCGCCCCTCGCGCCCGCCGCCGCGCTGCGCGCCCTCGTGCGCATCCACCGCGAGTACGGCCCCGGCCTCGCCGCCCGCAAGGGCGCGCTGCTCGCGCGCCTCGCCGGCGCGCGCCTCGCCACCGCGCGCGAGGTGCTGCGGCTGCACGAGTGTCTCGCGTTCCTGCGCGCCTACCCCGACGACCGCGCCGTGCTGGCGCGCGTCGAGGCCATGATGGCCGCGTTCGCGGAGCGCGCCGACCTGCGCCGCCACGCCCGGGCGCTCGAGAACTCGGGCCTCGCCGGCACGGTCACGCGCTTCCGCTTCTTCGAGCCGACGGCGCGGTGGCTGGCGCGCGCCTGGCCGGACCGGCTGCGCGTGGACTGGGACGCGTGGGGCGCCGGCGCCGCCGACCTCGACCACGTGCTGCCGGCGCTCGCGCTGTGGGCCGAAACGCCCGCGCTCGACGAATGGGACCTCGGCACGCGCGCGTGGATCGAACGCCTCAAGGGCCCGAACGAGACCGACGGGACGTTCCTCGTGCGCCGCTTCGCCGGAGCCTTCGGGCCGCTTGCCGAGCTGCGCGAGAAGGTGTGGGACAGGATCGAGCCGCCCCTGCTGCTCGAGCCCGGTCCCGGCGGCCCGTCGCGCACGCGCGCGTTCCACCCGCGCGCGCCACGCGCGCTGCAGCGCGGCGCGCTGCGCCGCGGGCGGCCCGACCTCGCCGCGGCGCTCGCGCAGCCGCCGCGCGCCGTGCGCGCGCTGTCCCCCGTCGAGGGCGAGCGCGTCATCGCGCTCGCGCGCGAGGCGATGGTCGCGCGCAGCCGCGACCTCGACGCGTTCTCGCACGGCGATCCCCGCGACGTGCGCATGGTGGACGTCGGCGACGGCTACGCGTTCGCCGCCATCGGCGTGAAGCCGGAGAAGCGGCTGCTCCTCGAGGCGGTGTACGCGTTCCTCACGCTCAAGAACGGCGTGCCCATCGGCTACGTGCTGAACAGCGCGCTGTGCCACTCGGCCGAGATCGCCTACAACGTGTTCGAGACCTACCGCGGCGCCGAGGCGGGCGTGGTCTACGGGCGGGTGCTGGCGACGGTCCGCCACCTGTTCGGGTGCGACCACTTCACGATCTACCCGTACCAGCTCGGCCAGGACAACGCCGAGGCGATCGCGTCCGGCGCGTGGTGGTTCTACCAGAAGCTCGGGTTCCGCCCGCGCGATCCCGGGGCCATCGCCCTCATGGAGCGCGAGCTGGCGCGCATGAGGCGCAACCCGCGTCATCGCAGCGCGCGCGCGACGCTCGTCGCGCTCGCCGACCACAACCTGTTCTTCGCCTCGGGACCTCCGCGCGACGACGTCATGGGCGTCCTGCCCTTCGCGCAGGTCGGCGGCGCGGTGTCGGCGATGCTCGCGCGGCGCTTCGGCGCCGACCGCGAGCGCGGCGCGCGCGAGTGCGAGGCCGAGGCGCTGGGGCTCCTCGGCCTCGCCTCGCTGCGCGGCTGGTCGGCGGGCGAACGCCTCGCGTTCGAGCGCTGGGCGCCGCTCGTCACCCTCCTGCCCGGCATCGGCGGGTGGAGCGCCGCGGAGCGCGCGGCCGCGGCCGACGTGATCCGCGCCAAGGGCGGACGGCGCGAGAGCGACTTCGTGTGGCGATTCGACGAGCACGCGCGGCTGCGCGCGGCGGTCACGGCGCTGGCGCAGGGCGACGCCGGCGCGTAGCGCGGCCGCCCGCCGGAGCGCTCGCGGGCGCGGCGCCGGCGTCGGGACCCGCGGCCCTTGAGGCGCGGCGCGGCCCGCGCATGGCGCGCGGCGCCCTCGGCGCGGCGTCAGGCGCCCGCGTCGCCCTTGAGGTACGCGATGACGTCGGCCGCGGTGTACGAGGTGCGTCCGCGCAGGAAGTCCGCGATGCGCGCGAGATCGTCGCCGCTCGTCACCATGGGCGGCTCGACGGCGCCGTTCGCGCGGCGCTGCGCCTGGCCGATCGTCGCGAGGAGCGTGTTGCACAGGCACGCGCGCCCGACCGTCTCCTCGGGGGCGCCGCCCTTCAGGGCCCACGCGTCCTCGGGCTCGCTCGCGCAGCGGAAGTTGATCCGGCCGTTCGGCATGCGGTAGGCGTCGCGCAGATAGCCGAGGTCGCACACCCGCGTGCGGTCGAAGGCCGGCGTGCCGGCGCCGTTCCAGGTCACGACCTTGAACGGGTAGCCGGTCGGCGAGGCGCGCCCGTCGGTGCGCACCGCGAGGTCGCCGCGCATCGCGCTCTCGAGCACGGCGCGCTTGAGTCCGGGCTCGATGCCCGACTCCTCGCAGTAGGCGAACAGCGTCCCCACCTGGATGCCGGCGGCCCCGGCGGCGCGCGCCGCGCGCAGGGCCGCGGGCGAGCCGGCGCCTCCCGCGATCCAGAACGGCAGCCCGAGCGCCTCGAGCTTGGCGAGGTCCACGGCGTCGCGCTCCCCGTACACCGGCTCCTCGCCGGCGCCCGGGCCGCTCCAGCCGCGCGGCGGCGCGTTGTGTCCGCCGGCCGTCGGGCCTTCGACCACGAAGCCGTCCACGCGGCCGCCCGACTTGCGCGCGAGCATGGTCGCGAGCGAGTTGCTCGACACGATGGGCAGGAAGCGCGGCCGGCGCAGCGGAGGGGGCGGGCCGTCCCAGTGGTCGGCGGGATCGAGCCGGATCCACAACGGCTCGTGCCCGGCGTCCTGCTCGACCTCGAAGCGGATCTGCGCCGGGCGATGCTCGGCGAACGCGTCGAGCACCGGCGGGATCTCACGCGGGATGCCGGCGCCCATGATGACCACGTCCACCCCGGCGAGCATGGCGCCGTAAAGGAGCGCGAGGTTCGGCAGGTGGATCTTGGTGAGCAGGTTGATGCCCACCATGCCCCCGTGGCCCTCGCGCGCGAGGTGCACTTCGACGAAGGCGCCGAGCATGGTGAGCTGCTCGCGCGCCTTGCTCACGACCTGCTGGTACATGGGGAGCAGCGCGTAGGGCTGCCCGGGCGGCAGGCCGCCGGGGCGGAAGTAGCGCTCGAGGACGCGCGCCGCGACGCCGGGGATCGGGAAGCGCTCCATCGCGCGCCGCACGTGGCCGCCGGGATCGCCGTCCTGCAGCCGCCGCACGAGCACGGTGTCAATCACGGTGCCCGACACCACTCCGAGCTGGCCGAGCATCGAGACGGCGCGCGCGAGCTGCCAGCGCGAGACGCCCACGCCCATGCCCCCCTGGATGATCTCGGGAAGCGCGACGGGCGCGGGTGCGGCGGAATTCGAGGTGCTGCCGTTGGGAAGGGTCAGAGAAACGGTGCTCCGAGGGGGGGCGTATCGGAAGGCGGTGAACGCGGCCGCCCGCAGGGTACCAGTCGCGGGGGGTTTCGGACAGCACGAACGGCGGCGGGCGGGGGACCGCGGGCGCAACCCTGTGCGCGCGACCAGTTAGCCGTCGCGGCCCTCGAGCTCCTCCGCGAGGTCGGGCCCCGGCTCGCGCGGCACCGCGTAGTACCACCAGTTTCGCTGCGCGTCCCAGCCGTGGTAGCGGGCGACCTCCTCGCCCCACAGGCAGCGCGCGCGCATCGCGAGCAGCGTGCGGGCGCGCGCGTCGGCGGCGTCGAGCCGCGGCCGCAGGCGCGCGCGCTCGAGGTCGGACGCGGCGCCGAGCGCCTCCTCGAGCAGCTGGCGGCCGTCCACGTCGTTGAGCCAGTCGTCGAGTCCGAGCGGGTAGCCGCGCGCCACGTCCTCGATGGCGCGCTCCCACTGCTCGACGAGGCCCTCGAGGCCGCGCTCGACGGCCGCGTCCGAGGCGCCCCGGCGCCGCAGGAAGTCGCGGACGCTCTCGCCCTCGTGCGCGTCGGTCAAGGGACCTCCGCCGCGCGCGCCGCCTGGCGCCGGAAGTAGCGCTCGCCGTCGTTGGGCTTGAAGCAGGTGCGGATCACGAGGTCGCGGTCGAAGGCGACGAACGTCCCGGTGGCGCGGTCGAAGCGCGTGACGACGCCGTCGGCGCGCACCGCCTCGAGCACGTCGCCGCCGGCCGGCGCGTCGCGCAGCGCCTGCGCGAGCGCGAGGTACTCGCTCGGCGTGGCGGCGCCGAGCTCCGCGCCGTGCCTGGCGAAGTGATCGAGCAGGCTCTGGGGGCTGCGGAATCCGATCTCCAGGCGAGCCCCGCCCGGCGCCTCGAACGCGCGCAGCGCGAGCCCGCCCGAAGTGCGCTCCGCGGCGCCGACCGCCTCGCCCGGGCCGCGCGCGCGCGGCGCCTCGCCGGCCGCGCCGGCCGCGGGCGGGGCGGCGGCCTCCAGGGGGGCCGCCGGCGCGGGCGCTCCGGCCGCCGGCGGGGCGGGCGGCGAGGCGCCGTGGCGCGCGCCGCGCACGGCGAACAGCACGGCGGCGAGCGCGACGACGACCGCGAGGAGTCCGACGATGCCGCGCCTCACGGACGCTCCGGACCCCGACGCCTCACAGGATGCGCTTGCCGAGCGCGCTCTGCGCCAGCTCGGCGGCGAGGATGCCGGTCAGGTTGCCGTTGTCGAGCACCGGGTTGACCTCGACCAGGTCGAGCGCCACGAGGTGCCCGCGGTCGGCGATCATCTCCATGGCGAGGTGCGCCTCGCGGTAGGTGATGCCGCCCCACACGGGCGTGCCGGTGCCGGGGGCGTCTTCCGGGTCCACCACGTCGAGGTCGAACGACAGGTGAATGCCGGCGGTGCCGTCGGTGGCGATGCGCACCGCCTCGTCCACCACGTCGCGCATGCCGCGCTCGTCCACGTCGCGCATCGTGTACACGGTGACGCCGCACTTCTTGAGGTTCTCGCGCTCGCCGGCGTCCAGATCGCGCACGCCGATGATCACCGCGTGGCGCGGGTCCACCTTGGGGGCGCGACCGCCGAGGTGCACGAGGTCGTGGTCCCCCATGCCGAGCGACACGGCGAGCGACATGCCGTGGATGTTGCCGGAGGGCGTGGTGTCGGGCGTGTTGGCGTCGCCGTGAGCGTCGAACCAGATGAGCCCGATGGGCTCGCCCTCGCGCGCGAAGTGGTTGCTGGTGCCGGCCACCGAACCGATGGCGATGCTGTGGTCGCCGCCGAGCACGAGCGGCATGCGTCCTTCGGCGAGGCTGCGCTCGACCTCCTTGCGCAGCGCGTCGCACGCGGCGAGCACCGGCTGCTTGTAGCGCAGCCGGCCCGATCCGACCTTCTGGGTCTCGGCGATCTCGACGTCCACGTCGCCGAAGTCGAGGACCTTGTGACCGAGCGCCTCGAGGCGCTCCTCGAGGTCGGCGATGCGGATCGCCGAGCAGCCCATGTCCACGCCCCGGCGGCCGGCGCCGAGGTCCACGGGGACGCCGATGATCTCGATGTGACGCTTGCGGGGGGCCATGAGCCGGGCAGTCTAGCGCAGCGGGTCCGGAGCCGGCCACCGCCGAAGAGGGCGGGTCGGGTGGCGCGGCCGGCCGGCGGCGACGGGCGGCGGAACGATTTCCGGACCCAGGGACGCCGGACGGGGTAAGTGCCGATGCCGGCTGGCACCGGGCTTGCCATGGAGGCCCCGCGCTCACGGACGACCAGACCCCGGCCGCGCTCCCACCGCGGTCTGGCGCCCGACGGCCCACGACGGGAGTTGCAGCCTGCACGCTTCGCCCGCCCTCGACGCTGCGGTTTCGCACGCGAGCGCGGCGGCCGCGCCGCCCGCGCGGCGCGCCGCCGCGCTCGCCCGCCGCGCAGCGCTCGCCGTGCTGTTCTCCATCCCGGCCGGCATCACGCTCATCGGACTTCCTTACTACATGCTCGGGCACGCGGCGCGCCTGCGCTCGCCGCTTCACCCCGTGCTCCGGCCCTCGGGACCCGTCGGGCTCGCGTTCGGCGTCGCGGCGTTCGCGATGTTCCTGTTTCTGTGGCTCTATCCGTTGCGCAAGCGCGCGCGCTGGCTGGCGTGGACCGGCGCCGTGGGCCGCTGGCTCGACGTGCACATCGTGTGCGGGCTCATGGTGCCCCTCGCGGCCGCGGTGCACGCCGGGTGGCGCTTCGAGGGCCTGATCGGGCTCGGCTACCTGTCCATGGCGGTGGTGTCGGCGAGCGGCGTCGTCGGACGCTACCTCTACACGCACATCCCGCGGAGGCGGAATGGCCTCGAGATGACGCGCGACGAGATCGCGGCCGAGCGCCGCGGCCTCGTCACCGAGATCGCGGCGGCGACGCGCATCGAGCCGCATGTCATCGAGCGCGCGCTGGCGAGCGGAAGCGGCGACCTGCAAGGGCTTGGCCCGCTCGCCACGGTGCGCGCGCTGATCGCCGACGACCTCGAGCGACGGCGCGTGGTGCGCGCGCTCGAGCGCCGCCTGCGCGTGCCCGGCGGCCCCGGTCTCGAACGCGGCGCGGCGCGGCGCGTGCTGGCGCTCGCGCGGCGCGAGGTGCGGCTCGGCCAGCAGGTGCGCGCGCTCGAGGCGACGCGCCGGCTGTTCGCATGGTGGCACGTCGCGCACCGCCCGTTCGCGATCACCGCGCTGCTCGCGGTGCTTCTCCACGTCGCCGTGGCGCTCGCGCTCGGCGCGGTCGGGGCGGGCTGACGCGTGTTCTGGACCGCGCTCGCCTTCGCGGGAATCACCGCGCTGTTCGTGTGGCTCCACGTGCGGGGCCGCGGCGGGCGGCACGCCGCGTCCGCGCCGCCCCCGGCGCCGTGCCCGCGCTGCGGCGCGGCGGTGCCGGCGGGCGCGCACGCCTGCCCGGCGTGCCGCGCGCCGCTCCAGGCGTACGAGCTGGTCACGGCGCCGGTCGCCGCCGAGGCCGCCGACGGCGCGCCGGCGCACGCGCTGGTGCGCGCCGACCTGTGCGTCGGCTGCGGCACGTGCGTGGACGCGTGCCCGCACCCGGGGGCGCTCCGGCTCGTGGACAAGGTGGCGACCGTGGACCGCGCGCTGTGCGAGGGCGCCGGCTCGTGCGCGGCGGCGTGCCCGGTGGGCGCGATCGCCGTCTCGTCGGGCGAGGCGGTGCAGCACGTCGAGGCGCCCGACCTCGACGTCCACTTCCAGAGCAACGTGCCGGGCCTGTACGTGGTCGGGGAGCTGGGCGGGCGCGGGCTCATCAAGAACGCCATCAACGAGGGCAAGCTCGCCATCGAGCACGTCGCGGCCACGCTGCCCCCCGCCGACCCGGCGCGCGACGGCGACCCGTGGGACGTGATCATCGTGGGTTCGGGCCCGGCGGGGCTGAGCGCGGCGCTCGAGGCGCACCGCCGCGGCCTGCGCTACCTGGTGCTCGAGCAGGGCACGCCGAGCGACACCATCCGCCGCTACCCGCGCCGCAAGCTGCTGTTCGCCGAGCCGCTGCGCGTCCCGCTCTACGGCGACCTGTGGATCGCCGACGGCTCGAAGGAGGCGCTGCTCGCGGTGTGGGAGCAGGTCATCGCCAGGACCGGGCTGCGCATCGAGACCGGCAAGCGCGTCGAGTCGGTCGCGGCGGAGAACGGCGCGTTCACCGTGACGGCCGGCGGCGAAGCGTGGCGCGCGCGCCGCGTGGTGCTCGCCCTGGGACGGCGCGGCACGCCGCGGCGGCTCGGCGTGCCGGGCGAGACGCTCGACAAGGTGTACTACGAGATCGTCGAGATGGAGCAGTTCGCGGACGCGCGCGTGCTGGTCGTGGGCGGCGGCGACAGCGCGCTCGAGTCGGCCCTCGGGCTCGCCCACCAGCGCGGCGCGACCGTGACGCTCTCCCACCGCGGCGCCGACTTCGCGCGCGCCAAGGAGCGCAACCGCCGCAAGCTCGACGAGGCGGTGGCGGCGGGGCGCGTCACGGTGCTGCTCGGCAGCCAGGTGCGCGAGATCCGGCCCGAGGTCGTGGTGCTCGAGTGGCAGGGACGACCGCACCTCGTGCCGAACGACGTCGTCATCGTGCGCATCGGCGGCGAAGCGCCGACGCCGTTCCTCGAGCGCTGCGGCGTGCGCATGGTGCGCAAGGCGCTGGCGCTGCCGCCGGCGGGCGCCGCCGCGGAGGCCGCGTCGTGAAGCGCGCGCTACGCACATCGCTGCTCGCGGCGCTGGCGCTCGCCGCCGGCGCGGCGGCGGCGTCCGCCCAGTTCTCGCCGGGCCCGTTGTCCGCCGCCCATGCCGATCTCGACGCCACGACCCGTTGCTTCGCGTGCCACGCGCGCGGTGGCGGCAAGGCCATGGACCACAAGTGCCTCGACTGCCACGGCGAGATCGCCGGCCTGCGCGCCGCGCGGCGCGGGCTGCACGCGCGCGACGCCTCCGGCGCGTGCGCGACCTGCCATCCGGAGCACGCCGGGCGCGACTTCGCGCTCGTGCCGTGGAGCGACGCCGAGCGCGCCGCGTTCGACCACCGCGACGCGGGCTGGGCGCTCGAGGGCAGGCACGCCGCGGTGCGCTGCGCGGACTGCCACCGTGCCGCGCTTCAGAAGGACCCGCTCGCGGCGAAGATCCGCAGGAAGAACCGCGCGGCGAGCCTCGTGGGACTCTCGACCGCGTGCGCCTCGTGCCATGCCGACCCGCACCGCGCCGAACTCGGCGCGGACTGCGCGCGCTGCCACGACGCGGGCGCCTGGAAGCCGGCGCGCGGCTTCGATCACGCCCGCACCGACTACCCGCTCGCCGGCCGCCATGCACAGGCGGCGTGCGCGTCGTGTCACGCGGCCGAGCCCATCGTGGCGGCGGCGGCCGCCGCCGGGGGCCCGCCGCTCGCCCGCGACGCGCGCGGCGCGATCGTGCCGCGCTGGAAGGGCCTGCCGCGCGCCGACTGCGCGCCGTGCCACCGCGATCCCCACGCCGGGCGCTTCCCGGGCCGCTGCGCGTCGTGCCATCGCGTCGAGGGGTTCTCCTCGGTGATCGCGGCCGGCTTCGACCACGACCGCACGCGCTACCCGCTGCGCGGCCGGCACCGCGGCGTCGAGTGCGCGCGCTGCCATGATCCGAAGACGGCGTGGGGCAAGAAGCCGGCGTTCGCCGCGTGTGGAGACTGCCACCGCGACGCGCACGCCGGCCAGGCGACGCTCGCCGGGAAGCCCGCCGACTGCGCCGCGTGCCACGCGGTGACGGGCTTCGAGCGCTCGACCTTCACCGCCGCCGCTCATGCGGCGACGCGCTACCCGCTCCTCGGGGCTCACGCGCGCGCCGACTGCTCCGCCTGCCACGCGCGCCGCGCCGGCGCCGAGCGCACGCTCGGCCCGGCGCGCGTCGCGCTGCGCCCGGTGGCGGCGCGCTGCGAGGACTGTCACGCCGACCCGCACGCCGGGCGCTTCGCCGCCGGCGGCGCGCGCCCGCGCGCCGGCGGCTGCCTCGCGTGCCACGGCATGGAGGCGTTCGCGCCCTCCGGCTTCGGCATCGCCGCGCATGCCGCCTCGGGCTTTCCGCTCGAGGGCGCGCACCGCGCCGCGCCGTGCTCCGGCTGCCACGAGGGGCTGCGCGCCGCGCCGGCCGCCTCGTCGCGCGCCGGCGCGCCGGTGCGCGCCCTCGGCTTCGAGGTCGTGAAGCGCGCGTGCGCCGACTGCCACCGCTCGCCGCACGGCGGCCAGTTCGCGGCGCGGCGCGACCGGGGCGCCTGCGACGGCTGCCACGGCACCGACGCCTTCGTCCCCGCGTCGCGCTTCGACCACGCGCGCGACGCCGCGTTTCGGCTCGAGGGCGCGCACGCGCGCGCGCGCTGCTCCGCCTGTCATGCCGCGGCGCGCGACGCCTCCGGCGAGGCGCGCGTGGTCTACCGGCCGCTCCCGACCCGCTGCCGCGGCTGCCACCTCGAGGCGGATCCCGGCCCGCGGCGCTCGGCCGCGGCCGCCGCCCACGTCCCCGGGGAGGTTCTCCATGCCGTCCTGCGCTGACTCGTCCCGCTTCCGGCGGCGCTCCGCGCTGCCGGCCGCGCTCCTCGTCGCGTGCGCGCTGTCGCTCGCGGTCGCGGCGGTGACCGCCGCGCCCCCGCGCGTCGCGAGCCCGCACGGGGCGCTCGACCTCGAATGCGGCCTGTGCCACGGCGCCGAGGGCTGGCGCCCGGCGCGCATCTCGCCGCGCTTCGCGCACGGTCGCGGCGGGTTCCCGCTCGCGGGCGCGCACGCCACGGCGGCGTGCCTCGACTGCCACGGCTCGCTCGAGTTCCGCGCCGCCGACACCCGCTGCGCGACGTGCCACGAGGACGTCCACCGCGGCGAACTGGGCGCCGACTGCGCCCGCTGCCACACGGCGCGCTCGTTCCTCGACCGCGGCGGCATGCGGCGCGCGCACGCGCTCACGCGCTTTCCGCTCACCGGCAGCCACGTGGCGCTCGACTGCGAGGCGTGCCACGCGCCGGCGGCGCAGGGACAGCTGCGGTTCGTCGGGGCGCGCGCCGAGTGCGCGGCCTGCCACCTGGAGGCATGGCGCGCGGCGCGCGCGCCGGATCACGCCGCCTCGGGCTTCTCGACCGATTGCGTGACGTGCCACTCGACCCTCGACTGGCGCGGCGCGGGCTTTGACCACGCGCGGACGCGCTTCCCGCTCACCGGCGCGCACCGCGCCATCGCGTGCGCCGACTGCCACGGCGGCGGCGTCTACCGCGGCCTCGCCGCCGACTGCGCGTCGTGCCACCGCGCCGATTACGACCGAACGACCGCGCCGCCGCATGCGGCGACCGGATTCCCGACCACGTGCGCGTCCTGTCACGGCACCGCGACCTGGGACGGCGCGCGCTTCGACCACGACTCGGCGAACTTCCCGATCTACTCCGGCAAGCACGCCGGGCGCTGGCAGGCATGCGCCGACTGCCACACGACTAGCGCCGACTACCGGCAGTTCACGTGCTTCACCTGCCACCCGCACAGCGACCGCGCCAAGACCGACGGCAACCACCAGGGCCGGTCGGGCTACAGCTACGACAGCCGCGCCTGCTACACCTGCCACCCGCGGGGGAACACGTGACGGCCCGGACGGCGCGCCCCGGCGCCGCGCACGGCGGGGGGCGCGGCGTGCGGCCGTCGCGCGCCGGCGGGCGCGCCCTGCGCCTCGCCGCGGCGTGCGCCACGGCCGTGCTGCTGCGCGCCGCACCGGCCGCGGCGCAGTCGCCCGCCGCCGCGCCCGCCCCGGGAACGCGCGCCCCGGGCGCGGCGCGCGTCACCTACGTCGCCGGCGGTTCGGTGTACGTGGACGCCGGCCGCCTCGACGGGCTGGCCGTGGGCGACACGCTCGAGGCCCTGCGCGACGGCGCGCCGATCGCGCGCCTGCGCGTCGCCCACCTCGCGAGCCACCGGGCGGCGTGCGACACGCTGACCGCGGCCGGCATGCCGCGCGCCGGCGACGCGGTGCGCTTCGCACCGCGGCCACCCGCGGAGACGCCGGCCCCGGCGGGCGATTCCGCGGGCGTGGCCGCCCCCGCGGCCGCACCGCGCCCGCCGCGCGGCCCGGCGCCGCTGCGCGGCCGCGTCGGCGCGCATGTGCTGTCGGTGTCGTCCCCCGCGGGCGATCTCACGCAGCCGGCCCTCGACCTGCGCCTTGACGGCGCCGGCCTTGGAGGGGCGCACCTCGATCTCGCCGTGGACGTGCGCGCGCGACGCACGCAGCGCGCCGGCGCGCGCGACGACGCGGCGCGCGTCTACCGGCTCTCCACGACGATCCACGACCGCGCCGGCCGCGTGCGGCTGACCGCGGGGCGGCAGGTCTCTCCCCAGCTCGCGTCGGTCTCCCTGTTCGACGGCGTGCTGCTCGAGGCCGCTGGCGCGCGCTGGAGCGTCGGCGCCTTCGGCGGCGCCCAGCCCGAGCCCGTCCGCATGGGGCTCTCCTCGGAGGTGCTCGAGCAGGGCGCCTTCGTGGGGTGGCGCACGCTGGCGGGCGGCGCGCGCCACGCGTCGGTGACCGCGGGCGCGGTGGTGTCGGCGGCGTCGGGGAACGTGGACCGCACCTTCGGCTTCGCGCAGGCCGCCTACCGCGACCGGCGCGTCTCGGCCTGGCTGGCCCAGGAGGTGGACGCCCACCCGGCGTGGAAGCGCGCCCTCGGGGACGCCGCGGTCGAGCCCACCAACACGTACGCGACGCTGCGCGCCGAGGTGACGCGCGGGCTGTCGCTGCACGCCGGCTTCGACGGGCGGCGCAGCGTGCGGCTGTGGCGCGACCGCGAGACCCCCGAGACGGCGTTCGACGACCGCGTGCGGCGCGGCGCGTGGGCCGGCGCGTCGTGGGAGCCGCGCGCGGCGCTGCGCCTGCACGCCGACGCGCGCGCCAGCCGCGTGGGCGGGGCGGACGACGCGCGATCGTGGACCGCGGGGCTCGAAACGCTGCGCGGCCTGCCGGCGGCGGCGCGCGCGCGCGCGCGGTGGTCGTCGCACGCCGACGACCGCACCGAGACGCGCCTCGTGGCGCTCGGCCTGTCGGCGGATCCAGGCGGGGCGCTGCATGTCGAGCTCGGCGGCGGCGCGCGGCGCACGCGCGACACGGCGTCCGGCCGCGCCGAGGACGCCACGTGGGTGGGCGCCGACCTCGACGTGGTCGCGGGCCGGCGCGCGCTGATCAACCTGTCGGTCGAGCGCGAGGACGGCCTCGAGCGCACGGTCCAGAGCTGGGCCGGACTCAGCTGGCGGTTCTAGGGCGCGGGGCCGCGCGCCGCGCCGCGGCACGGCGCCTTCACGCCGGGCCGCCTCCGGTCCACGCCCCCCGGCGACCGCGAGGCTGGACGCCCCGGCGGCCCGCGCGCATCATGAGCTGGCTCGCCATGTTCACGACGCGAACCGCTCCGCCCCGGCCGCTCACCCGCGCCCTCACCGCAGGGGCGGCGTTGCTGTGCCTCGGCACGGCGCACGGGGACGTCGCGCGCCATGCGTGGCCGCCGCCCGCGCCGCGCATCGCGCCCCCCGCGAACGCGCTCCTCGTCGAGGATTTCTCCGCCGGGCTCGACCGCTGGACGTCCGATCGCGAAGGGGTGTGGACCGTGCGGCGCGGAATGCTGCGCGCGGATCTTCCCGACCGCAAGCAGGAGCGCTCGTTTCTGTACGCCGGCGACAGCGCGTGGACCGACGTCGCCGTCGAGCTCGACATGTGCATGATGCGCGGCGTGGACAAAGGCGTGGCGGTGCGCGTGGACGGGGACAACGGGGTGGGCGTGGACCTGCGCGGCCCCGGCTACCAGGATGTGCTGCTCCACCGCCGCGAGTGGCCGCTCGGCCGCGCCCCGGCGCCGAACGCCAACGGGGTGTGGCACCGGCTGCGCGTCGAGGCGCGCGGCACGACGTTCCGCGTGTTCGTGAACGGCGAACTCAAGCTGGAGCGCGCGAACGCGCGCTCGGCGCCGCGCCGCGGGCGCATCGCGCTGCCGGCCTACACCGGCGGCGCCGGCGAGTGCACGGTGTGGTACGACAACGTCGTCGTCACGCCGATCGCGCCCGTGCCCGACGCGCGCTGACGGGCGCCCGTGCGCCGAACCCCGCGGGGCGTCCCGCGCGGCGCGCGCGCGGAACACCGCGTGCGCCGCGCGGCCCGGCGGCCTACTCCAGCGCCACCCAGCGCCGCTCGCGCACCGCGCCCGAGCCGGTCGCGAGACGCACGCGGTAGACGCCGGGCGCGAGCCCGCCGGGCGCGGCGAGCGTGTGCTCGCCGGCGGCGCGGGGTCCTGCGGCGAGCGTCGCCAGGCGTCGGCCCTGCACGTCGAGCACCTCGAGCCGTACGTCGTCCGCCGCCGGCAGCGCGAAGCGCACCATGCCGCGACCGCCGCGCGCCGGGTTGGGGAAGGGCGCTTCGAGGCGCACGCCCGCGTCGTCCGCGCGCGGCGGCGCCGACGCGGGCGCGCCGATCTGGACGACCATCTCGTGCCTGACGAGCGGCTGCACCAGAAAGCCCGCGGCGAAGAACGCGGTGGACGGCCCGAGCCGGAGCGTCGTCACGCCCGGCGTGGTCGCGGCGCGGAACTTCACCTGGTAGACCGTCCCCGGCCCGGTCACGAACACCTGGTTGCACAGCAGGCTCAGGGTGATCTGCAGCGAGTCGGGACGCGCGTTGAACACGTGGAACGTGTTCGAGCACGCCGCGGTCATGAGCACGCCGCGCTGCGCCGACACCGGGCTCGTCGGCACGAACGTGAGCTGCACCGGATCGAAGCGGATCGGCGCGTCGAAGGCATTGAAGGGATCGCCCGCCGGCGACACCACGATCTGGACGAGGAACGTGTCGCCGGGCGACACCGTGAGCGTCGGCTGCTGGAAGCCGACCGTGATGCCCGCCGCGGTCGCCGGCCGTGCGCCGGCGGCGGCGAGCGCGGCGAGCGCGACGGCAAGCGCCGCGGCGCGCGCCAGGCGCCGGACGCCGTGCGGCGGGGCCGCCCGCCGCGCGGCGCGTCCGGGTCCGTTCACGGCCGGCCTCCCTTCGGCGTTCGCCCGTTCGAGCGGGCCGGGGTTTCCGGCGCGCCCCGGTTCGGGTTCGCGATCACCACCGTCGTCTCCCCTTGCGGCGCGGTCGCCACCGACCGGCCGGCGTCGAAGCACTGCGCGCGGCGCACCCGGACCGTCGCGGTCCCGGCCGCGCCCGTCGCGCGGAACTGAAAGCGGTGCAGCCGCGCCGGCCCCTCGATCGAGGTGCGCGCACACAGCAGCACGTGACTCACCATCACGCTGTCGCCGGCGGCGCTCAGGCGGTGGAACGTGTTGCCGCACGCCCCCCGCATGTCGTCGCCCTCCAGCGCCCGGTCGCTCGCGGCCGACGCGACGGCGAGCGCCGTGGTGTCGAACGCCACGACTGCGTCGTAGCCATTGAACGCGGGGCCGGCGGCCGGAACCCCGAGCTCGAGCGTGAACGTCTCCCCCGGCGCCACCACCACCGACTCCGGCGCGAGCGCGAAGCGCACCGCGGCCCGCGCCGCCGGCGGGTCGCGGCGCGGCGCGGCGGGCTCCGGCGTCGCCGCCGGAGCCGCCGCCGCGAGGGCGAGCCCGCCCGCCAGAACCACGCGCGCCACGGACACGCCGGCGCCTACTGCAGCACCGTCAGCTTGCGGACGAACGACCGGCCGCCCGCGACCAGCCGCGTCCAGTAGATCCCGGGCGCGAGTCGCGCGCCGTCGTCGGCGCGGCCGTCCCACGCGACGCGGTGCTCACCCGCCGCGTGGTCGCCCTGCGCCAGCGTGCGCACGCGCCGGCCGGTGACCGAGTAGACCGCGAGGTCCACCGGACCCGCCTGCGCGAGGCTGAAGGCGATGGCCGTCGCATGCCGCACCGGGTTGGGCGCGGGCAGCGCGAGCGCCGTGACCGCCGGTGCCGGCGCGGCCACCGGGCGCGACCCGGTCGTGATCTCGACGCCGCGGTTGGCGCCGTCCCGGCCGCGCACCGCGGCGAAGGCCAGCGCCGGATCGCCCGTGGCCAGCGCGCGGAACCGCACCACCGCGATCTCGCCCTCGCCCTCGAAGGCGCCGGCAAGACGCGCGGCATCCACCGTGCCCGGCTTCGGCGCGAACGCCACCGCCTCCTGCGAGGCGAGCCATGCGCCCGGCTCCATCGCCAGCGGCTCGGCGACCGCGGCGTCCCACGCCAGCGCGGCCGACAGCGCGCGCAGCGCGCCGCCGCCCGCGAGACGCAGGCGCACGACGAACTCGGCGCCCGCCGCCACGCGGTCCGGGGCCTCGAGCGTGAGCCGCGCCCCTCCGGCCTCGGCCCTCGCCGTTCCGGCCGCGGCAGCGATCCCCTGCGGCGCGGCGGGCGCGCCGTAGTTGATCGCGAACATCACCAGGTCTTCGAAATCAATGGCGTTGTCGGTCGTCGGCCGGCCGTACACCGAGAAGTCGGTGGTCGGGCCCACGTCGAGGTAGGCGACCGGGGCCACGTTCGCCGCTCCGGTGATCCCGTAGTGGGCGCCGAGCGTCGAGATGTCCTCCGTGCCGACCGTGTTGTTGCCCGTGCCCGGCGCGACACCGTTGCTCACGTCGCCGAGGCGGTAGTTGAGCGTGCCCGACGTGCGGTTCGAGACGCCCGAGTAGTTGTCCCCGGCGCCGCGCACCACCGCGACGTAGTACCAGTAGTTGCGCGCGCCGGCGTCGTCGGCGAAGCCGGCCGTGCCGAGCGCGGCGCCCGCCCGCTGCCACGGCGCCCCCGGCGGGAACGACGGCGCCGCCGGCGCACTGCCGCCCGCGTCGTCGTACTCGGGGTACGCCCCGAACGGCGCACGGTAGATGATCACCGAGTCGGTCGGCGCCACACCCGTCCACGTGAGGTCCACGAGGATCGTGCCGTCGGCGTCGTTGCCGCTCGCGCGCGGGGCCGCGGCCAGGTTCGTGATCGCGGCGATGGACACTTCGTTCACCGTGATCGTGATGGGCGCGTCGGTGCTCGTCACGCCGTCACCGGCGCGCACCGCGAACGCGTACACGCCGGGGCCCTGCGCCTCGGTCGGCGTCCACGAGAACACCCCCGTGCCCGGATCAATCGCCGCCCCCGCCGGCGCTCCCACCAGCGAGAACGTCAGCGTCTGCACCGGCACGTCCGCGTCCGTCGCGTCCGCGTCGAACGTGTAGGCGACCAGCTCGGGGATCGTGACCGCGGCCGGGACGCCGGTCACCACCGGCGCCACGTTCACCTCGTTCACCGTCACCGAGATCGGCGCGTCGGTGTTCGCCACGCCGTCCGTCACCCGCACCGCGAAGCTGTACGTCCCGGGGCCCTGCGCCTCGGTCGGCGTCCACGAGAACACCCCCGTGCCCGGATCAATCGCCGCCCCCGCCGGCGCTCCCACCAGCGAGAACGTCAGCGTCTGCGCCGGCACGTCCGCGTCCGTCGCGTCCGCGTCGAACGTCACCGCCGCCAGCTCGTCCGTCGTCACCGTCGCCGGCACGCCGCTCAGGCTCGGCGCCGCGTTCGCCTCGTTCACCGTGATCGTGATGGTCTCGAAGTCGTCCAGCGCCGGGACGCCGTCGTCGGTCACCCGCACCGTCACGCTGAACACGCCGCCGCCGTCGGCTTCGCCCGGCGTCCACGTGAACTCGCCCGTCGCCGCGTTGATCGTCGCGCCCGCGGGAGCCCCCGTGTCGAGCGAGTAGGTCAGGCCGTTCGCCGGCAGGTCCGCGTCCGTGGCGCTCGCCGTGAACGACAGCGCCACCCCCTCGCTCCCCGTCCGGTCGCCAATCGCCGCCAGCACCGGCGCCACGTTCACCTCGTTCACCGTCACCGAGATCGGCGCGTCGGTGTTCGCCACGCCGTCCGTCACCCGCACCGCGAAGCTGTACGTCCCGGGGCCCTGCGCCTCGGTCGGCGTCCACGAGAACACCCCCGTGCCCGGATCAATCGCCGCCCCCGCCGGCGCTCCCACCAGCGAGAACGTCAGCGTCTGCGCCGGCACGTCCGCGTCCGTCGCGTCCGCGTCGAACGTCACCGCCGCCAGCTCGTCCGTCGTCACCGTCGCCGGCACGCCGCTCAGGCTCGGCGCCGCGTTCGCCTCGTTCACCGTGATCGTGATGGTCTCGAAGTCGTCCAGCGCCGGGACGCCGTCGTCGGTCACCCGCACCGTCACGCTGAACACGCCGCCGCCGTCGGCTTCGCCCGGCGTCCACGTGAACTCGCCCGTCGCCGCGTTGATCGTCGCGCCCGCGGGAGCCCCCGTGTCGAGCGAGTAGGTCAGCGTCTGCGGCGGGGACTCGGGATCCGTGGCGGAGGCGGTGAACGTGAGCGCCGCGCCCTCCGCGGCGGCCCGGTCCCCGATCGCCGCCAGCGTGGGCGCGATGTTGGTCACGATCGTGAAGACCGCGTCGCTCTCGTCCGACGCGGCGTTGCCGTGAGCGTCGGTCGCCGTGAGACGCACCAGCGCCTGCGTCGTCGCCACGGCCGGCACGGTCCACGCATAGGCGCCGTCGTTCGCCTCGCCCGTCGCGATCGAGGTCCACGTGCCGCCGTTGTTCGTCGAATACTCGAGCGCGATCCCGGCCACGCCGGAGGCGTCGGACGCGGTCCACGTGATGTTCTGCGTCGTGCCGCGGTACCACGACTCGCCGCCGTTCGGGGCGGTCACCGCGACGAGCGGGTCGGTGTTGTCAATGGCGACCGAGGCCGAGCCGCCCGGCGCGCTCGGCAGCGTGGCGTTCGAGCAGTTGCGCATCTCGGTGGACACGATGCTCACCGTGCCCGTGCCCGAGGGGCTCGAGCTCTGCACCGCGACGTTGAACAGCAGGCCCGACAGATCCGTCGGACCGCAGTCGGTGCCGAGCGTCACGCCGTCCACCGTGTACTGCCCGCCGCCGTTGTTCACGACCTGGAAGTTCGTCGCGCGGCCGCCGCTCGAGAGGAACGTGCCCTCCGTGATGCCCGCCGGAGCGAGCGTCAGTTCGGGCGACAGCTGAATGCGCACGCTGAAGCCGAGCGTGGCGGCGCCCGCGGTGCGCGTCATCGTGACCGGCACCGTGACGACCGGCGTCGTCGCGCCAATCGTGCCGCTCGCGGTGCCCGCGGCGATCACCGCCGGAACGGCCGAGAAGCTCGCCGCGATGGTGTGGTTCGCGGTGACGTCGTTGAAGGTGTACGAGGTCACCGCCCCGACGGAACCGCCGTCCACGAGCACGTCCGCGACCTGGTAGCCGGCGTCGGGCGTCACGGTGAACGTCTGGCTCGCGCCGTCCGCGACGGACACCGCCCCGCTCGGCGTGATCGAGCCATGGGCGCCGGCGCTCGCCGTGATCGTCCACAGCACCGCCTCGCCGACCGCGAAGTCGCCAAACGAGTTCATGCCGGTGGCCTGCGTCGAGGTGGCGGTGCGCGTTCCGACCGCGGGCCGCGCCCACGCGCCGGCGTCGCGCTTGCGGACCACGAAGTTCGCGGGGGTCGCGCCGGCGTCCAGGTCGCCGGGCACGAACGTGAAGGTGGCGTCGTAGGCGTCGAGGGCCACCCCGGACGGCGTCAGAACCCACGTGCGGTTGACGCTCCTGGCGGCGTTGATCCCGGACGTCGCGATCTGGGCGTGATCCCCCGCTTCGGTGCGCACCGCGAGCGGCCCGGGCGCGATGACGTTGGTGAGCGACAGGCTGACGGGGGCGTAGCTCGAGGCGTCGCCGACCTCGAAGACGAGTGCGCCGCTGCCGGCCGGGACCGGCTTCTGGAGCGTGCCGGCGACATGTCCGGTCGTGCGCACCACGGCCGTGGACGGCTGGGTGAGCACGACCTTGTTCGTTCCGGTCGCGACGTTGCCCGTCAGCGACAGCTGCTGCGTCACGGACACGTCGTTCGCCAGCAGGATGCCGGCGGGATTCGAGACCGCGAGATAGTCGAACGTCGTCGCGCCGGTCACGGTCTGCACGCCCGTGCCGTCGAAGTTCACGAGCCGGTTCGCGGCCGAGAACGTGCCGGCGTTCGACCAGTCGCCGCCGACGGCGAGGTCGCCGCCGATGGCGCTCGACAGCGCGAGCTGACCGCCGCTCCCGATCGTCACGCCGCCGGCCACATCTGCGGCGTCCGCGGTCGCGCCGAACGACAGGGTGCCCGCCCCCACGTGCAACGCTCCGCCGATCGTCCACGCCCCCGAGCCGCGCGTGAGGGTGCGGCCCGCGGAGTTGAGGGTGAAGTCGTACACCGCGATGGCGCCGAAGTCGGAGACGTCGGCCGTGCCGTTGAAGACATAGCTCTCGCGCGAGAATGGCGGCGTCTCGGAGCCGGACGCGGTGGCGCTCACCGTGTAGTAGCGCTCGTAGCGCGCGCCGGTGCCGATCGTCGCGCCGGGATTGGCGCCGGGCACCTGTCCGTACACGTAGCCGCCTCCGGACGTCACGTAGCCGAACCACGCGAACGCTCCGGGCTGCGCGCCGAGCGCGCTCCACGGAATGGCGACCTCGCGCACGTCGCCGGCGCCGGTCGCGAACGATCCGAACCCCGCCGTCGCCCCGCTCCAGCCGCCGGCGCCGTCCGCGGTGCGGAACTCGCGGTAGCCGTCCTTGAAGTAGACGACGAGGTTGGCGCGGAACGGCAGCGCCGCGAAGCTCGTGTTGTCGTAGGTGAAGCCCGTCAGCGTGCCGTCGGCGTTCGTGCCGCCGTTGATCGGCGCCACGGGGCTGGCGTCGAGGTACAACACGGCCCCTTCGCCGAGGTTGGCACCGGTCACTGCGAGGTACAGGTGAGTGGCGTCCCACGTCATGTACCACGTCTGGCCGCCGTTCGACTGCTGGTTCTGGCCGTTGACATGGCTCCCGTACTCGCCGGCGGAGATGGTGCCGTCCACGGTCGGGGTCAGGGCGGCGGCCGGCGCGGCGAGCGCGAGCGCCAGCGCGGCGAGCGCGGCGGCGAGCCGCCGGTGCGGATTGCGGAAGGGCTGGGCCATCGCATGTCTCCTCGAAACTGCGCGTCCTTGCGAGCGAGTGGTGACGTACTTCGGACTATCGGATGAGCTGCACCCGGCGCGTCTGCACGATCTCGCCGGACTCGAATCGAACCACGTACACGCCCGACGGGGCGGCGCGCCCCGTCTCGGCGCGGCCGTCCCACGTCACGACGTGGAACCCGGCCGGCCGCGGGCCATCCTCGACGCGGCGCACCACACGCCCGGCGAGGTCGAACACGGTCACCCGCACGCGCGCCTCGCGCGCGAGCGAGAACGACACGTTGAGCGTGCCCCGGAAGGGATTCGGGAACACCGCACCCAGGGCGGTGGTGGCGGGCGGCGCCGGCCGCGGGCGCGCGGGCGCGCCGAGCGCGACCGGCTGGTTTGCGGCATCGCGCGCCTTCGCCTCGGCCAGCCGCACGGCCGGTTCGCCGTCCGCGCGAGCGCGGAACGTCACCACCGCCAGCTCGCCGTCGCCGGCGAGCCCGGGACCCGTCGCGCCGAGCACCGCCGCGTCCACCGTGCCGGGGCGCGGCGAAAGCGCCACACCGCCAGCCGCGAGCAGCATCGCCCCCGCTTCAAAGCCCTCGACCTCGGCCACCGCCGCGTTCCACGCGAGCGCGGCCGACAGGGCGCGCACGGCACCCGTGCCGACGAAGCGCAGCACCGCCTGGAAGCGCTCGCCCGCGCGCACCGCGGGCGGAGCCATGACGATCAGCTCGTCGCGCTCGGCGGCCCGCGCCCCGGCGCGCGGGATCGAGGCGGCGGCCTGCGGCGCGGCGAGCGGAATGCCGTAGTTGAGCGCGTAGATGACGAGGTCCTCGAAACCGAGCACCCCGTCGGGCACGGGCATCGAACGCGGGTCGCGGTCCACGGTCGGACCGACGTCGAGGCAGACGCGCGGGTCGCTGTCCGGGAACGTGTCCCCGTACTCGGCGCCGAGCGCGCTCAGGTCGGCGGTGCCGACCAGGGCGTCGCCCGCTTCGCCTCCGCCCGCGCATACCGCGCTGCCGTCGCTCACGTCGCCGAGCACGTAGTTGAGCGTGCCGCCGGCGCGGTTGGAGGGCGGCGAGAGCACGCCGCACGGGTTGGTCACGAAGGCCACGTAATGCCACAGGTCGCGCGACGGCGCGGCGTCCAGCCCGCCGGAGGCGGTGACGCCGGTGGGCGTCCAGCCGGCGGCGAGCGCGGCCGCCGGCGTCGCCGGAACCGCGGGGACGCCGCCATGGGTCGTGCGGTAAAGCGGGTGGTCGCCGAATCCCATTCGGTAGACCGCGACCGTGTGTCCCGCCTCGACGCCGCTCCACGTGAGCCGCACGTGCGCGCGCCCGCCGCCTGCGTTTCCGGTGCCGGTCGCGACGAGGTTGGCGATCGCCGCCGGCGGCGTGGTCTCCGTGCACACCGTGCACGCGAGGCTTACATCGCGGAGCGCAGGGGTGGCGGCCGGATCGGAGCTCGAGAGCTGCGCCCGGACCTGCACGTAGCGCGACGTCCCCCCCACGATGTCACCGCTCGACGCGACCGGCTGGAACGCGCTCCACGAGCTGTCGGGCGACGGCGTGTCGCCGCGCCGCACCGCCATCGCGAGCGCGGTGCCGGCCGGCGCGTCGGCGGTCCACGTCAGGCGCTCCCAGGTGGCGATGCCCCCCGAGTCGTAGACGCGCGACGTGAACTCGCCCGCGGCGGCGTGCGGCGTCATGCGGATCCAGTCCACCGCGAGCGTTCGTTCGAAGCCGGCCCCGTCCCAGTCGCTGATGCCGGGGCGCATGTCGCGCGCGATGGCCGCGGACCGCTGGGCGACCTGCACGCCGTCCACGTAGAAGATGACGGTGGAGGAGCCCCACTCGATGCGGTAGCGGTGCGCGGCGCCGAGGTACGACGCGCCGAGCGCGACGTCGGCGTTGTCGCCGGCGTTGTCCGGGTTGTTGATGCGGGCGTAGAGCTGCGTGCCGGTGTTGTGGGTGCTGAACATGACCCACGCCACGCCGGGGCTCCCGTACATGCCGGTCGCGCCGCTGCTGTTGTCGCCGCTGCCAAAGCCGACGTGCTGGTGGCGGGCCTCCGCGCCCGCCGCGCCGAAGGTGGCGACGAACTCGAGCGTGCGGCCCGCCGCATGGCCGGTGGTCGCGAGCGGGGTGACGCGACCGCCGTCCGCGGTCAGCGCACCGCCCGCGACGGTCGCGCCGCCCGGCGCGCCGTCGGCCCACCGAACGCTGGTCCAGTCGGACGACAGCGCGGAGCCGAAGAACTCGTTGTGCACGGCGGGCGCCAGGATGACTTCGCCGTCCGCGGTCTCCGAGACGGCCGTGCCGACATGCGCGCCGGCCGCGAAGTCGCCGGCGACGGCGTCCGTGAAGCACGCGGGGGCATGGGTCGTGAACGTGCGCGTCCCCGGCGGCGCCGGGTCCGCGGACGCGTTGGCCGAAGCGTCGGTGGAGCCGACGCGGAAGTGATACGTCGTCGCCGCCGCGAGCCCGGTGATCTCGAGGCTGTGCGACGTGACGAGCGCTCCGCTCGAGACCTGCTGCGTGAGCGCGCCGGCGCTGGCGCCGTAGTCCACCACCGAGGTGGCTGGCTCGTCGGTGGTCCAGGTGACGGTCGCCGAGGTCTGGGCGGGTGATACCGCCACCGCGCTGATGACCGGCGGCACGAGGTCGGGCGCCGCCTCGCAGGCGACGCCGAACGAGCGCAGTTCGGGCGTCGCCGCCGGATCGGCGGTCGAGAACTCCGCACGATACTGCAGGTAGCGCGCGGTGGCGCCGACGCTTGCGCCCGGCGCGGCGAGCGTGGCGAACGCGCTCCACGAACCGTCGGGCGTGGGCGTGGGCCCGGTGCGCGCGGACAGCGCGAGGCCCGTGCCGGTGGGAACCGTGGCGGCCCACGTCGCCGCGCCCCAGTTCGCGACGCTTCCGGCGTCGAGCACGCGCGACAGGAACGTGCCGCTCGTCGCGTGCGGCGTCATGCGCATCCAGTGGACGACGAACGGTTGGCCGCCCACCGGCCCGTCCGAAGCGATCGGCCGCAGCGGGCCCGGCACCTCGTTGGCGAGGGTCGCGACCTGCACGCCGTCGATCCAGAACACCACGTTCGTGGCGTTCCAGTCGATGCGGAAGCGGTGCGGCGCGCCGAGGTAAGCGGTCCCGAGCCCCGGAGACTCGACCGACCCGGCGTTGCCGGCGGTGCGAGCGTACAGGTCGCCGCCCGCCTTGGTGCTGAAGATCGCCCACGGGCTCTCGTTCAGCGTGTTGCCAAAGCCGGCGTGCTGGCCGGCGGCGACGGCGTCGAACGTGGCGACGAACTCGAGCGAGCGGCCGGGCGCGTAGGTGAGAGAGTCGGTGCGAACGTACCAGCCGTCGAGCTGGATCGCGGAGCCGGTGAGCGTGGCGGCCCCGCCGGCGCCGTAGGCGACGCTCGCCCAGCCCTCGGGAAGCGCGCCGCCGCTGAACTCGGCGACCGCCTTCGGCGCGAGCATGACCTCGCCGTCGGCCGTCTCGGCGACGTGCGTGCCGGCGTGGACCCCGGCGGCGAAGTCGGCCGCGAGGCTGTCGGCGCGGCATGGCACGACCGGCGGCGTGCCCGTGGTGAACGTGGCCGGCGGCGCGGGCGGCGCCGGCGCGGTGGCGACGTTGGACGCCGCGTCCACCGACGTGACGCGGTAGTGATGGAGCGTCCCGGGGGTGAGTCCCGTGAGGGCGACGCTGTGCGATGTGACGAGCGCGCCGCTCGCGACCTGTTGCGTGAGGGCCCCCGGATCGGTGCCGTAGTCCACGACGGAGGTTGCGGGCTCGTCCGTCGTCCACGTCACCGTGGCGCCGCTGCCGTCGCCGGTGGACGTTGCGGCGAGCGAGGTGATGACCGGCGGGGAGACGTCCGGTCCCGTCGTGCAGGCGATCTCGACCTCGTCGAGGCGCGGCGAGACGCGGCCGTCGGACGAGGTCATCGCGACGCGGTACTGGAGGTAGCGCGCATAGGCGCCGACGCTCGCGCCGGAGCCCGCGAGCGGCGCGAACGGCGACCACGACCCGTCGGGCACGGGCGTGGCGCCGGTGCGCACCGACACCTTGAGTCCGGCGCCCGAGGGCACTTCGGCCGTCCACGTCGCGGCGCCCCAGTTCACGGACTGGCCGGCATCATGGACGCGCGACAGGAACTCGCCGGGCGAGCCGTACGGGCTCACCCGCACCCAGTCCACCGCCAGCGCGGTCGCGTTCTGGTTGAGGTCGCTGGCGGCGACGAGCATGTCGCCGCCCTCGGTCTGGGGGATCGTCGCGCGCTGCACGCCGTCCACCCAGAACACGAACGACGAGCCCGTCCAGTCGATGCGGTAGCGGTGCGGCGCGCCCAGTGTCGCCCCGGCGAGCGCGATGCCGGCCGTGTTGAGGTTGGAGCGGGCGTAGATGCCGTCCCCCGCCGGGCCGGTGCTGACGAGGGCCCACGGGCCGCTGAACGCGAGGTCGTCCACGAATCCGACGTGCGCGTAGGGCTCCGCCGGGAAGTTGGCGACGAACTCGACCGATGCGCCGGGCCCGTAGGCGGAGTTCGTGCCGGCGATGCAGCCGTTGACCGAGAGCACACCGCCCGCGACGACGGGCGTTCCGCCGTTCCACGGCGCGCCGTTGGCGCTCGACCAGTCCGCCGGGAGCGCTGCGCCCGGGAACTCCGTGCCGTAGGCGGGCACGAGCGACACCTCGCCGTCGCCGTCGCGCGCGCCGACGGCGGTCGTGACCGCGGTGCCCGCCGCGAAGTCGGCGGCGAGGCGGTCGGCGGCGCACGGGCCGGCGGGCGTCGCGAAGCTGGCCGGCGCCTGCGGCGGCGCCGGAGAGGTCGCGGTGTTCGCGGCCGCATCCGCCGAAGTGACGCGGAAGTGGTACGTCGTGTTCGCGGCGAGGCCGGTGAGCGTCACCGCGTGGGCGGTGACGAGCGCGGGGTTCGTCGCCTGCGACGCGAGCGACCCCGGATCGGTGCCGTAGTCCACGCGCGAGTCGGACGGCTCGTCGGTGGTCCACTGGATGAGCGCCGTGCCGTCGGCGGCCGGCGTGGCGGTGACCGACGAGATGGCCGGCGGCGTGACGTCCTCCTCGTAGGTCGCGGCGTAGTCGCCCGCCGCCGCCGGGAAGACGGCATAGGCGACGCCCTTGATGGTCTCGGTGGCGTACGTCACCGGCGCGCCGTCGCGCGTCAGCGCCTGCAGCGTCGCCGCGCCGCGCTGCGCGGGCAGCATCGCGCGCAGGTTGTTCGCGCCGGCGCCGACCGCGATCGAGAACGCAAGGTGGGCGCCGTCCCACGTGAGATTCTGGAACGTCGAGGCGTTGCGTCCGTCGAGCCAGGCGAGCATCTGCGCCGCCGACACCACCGGCACGCCCCGGTCGAGCGCGGATTGCACGACCTGCTGGTTGATGGTCTCGCTCGAGCCGTCGAGATGGATGTTGGTGCAGAACGCCCCGTAGTAGCCGTCGGGACCGAGCGCGCGGTCGAGCAGCGTGTTGACCGTGAACGGATAGCTCTGCCCCGACTCGTCGGTCATCTGCGTCGCGGCCTGGTAGCAGTCGATCATCGTGCCGTCGAGCGCCGCGTAGCGCATCGGCATGGCCGAGCCGGTGAACAGGCCGGGCCGGTTCTGCACCCACGCCGGCGGCCAGTAGTAGTAGTTGACGTCGAGACGCACGCCGCGCGCGGCCTGGAGCGCGGCCTGGCTGGTCCAGTCGCTCCACGCGATGCAGTGCGTGCGGTGCGTCGTCTGCGGCGCGAGGCTCGGGTAGAGCGCCTGCGCGGCGCCGAACTGGTCGCTCCAGTTCTGGGCCAGCGAGGCCGGCGTCCAGTCGGCGCAGCCGGTGTTAAGGTGGATCCCGATCTCGAAGCCCTGCGCCTGGTACGACTGCACCTGCGCGTCCGTGAGCGGCGCCCCGGCGTACAGGTACGAGGTCGAGCGCACGCACTCCCAGTCGGGGACCGAGCATCCGCCCGGACTCTGCGCGAGGTTCGCGTCGAAGCGCACCGGCGTCCCCGACGAACCGTGGTTGTCGCCGGTGTGAATGACCACCGCCTTCTTGCCGGAGGGGAAATACCAGAAGCGCGGAATCGGCAGTCCGCCCGGCGCGGTGTGGAGAATCAGGTTGGCGAGCAGCCGCTGCTGCTCGTCGGCCTGCGGGATCGCGACCTTGGTGAGGTCCACCCAGTCGGGCTGCGGATCCCCCGCCGCATTCCCGTAGAACAGGTCGTTCGAACGAATCGGCGGCGTGCCGTCGCGCTCCTGCCCGGCCCACGCCGGATTGCCCTGGCGCGTGTACACGATCGAGCGCGCGAGGTCGTAGGTGAAGGCCGCGGCCGAGCCGCCGTGGGTGCCGACGGACCGCAGCGTGACGGCGGGATACGCGGTCGGCGTGGTGGCGTCGGAGTAGAGGGTGGCGACGGCGGTGGCGCCGGCCAGCGTCCACAGGTCCGCCGTGTCGTGGTACTGGATCGTCTGACCGACGATCCCCTGTCCGGGCGGCGCGGCGGTGTTGACGAGCAGGTAGCGGTTGGCCAGCGTGCCGCCCGCGGGCGCAAGGCCGAGCAGGGTGGCGAGCTGCGTGTCGGGGCGCACCGCGATCAGGCTGCCGCCCGCGGTCACCCACGTCTCGAGCATCGTGACCTGCGCCGGCGAGAGCGCCGCCGGGGCGAGGATCGCGATCTCGTGGGAGTCGAGCACCGCCGGCGTCACGAGCGAGAGGTCGCGCACGCGGAACGCGTTGAGCCCCTCGCAGCGCAGGATCTCCGCGTAGTAGCGCGAGAACGGATCGGCCGCCGTCGCGATCACCAGCAGCGGGCCGCCCGGGCCCTCGTCCGGCGGGGGCGGCGGCGCGGCGGCGGTGGTGAAGCTCCACGTCACGTCGGCGGCGAGCGCGTTCCCCGCGACGTCCTTGACGCGCGGGTCGGCGCCGCCGCCCGCGAGCCTCGCCGTGTAGGTCGTTGAGTAGGCGAGCGGGGCGGCCGGGTCGAGCGTCGCCGTGAGCGTTCCCGCGTTCCACGTCACGCTCGCCGCGAGCGGCGGGTCGGCGCCCGCGCGCAGCGTGAAGGTCGTGCCGTCGAGCGTCGCCGAATCGATCGCCTCGGAGAACGTGGCGGTGACGTTCGCGCCCACCGCCACCCCCGAGGCGCCGTGGGCGGGAACGGTGGCCGTCACGGACGGCGGCGTCACGTCGGGGCCGACCTCGGTCTCGAACACCACGTCCACCCAGTAGTTGCTCATGTGGTAGGGGCTGTTCCCCGACTGGGTCGGGAACGCCGGCGTGGTCGTGTACAGGAACACGCCGTTGGCGCCGTCGGCGCCATCGGCGAGCGCCGTGAGCGGCCCGTTCACGACCGGCGCCCCGAAGTACTGTGTGTTGACCGAGAAGTACGACGGGCTGTGGTACGACACGATGTAGGTCGTGTTGGCGGTGAGAGCCACCGGGCTCGGGAAGCTGGCCTGCTGCCAGCCCGAGGCGGTCTCGCCGGTGAAGGTCGTCCGCGCGAGCAGCGCGCCGGCCGAGGTCCACAGACTTCCCACGTGGGTGCCGGTGTTGAGCGGTCCCTTCCAGAAGCGCACGCCGGTCGCGTAGCCGCTCACCGAGGCACGGAACTTCATGCCCAGCTCGAGCGCCTGGCCGTCGGTGACGTCCGCCTGGGCGGGCGCGTCGCCGGGCTGGAACACCGTGCACGGACAGCCAAAGGCCGAGCCGGTCGTGAAGGTGAGCACATGGTCGGCCGCCATCGGGTTTCCCGAAGCGTCCTTGACGCGCGGGTCGGCGCCGCCGCCCTTCACGGTGAGCGTGTACGTCGTGTTCGCGGCGAGCGGCGCGGAGGGCGTGACGGTCGCCGTGTGCATGTAGATGTTGTAGGCGACCGTGGTTGGCACCAGCGCGTTGAGCGGATCGCGCAGCTCGAGCGTCGAGCCGTTGATCGTGGCCGGGCTCATCGCCTCGTCGAACACCACGTCCACGGCGCTCGTCGTCGGCACGCCGGTCGCGCCGGGGGCGGGTTGCGTGCCCGACACGACCGGCGGCGACAGGTCGGGCGCGGCGGTCGTGAAGCTCCACGACACGTCCGCGGCGAGCGGGTTGCCCGCGGGATCCTGGAGCCGCGGCGCGGACGCGCCGCCGCGCAGCGTGGCGGTGTAGGTCGCGAGGTGGTCGAGCGCCACGCCCGGCACGAGCGTCGCCGTGCGCGTCGGCGCGTCCCACGTCACGGTGGCGGGCACCGCCGCCGCGAGCGCGTCGCGCAGCTCGAAGGTCGCGCCCGACACCGTCGCCGGGTCGAGGGCCTCGCTGAACGTGGCGGTCACGTGGGCGAAGGGCGCGACCCCCGTCGCGCCCGCCGCCGGCGAGGTCGACAGCACGACCGGCGCGACGGTGTCGTCGTCCTCGAACACCACGTCCACCCAGTAGTTGCTCGCGTTGTAGGTGGAGGTCGGGAAGCCGCTCGCCCCGTAGCGATACACGCCGTTCGGGCCGCTCGCATCGCCGTTCGCGATCGCGATCAGTCGGCCGCGCTCGAGCGCGGCGCCGAAGTAGGACGTCGTGTAGCCGTAGTGCCCCGAGGAGCTGTGCACGGAGACGACATACGTCTCGCCGGCCGTGACGGCCACGGGCGTCGTGAACAGCATCTGCTGCCAGCCCGAGGCGGTCTCGCCCGCGAACGTCACCTCCGCGAGCTGCACGCCCGCCGCGCTCCACAGGTGCCCGACCCGCGTGCCCGTCGTCCATGCGGCGCCCTTGTGGTAGCGCACGCCGGTCACGAGCCCGTCCACGGTGGTGCGGAACTTCATGCCGATTTCGATCGGCTGCCCGTCGTTGTTGTCCGGGTAAGCCGGCGTCTCGCCGGACGCGAACACGTTGCACGGGCACTGCGCCTCGGTCACCGACACGGTGATGCCGGCGCCGGGCGTCTCGAGGTTGCCGAGGTCGTCCACGGCGCGCACCCGGAGGCTGGCGCTGCCGGCCGCGGCCGGGACCCACGTGTAGGTCCAGGCCGCGCCTCCCGTCGCGTCCGCCCACGTGGCGCCGCCGTCGGTCGAGACCTGCACGCGCGCGACGATCCCGCCGCCCGCGTCGGAGGCGGTGCCCGACACCGCCACCGCCACGCCCCCCGGTACCGTCGCGCCGTCGAGCGGCGCGGTGATGGCGGAAGCCGGCGCCTGCGTGTCGTTGGACGCGACCGCCGCGACCAGCCCCGGCTGGAGCGTGGCGGACTGCGCGCCCATGTCGGCGAGCAGGTTCACGGTCGCCTGCCGGATGGCCTGCACCGGAGCGTCGCTGCCGCGGTCGTGCGTGGCGTCGAGGCCCCACGACCACTGCACGGTGCCGGCGCCGAACACGAGCGCCCCCGAAGGCGCGCGGTACAGCGACAGCCGGTGCAGGTTGCCGCCGACGCTCGTGCCCGAGAGCGTCACGCGGCCGGCGGGGTAGAAGGCCTCCCACTGCTCGTAGTCGTACTCGTAGCCGAGGATGCGCGCGCCGAGCGTCGCGGTCTGGCCCGCGCCGAGCGCCGCGACGCTGGTGTTGCGCCAGAAGCGGTGATCCCGGAACGCCGCCGGCACCTGGAGCGCCGCCTCGCCGAGCCCCCACGAGATCTGACCGGTGAGGGCGTTCTCGGGAGCGTGGCCGTCGGCCGGCGGCGAAAAGGCCTGGCCGTCGCGCCACAGACCGGTCCACACGTTCGGCAGCGGATCGCACTTTCCGCCGCACGCGTTCTCGCCGAGCGTGCCTTCCTTGTAGCAGACGAGCGTGCGGTAGGGATCGCCCGTCACGGGGCTCGTCTCCCAGCGCGTCTTCCAGTACACCTCGTTGCCGCTCAGGAAGGCGAGGTGCGTGCCCGCGTCGCGCGCCGCCTCGACGTGAGCGCGCTGCGCGGCCGACCAGTACTCGTCGTGCCCGACCGACAGGAACACGCGATGGTTGGCGATCAGCGCGCCGTGACGGTCGGCATCCACGTCGGTGGTGTAGGTGACGTCGTAGCCGTTGGCTTCGAGCCAGCGCACCATCGGGTACTCGGCGTTGAACAGCCAGTCCTCGCTCGCGCCGCCGCCGCCGCCGCCGGCGCGCGTCACAAACGGACGGTTGTAGCTGACGTGCGTGGCGTGGCCGCCCGGATACGACGTGGTGCCGACGTACAGGCTGTTCCCGCCGAACACGTTGTACGCCTGCCACGTCGCGTCCGAGGTCTTGAACAGCAGGTCGCTCGTGCTGGCGTCGTCGCGCACCACGAACACCACGTGGCTCGCGCCCTGCGTGTCGAGGCGCACGAGGCGCGCGAGGTAGATGCCCGACACCGCGCCGCCGGGCACCGCCCACGCGGCCGACTGCGCCCACGCGCCGCAGTCCACGAGGCCGGTGGTCGGGTCCGGCGGCGGCACGGCCTGCACCGCGCCGGCGAGCGGCCCGATCGTGGCGACCAGGCGCGCACCGTCGCCGCCATACCAGCCGAGGCGGTAAATGCGGATCTCGAACTGCGCGGCGTCCGTGCTGACCTTGAACCCGATCGTGCCGCCGCGGTTGACGCTGATGTCGGTGGCGAAGCCCTGAATCGAAGGATCACCGGCGCCCGAGACCTCCCACTCGCTCGCGGGGTTCCCGGGCAGCGCGTTCTCGGCGACGATCGGGTTCTGCGCGAAGGCCGCCCCGGCGAGCGCGAACGTCAGCGCAAGGGCGGCGCACATCGCACGGGCCGTGCGACGGAGGCCGCGCGGGCGCATGCGGGCATGACGGGTCATCGGGCGGTCCTCGAAGGCCGGGGCCTGGCCTCCGCGCGCGGTCCGTCGCGGCGGGAGCGGTCGTCAGCCGAAATCGGTCAGCGGTAGAGTCCCTTGAGGCGCGGCCAGCTCGCCGGGCGCGACGGCACCGGACCGATCACGCGGATCAGCCCGCCGAGGCACGTCGGGAACGAGGCCTGGTTTGCGGAATCGCGAAACTCGATGTGCCGGCACCCGACGTGGGCAAAGCCCTCGCTGGTGGCGACGAACGTGAAGAAGGCGAGCACGCCGGGGCCCGACGAAGTGCCATCGAGGCGCGCGGCGTCGTACCAGACGGAGTCCGGCGGAGCGACATCGGGAAGCACGTACTCGAAGTAGTCGCCGGCCCCCTGCGCGAGCACGTCCCCCGCCGTCGCCCCGACGAACTGAAGCCGCGGCGACGTGTAGGCGTACACGAGCTGGAAGCCCTTGAGGTCGGGCACGCCGGTGGTCTCGACGCGGACGGTGACGGTGTCTCCGAGGGTCACCGCGGTGTCGGACGGCGCGACGGCGACGACGGCGCCCCGCGAGGGAGCGGCGGCGAAAAGCGCGGCGGCGATGACGGTGGCCCCGATGCAGCGTCCAAGCATGCGTGGTCCTTCGGGCACGGCGCGCCACCGGGCGTCGGGGGGTGGGATCCCCGGGACAGCCGCGCGGAAAGTGTAGTCGTTTGTCGAACCGATGACACGGTCCGAGTTCGCGGACGCGCGTCATTGGCGTTCGCAGACATCGCCGGGGGGCTGTCCGGATCAACAGTCCCCTGGTCCAACGTGCGGGGCCGGGCGGCCAGCGGCCGATGGGTCCCGGCAAGGGGCGGGGGCCCGGGCCCCCGCCCTTCCGGTCTCCGGTTACCGCACGAGGCGGACGGTCTTGGTCTGGACGACCTCTCCGGCCTCGAGGCGGATCACGTAGAACCCGGGCGCCAGCAGCACGCCCCCGTCCCCGCGACCGTCCCAGCGCACGAGGTGGCTGCCCGCGGCCTGCGGACCGTCGAGCAGCGTCCGCACGCGGCGCCCGGAGACGTCGAACACCGCGAGCCTCGCCGCCGTCTCCCGCTTGAGGCTCCACTGAATCGACAGCGCCTCGCCGAACGGGTTCGGGAACGCGATGCCGAGCGCCGTGCGCGCCGCGGCCGCGTCCGGGCTCGCCACCGGGCGCCCGCCGTCGAGCGTCACGCGCCGGTTGTGCGTGTCGCGGCCGTCGAGCGAGCGGATGACGATGGCCGGATCTCCCGCCGCCTTGACGCGGAAGATCACGCGCGCCGCCTCGCCGGAGCCGGCGAACGTCGCCCCGCTCCCGAACACGGCGAGGTCCACGGCGCCCGCTTCCGAGGACAGCGCGAGGGCGGTCGTCGCCTGGCGCGCGAGCAGCTCGCCCGCCTCGACCGACACCGGCTCCACCACCGCCGCGTTCCAGCCGAGCGCCACGCTCACGCCCTGCACCCCGCCCGCGAACTCGGCGTCCACCCCCACCGCGAACGTGCTTCCCACGCCCGGCAGCGCCGGCACGCGCAGCGCGACCGCGTTGCCCGCGGCCGCCACCGGACGCGCCGCCAGCTGCGGCGCCGAGACCACGCCGTAGTTGATGGCGAACATCATGAGGTCCTCGAACTGCACCCGGTTGTCCGTCGTCGGCCGCGCGTTCACCGAGAAGTCGGTGGTCGGGCCCACGTCGAGGCACCCGAGCGGGTCCGAGACGCCGAGCGTGATGCCGTAGTTGCCGCCGAGGAAGCTCACGTCGGCGGTGTTCACCAGATTGTTGCCGGTGCAGTTTCCGCCGGCGAACACGTCGCCGAGGTGGTAGTTGAGCGTCCCGTTCGTGCGGTTCGACGCCGCCGACACGTTGCCGCACGCATCCACCACGAACGCGACGTAGTACCAGAAGTCGCGCGTGCCGACCTCGTCCAGCAGGCTCGTGCCGGTGGTCGTGCCGGCCAGCACCCACGGGCCCGCGGGCGGATAGGACGGCACCGCCGGCACCGAGCCCGCGCCCGGCGCGTCGTCGTACTCGGGGTAGTTGCCGAAGCCGGCGCGGTACACCTCGACCGTCGCCCCCGCCTCGGCCGCCGGCCAGGACAGGGCGATCCTGGTCGTGCCGTCGGCGTCGTTGCCGGTCTTGACCTGCGACGCCGCCAGGCCCGCGATCGCCGCCGGGGCGACGTTGTCAATCGTGATCGAGAGCGGCGCGCCCGCCGAGCCGGCGATGGGCGCGTTGTCGCAGTCGCGCAGCGTCACGGCCGTGACGGTCACGGTGCCCGTGCCGCCGGGCAGCGCGCTCGTCACCGGGATCGTGAACAGCAGGCCGCCCGGCGCGCCGGCGCCGCACGGCAGGCCGAGGATCGCGCAGTCCACCGTGTACGAACCGCCGCCGTTGGAAAGCACCTGGAAGTTGGTGCCGCCGACCGACGACAGGTACGTGCCCTCGCTGATGCTGCCGCACAGCGTGAGGCCGCCCGAGAGCTGGATGTCCACGCTGAAGCCGCGCATCGGTTCGGACGACGAGCGCACGATGTTCACCGGGATGGTGAGGCACGGCGTCGCCGGCGTGATGCAGCCCGGGGCCGGACCGGCGGTCACGGCGTTGTCGGCGAGCGGGGTGAAGCCGCACGCCGGGTTGAGATCGGCGCCGCTCACGAGCCACGGCGTGAAGTCCACGGTCGCGCCGATGACCGCGTCGCCCGTGCCCGGGCCCGCGCCGGAGGGGCCGCTCGCCGCGCCCCACCAGTTGCTCTGGGCGTCGTGCGTGTTGCCCGCAGCGCCCGAGTAGCCGGCGCTGGCGTTCCCCGTGATGGCGTTGTCGTTCGCGGTCATGGAGACGTTGCTGCCGTAAACCTCGATGCCGACGTCCCAGTTGGAGATCTCGACGTTCGACACGCTCGCCGTGACCGGGCCGCCGGCGGAGTAGACGTCCACGCCCCACGTGCTCGCCGTGCCGGGACCGGTCAGGCAGCCGCCCGAGATGGCGACCGTCATGCCGGCCGTCAGCGCGTCGCCAGCGGCCTTCGCCGCCGCGGACGCATCGACGTCCATGGGCGACGGCTGCGGACGCGCCGCGCCGCCCTCGCCGCGCGCGGGAGCCGCGGCGCTGGCTGCCGGGCCGGTGGACTGGTTGTAGAGGACGATGCCCTCGGTCCACTGCCCGATCATCGCCGGCAGCGACACGTCGAGGTTGCTGGTCGAGCCGTCCGCGTCAATGAAGTAGGCGCCGATCTGGCCGTTGGTCACGGCGCCCCCCGAGACATTCATCGCGCCGGGGCCCCACAGCAGCAGGCTGGTGCCGACCCAGCCGGTCCCGCTGTAGCCGATGCCGGTCACGGTGTTGTTCGTGAGCGTCGCGGACGCCCCGGACACCTGGATGCCGTTCTGGGCGGTGACGCCGGTGGCGCCCTTGCCGGTCACGACGCAGTCGTGCATGTCCACCGTGAGCGAGGTGGCGCTCGGCGGCAGCGCGGCGGCGAACACCGTGCCGTTCTTCTGGAAGTCGGAAATGGCGACGTTCCCGACCTCGAGCGTGTACGGGCCGCCGGTGTTGCTGTTGGCGTACACGCCGACGCCGTGCTGAGAGCCGCTGAAGGGCGTGTCCTCGATGCGCTTGACGTCGGCGTTGAGGAGCTTGCCGCCCGCGTTCCACCACGCGATGCCGATGAAGCGGTAGTTCGCGTTGCCGCGCCCCGCGCCGTCGATCGTGAGGTCCTGCACGCGCACGTCGGCGGCGTTCTTCACGAACACCACGGGGAAGTTGTTTGGGCCGGTCGAGAACGACTGCGTGAGCGACACCGGGCTCTGGATGACCGTGCCCGCGCGGCTCTCGCCGTCGATCGTGAGGTTCTTGCCGTCCACCACGACCTGCTCGGTGTAGGTGCCGTCGAGCACGTGCACCGTGCCGCCGGGGACGGCGGCGGTCACCGCGTCCTGCACGGTGGCGAAGGCGTTGTGGCCGATCCACCGGCCGGGCGCGACCTCGACGCCGGGCGCCGCGCCGGTCCAGTCGTCGTTCGCGTAAACCGGGTCCACCGCGCTCTCGAGATCGATGACGTAGCTGTCGCCGTTCGTGAGGTTGACGGTGATGGCGTCGAGCCAGCCCTCGAAGGCGGCCCAGCCGCTGCCGGTCTGGAACGAAAGGAGCCTGACGCTCTGCGCGCCGTAGTCGAACGGCACGCCGTCGCCGCTGCCGAGGTTGGTCGGCCACGCATTCCACGTGATCGGTCCGGCCTGCAGATCGGCGAGCGTCGGCGCGCCGTAGAATCCGAAGTTCCCGCAGTGGTTCGAATCGAAGAAGGTCAACTGATTCGCGCCGGCCGAGGTCGAGTACGCGTTCCACACCCCTGCCGTCGGCGGCACGAAGCCGTTCGCGAGGTAGGGCTCGGCCGTCAGGCGGCGTCCGTACCAGGAGGCGTCGCCTCCCACGAACGGCTGGGTGTAGAGCAACAGGTAGAAGTCCACATTCGACGGATTCGTGGCGTTGTTGTTGGTGTGGTAGGTGATCGACGCGATCTGGTCGATCGTGAAGCTGGTGCCGAACTGCGCCGCCACGTCCACGTACAGTTCGAACTTGGTGCTGGGATAGAGCTCGTACCAGGACCCGGAACCGGTGAAGGCGCGCGCGGTGCTGGGCGCGCCGTACGACGCGACGGCATAGCCGGAGCCGAAGACGAGGTTCTGGACCGCGGCGGACGCGGGCGTCGCGATGGCGAGCGCCAGCAGCGCCGCGGGCAAAGTGTGCTTCCAACGCATGGTGTCGGCCTCCGATGAGTCGTGGGGAAGAACGCTGCGTGAGCGGAGTGCGCCGGGGTGCGGCGCGGCCGCGGTGGCGCTTCCGCCGCGCCCGGTCCGTGGACGGGCGGGCGTGCCGCGGCAGGTGCGAAGCCCCTGAGGGAGCGGCCTCCTCGGGTTCGTGGTGCGACGAAACGATGCCGGCGGCGCACGGGGGGACGTCGTCGAACGCGAACGCAGGCTGACGAGCCGCGCCGGGGGTGGGCCGGGCGCAGACCGCCGGCGGGGCCGCTTCGGAGGGTGCGGCGCAGGGTCCGGCGTCGGCTCCGAGGCCGCCTCTCGGAGTGGGGCGGCGGCGGAACGTTCGCGCCCGATCGCGCGAGCGAGTCAGGTGCCGGAATGCTAGGCCCGCGCGCGCGCCAACGCAAGGACTCGCGTGCGAGAGCGCCCGCGTTCGACCGCGGCGCCGGCCGGGGGCGGTCGCACGGTCCGCCGGACCGGCGGCGCGCAGCGCCGCCCGCCCGACGGACGGGCGGTCCGGCGCTCCGCGCGCGCCCCGTTGCCGGCGGCCGCGGGTTGGCCTAGCGTCCGGGGCGGACCCCTCCCCCGGAGGCTGCCATGCGCTTCGATCCCGCCACCCGCGTCCAGGACTTCCTGGTGTTCGGCGAGTACGGCGACGTGAATCCGTCCATCACCGACTCGTCCACATTCACCTTCCTCAACCCGAAGACCATGGAAGAGGCCTTCGAGCACGACATCGAGGGCTGCTTCCTCTACTCGCGCCACTGGAACCCGATCAACAAGTACCTGGCCGACGCGCTGGCGCGCATGGAGGACGGCGAGTCCGCGCAGGTCATGGCGTCGGGCATGGGGGCGATCTCGGCGACGCTGCTCGCGCTGTGCTCGGGCGGCGACGAGATCGTCGCCGGCCGCACGATCTACGGCGGCACCTACGCGCTCATGAAGAACCTGCTGCCGCGCTTCGGGATCGTCACCCGCTTCGTGGACATCGGCGACCTCGACGCGGTGCGCGCCGCCTTCACGTCCCACACCAGGGTGCTGTACGTCGAGAGCATCTCGAACCCGCTGCTCGAGGTGGCCGACCTGCCGGCGCTCGCGGCGGTGGCGCACGCGCACGGCGCGACGCTCGTCGTGGACAACACCTTCAGCCCGATGGTGATCTCCCCGCTGCGTCACGGAGCGGACATCGTCGTGCACAGCATGACCAAGTTCATCAACGGCACGAGCGACTGCGTGGCGGGCTGCGTCGTCGGCTCGCACGCCTTCATTGACCGGCTCAACGACGTCAACGCCGGCACCAGCATGCTGCTCGGCCCGGTGCTCGACAGCCTGCGCGCGGCGAGCATTCTGAAGAACCTGCACAGCCTCCACATCCGCATGGCGCGCCACGGCGAGAACGCGCTCGTGCTCGCGCGCCGGCTGCGGCGGCGCGGGCTCACCGTGCATTACCCGGGGCTGGAGGAGCACTCCGGCCACGCGCTCATCCAGCGCCTCATGAACCCGGGCTACGGCTTCGGCGGCATGATGACGCTCGACGCCGGCACTTCGGAGAACGCGAACCGCCTCATGGCGCGCATGCAGGAGGCCAAGGTCGGCTATCTCGCGGTGAGCCTCGGCTACTTCAAGACGCTCTTCAGCGCGCCGGGCCACAGCACCTCGAGCGAGATCCCGCGCGAGGAGCGCGAGCGCATGGGAATCTCCGACGGGCTCATTCGCTTCTCGATCGGTCTCGACCACGACATCGAGCGCACCGCCGACACCATCGAGCGCTGCATCGAGGAGGTCGGAGTGCTGGCGGCGCGGTAGCCCGTGCGCGCGCGCCTCGCCGCGCGGCTCGCGGCCGGCGCGGCCGCCGCCGCGCTCGCCGGCGCGTGCGCGCACGCGCCGCCGCGCGACCCGGCGACCGGGGTCACCGCGGTCACGCTCAACCTGTGGCACGACCAGCACGACTGGCCGGCGCGCCGCGCGGTCATCGTGGACACGCTGCGCGCGCTGGCGCCGGACGTCGTGCTGCTCCAGGAGGTGCTCGAGAAGCCAGGGCTGCCGAATCAGGCGGCCGACCTCGCGGAACGGCTGGGCCTGCGCGTCGTGTTCGCCTCGGTGGATCCGCCGGGAGCGGCCAAGCGCTACGGCAACGCCATCCTCACGCCGCATCCGATCGCCTCGTCGCGCGAGGTGAGGCTCGCCCCGTTCGACGACCACCGCGTGGCGCTCCACGCGCGGCTCGTCGTGCGCGGGCGCCTCCTGGACGCGGTGGTCACGCACCTCCACCACACGGCGGAGGGCGGCGCGATCCGCGCGGCGCAGGTGCGCGACCTGCTCGCGTTCGTGGACGCGACGCGCGGCCCCGGCGCGCTGATCCTCGGCGGCGACTTCAACGCCGCGCCGGACGAGCCGGAGCTGGCGCCGCTGCGGGCGCGCTTCATGGACGCGTTCGCCGCCGCGCGCGGCGCGGCGGTCGCGGCCGGGGCGACCACCCTCAACCCGGCAAAGGGTCACGCCGCGCGCCGCATCGACCACCTGTTCGCGCCGCCCGGCACCCTGCGGGCGGAGGCGTGCGAGGTGATCCTCGACGCTCCGGCGCCCGACGGCACGTGGGCGTCGGATCACTTCGGCCTGTGGGCGCGGTTCGTTTGGCCGTGGCCCCGCGGCGTGCCGGCCCCGCCCGAGCCGGGGGGTGACCCGCTTCGCCCGAGGCCGGCGCGGCCCGGTGCGGCCTACCGTCCCTCGATCGCCACCCCGGCGCCGCGCCAGCCGTCGCCCTCCATCTCGGGCTCGCCGGCGAACACCGAGCAGCGCCCGGCGGGCGGCGCGGGCAGCGCGGCGCGGAATTCGCCCCACGTGGAGAGGTAGTCGGCGGCGGTGGTGAAGGTGTCGGCGACCAGCGCCCCGCCGGCGAGCAGCCGCACGTTGACGTTCGCCTCGAAGGTGCGCGCGTAGCCGGCGACCTCGAGCGGACCGCCCGCCGGACCGGCGCGCGGCGCGAGGAGCACGGCGTTCGGCCCGAGCGCGGCCGGCGGCGGAAGCGGGCCGCCGCCGCGCACCAGCTCCACCGCGACCGCGCCGCCGCCCCGCGCCACGAGCCGGGCGCGCGCCGGGGCGGCGAGGTGGACGTCCACGAACCACGGGCCGTCGAGCGAGTGCACCACGAACACCGGCCCGGCGAGCCGCCCGCCGATGCGGTCCTCGGTGGCGCGCGTCGCCACCACCTCGGGCGGAAGCGCGATCCGCACCACGCCGAGGTCGCGCCGCAGCTCGCCGCGCACCGCGCTCACCGAGGGCGCGCGCCGGCCGTCGCCGGTCGCGAACGAGATCACGACGCGCTCGGTGTCGCCCGCCGCCTCGCGCGCGAGGGCGAGCACCTCGCTCGCCGCGCCGGCCGAGTCGCCGGCCGCGCCGAGCGGCCCGGCGTCGGCGAAACCGCCCGCGCCGCCGCCGCTGCAGCCCGCCGCCAGCGCCAGCGTCAGGGCCAGCGCGACGGCGCCCGGCGCGCACGATCGCGTCCCGCGCGCGGCGCGTCTCACGAGCGTTCCCGCCGCTGCGCGAGCAGGCGAAGCCCGTTCAGAATGACCACCACCGTGCTCCCCTCGTGCCCCGACACCGCGACCGGCAGCCGCAGCGCGCCGAGCGGCGTGAGGTGTCCGAGGAACACCCACGCCACGAGGGTGAGCATCACACCCACCGCGATGGTCACGTTCTGGATCACGACCGCGCGCGCGCGCCGGCACAGCCGCACTGCGTAGGGCAGCGCCGTGAGATCGTCGCCCATGAGCACGACGTCCGCGCTCTCCATGGCCGCGTCGCTGCCGATGCCGCCCATCGCCACGCCCACGCTGGCGCGCGCCAGCGCCGGCGCGTCGTTGACGCCGTCGCCCACCATCGCGACGCGGCCATGCCGGCGCTCGAGGTCGGCGACGAGGTTGACCTTGCCCTCGGGCAGCAGGTCGCCGTGGAACTCGTCCACGCCCGCACGCCGCGCGATGGCCTCCACGGTGTGCAGGCTGTCGCCCGACACCACGGCGACGAGGCGCACGCCCTCCCGCCGCAGCGCCGCCACGGTCTCGGCCGCGACCGGGCGCACCTCGTCGGCGGCGGCGATCACGCCCCAGCGCGACCCGCGCCGCACGAGCATCGCGGTCTTGGCGTCCCGGCGCAGGCGCTCGACCTCGCGCAGCCCGGCCGCCGGCACGTCCACGCCGAGGTCCGCGAACAGCTCGGGCGTGCCGACCTCGACCGTCGCGCCCTCGACGACCGCGACCAGCCCCTTGCCGAGGTGGTTGGTGAGCTGCGAAGCCGGCGGGTAGGACAACCCGCGCGCGTCGGCGGCGCGCACCACGGCCTGCGCGAGCGGGTGCGGCGAGCGCTTCTCGGCCGCGGCCGCCCACGCCAGCAGCTCGTCCGGCGCCGCGTCGCCGATCGGGATCACGTCGGTGACCTCGAAGCGCCCGCGCGTGAGCGTGCCGGTCTTGTCGAAGGCGATGGCGCGCACCTCGCCGAGCGCCTCGATGTGGCGGCCGCCCTTGAAGAGCACGCCGTGGCGGGCGGCGCTCGCGATCGCCGACAGGATGGTCGCCGGCGTGGCGATGACCAGCGCGCACGGCGAGGCGACGACGAGCAGCGTCATGGCGCGGTAGAAGGCCTCCCGGAACGGCTGCCCCATCACGAACGGCGGAACGACGATCATGAGCGCCGCGCCCACGATGACCGCGATCGTGTAGTAGCGGCCCACCCACTCGGCGACCTCCTCGGTGCTGGACTTCTGCTCCTGCGCCTCCGACACGAGCTGGACGATGCGCGCCAGCGCGGTGTCGCCGGCGGCGCGCGTGACCCGCACCTCGACCGCGCCCTGCTGGTTGAGCGTGCCGGCGAACACGCGGTCGCCCGCGACCTTCGGCACCGGGACCGACTCGCCGGTGAGGTTCGACTGGTCCACGAGCGTCTCGCCGACCGTCACCTGTCCGTCCACCGGGATCGCCTCGCCCGGCTTCACCACCACCGTCTCGCCGACGCGCACCGCCTCCGCCTCGACCTCGATCTCGCGCCCGTCGCGCTTCACGAGCGCGCGCGCGGGCCGCAGCTTCATGAGCGCGTGCAGCGCGCGCCGCGTGCGGCCCATGGTGTAGACCTCGAGCGTGTTCGAAAGCGCGAACAGGAACATGAGCACCGCCGCCTCGAACACGAATCCGATCGCCCCGGCGCCGAGCGCGGCGAGCAGCATGAGCAGGTTGACGTCGAACTGGCCGCGCGCGAGCGAGCGCGCCGTCGAACGCAGCGTGAACCAGCCGCCGGCGAGCGCCGAGGCCACGAAGGCGGCGGTGTGCGCGCGCGGCTCCGCGGGCAGCGCGCGCTCCAGCACGAGCCCGGCCGCGAGAAACGCGAGGCACGTCCCGGTGAGCACCGCCATGGCCCGTCCCTTCGCGAGGTGCTCCTGCTCCTCGGCCGAGTGGCGCGCGCCCCACGGCTTGGCCGACAGCGGGCGGCGGTACTCGGCGCCGGTGGCGCGCGTCTGGCGCCGCGCGAGGCCGACGCGGCCCGGCTCGGCGGTGACGGCGAGCGACTCGCGCTCGCCCTCGGGCAGCTCGCCGAGCCGCAGAGCGCACTCGGCGCACGAGCCGAGCGACGCGCGTCGCTCGCAGTAGGTGACGCGCTGGGCGAACAGCGCCCCGACTTCGTCGGCGAGCGCGTTGAGCGCGTCGGGCGTCACGAGGTGCGGCTCGTAGCGCACGGTCAGCGTGTTGGCCGTGAAGTCGGCCTCGAGCGCGAGCACGCCGGGAGACTCCCGCAGGCGGTCGGCGAGGATCGCGAGGCAGCCGCCGTCGCCCTCCCGCCCCACGAGCGGCAGGTGGCCGTCGCCGTGCGGATGGAGCGTGACCGACGCCGGCGGGTCGCCGGCCGCGCCGGCTCGCTCGGGGCTGCGTTCGTGCGCGCTGGACATGGCGCGACGAGCCTAGCACCCATGCGCGCGCGGACCGAACGACGACCGGGGCCGGAGAGGCCGGGCGCGGCCGCGCGCGCCCGGCCGCGCGCGCGGCCAGCGCGCCCGCGCGGGATCAGCGCCCGCGCCGGATCAGCGCATGCGCACCACGGCGCCGGTCCAGCCGCCGAGCCCGGTGCGCACGCGCACGAAGTAGACGCCCGCCGACACGACGCGTCCGTCGCGGTCGCGGCCGTCCCAGCGCAGCGCGTGCTCGCCGGGCGCGAGCCACAGCCCGCGCGCGAGCGACCGCACCTCGCGGCCCATGACGTCGTACACCGCCGCGTCCACGCGCTCCGCGCGCCCGAGCGCGAAGCGCGCCTCGGTCGCGTCGCGGAACGGGTTCGGCGCCAGCGCGCGGAACGCGAACCCGGCGCCGCCGGCCGGGCCGCCGACCGCCACGTTGGCCGGCGTCGAGGCGGGATTCGCCGGGTCGCTGCCGGCGGCGCGCTCGTCGCCGTCGAGGTGCCCGTCGCGGTCCTCGTCCACCCCCATGCGCACGCCGCTGCCGCGCGGCACGCCCGTCACGGTGACCTCCGCCCCGGGCGCCCCGAGGGCGCGCAACTGCGCGGTGGTGAGGCTCGCGCCGGCCGCCACGTCGGGCAGCCACGCGTCGCCGCCCGCGTAGCGCCAGCCGCGCGGGGCGCCGTCCACGCGCCCCTTGGCGACCAGGTCGCAGAACCCGAGGTCGAACTGTCCGCGCAGCGTGTCGAGGCGCGCGACGGCGGCCGGGTCGGCGTTGTTGGCGCCGTGGAACGTGACCTGCGCGCCGACCGCGGGCGACAATCCGGTGTCGAACGACAGCAGGAACGCCTCCACGTCGCGGCGCGCGTTGTCCGCCGAGACTCCGGTACCGAACGTGAACACGGGCAGCCGCAGGAAGTTGAAGAGGTTGTCGGTCGAGCCGTCGTGGATGAAGCCGAAGCCGCGCTTGCTCGTGGCGCCGGGCACGTCGGTCATGCCGGTCTTGCGGTACAGGTTGCGCAGCTGCGGCACCTTGACGTCCTGGTCCTCCTGCAACGCGGCGTCGTTCACGACCTGACCGTTCGTGCCGGGGCCGAAATTGGTGGCCGTGTGGCAGTCGTTGCAGCGGAACGGGCCGTCGAGCGGCGCATTGAAAAAGAGGTTGCTGCCGCGCACCGCGCTCGGCTGGCCGGCCGGCGCGTCGCGCAGCGCGCGGTTCAGGTACTGATTCGGGTTCGGCGGGTTGACGAGCGGCAGCACGAAGTCGGAGAACGCCGCCATCTCGCTGTCGGCGAGCGCCGTGGCGCGCCCGAGCAGGCTCACGAACGCGCCGTTGAACGCGGCGAGATCGGGCCGGTCGCCGCGCCAGTGCAGGAGCCCCGTGCCGGGCAGTCCGCGCAGGGTCTGCGTCGTCATCGGCCCCTTCATGGGGTGGAAGCCCTCGAGCAGCGGGTCGATCTGCCCGGGCGGCGGCGGCAGCGCCGCGCCCTGCGGGTCGCCCAGATCCCACGCCAGGTTGTCGAAGTCGCCGAACACGTGGCACGTCGCGCACGCCTGGTCGCCGTGGCCCGAGGTGAAGCCGCCGTAGAAGAACTTGCGGCCGTTGACGATCTCGTCCGGCGTCGGGTCGTAGCCGAGGCGCGCGCGCGCGACCTCGCCGAGCGTCGCGGCGTCGAGCGTCTGCAGCTCGCCGCGGAACCGGCCCACGACGTACAGCCGCGCGCGCGGGCCGTCCACCACCACCCCGGTCGGTCCGGCGACCGTCGGCACGCGCGCGAGCACCGCGTTTCCCGGCGCGTTGGGGTCCACCACCGCGAGGCGGTCGCTGGCGAGCGAGGTCACGTACGCGCGGGCGCCGTCGGGCGAGAACGCCACGCCGGTCGGAATGCCGATCGCCGAGTCGCGCTCGCTCTGCGGCCCCGGCGTGACGGCGTAGTTCACGTGCGGGTTGAGGTTCCGCACCGTGGCGGCGCCGGCGGCGGTCACGAACGCGATGCGCGTGTCCACGTTGTGGCCCACGAGGTTGGGCTCGAAGCGCACCAGGTTGCGCGCCTCGGTGGCGGTGAGCGCCAGGCGGCCGTCGGGCGCCACGTCGAGCGCGTAGTTGACCGTGCCGAGGTCCGAGAACACGCGCGTCACGGCGCGCGTGGCGGTCGAGATCTCGGTGACGTCGGCGTCATGGATCGCGTACTTGATCTTCGCGTTCCACAGCTTGCCGCTCTCGTCGCGCCAGTCCGCGCCCTGGCGCTGAACGATGAGCCCGACGCGCGGCGCCGGGCCGTTGGCCGGGTCCTTGGGCGGGTTCGGCGGCGGCAGCGAGTCCTGCACCTCCTGGAACGACAGGACCGAGGTGCGGTTGCCGGCATGGAAGCCGGCGACGTACACGAACGCGCCGTCCGCGCTGCGCGCGAGCGCGCGCGGGAAGCGCGCGTTCACCGGCACGGTGGCGACGAGCGCGAGCGTCGCCGGGTCGTAGGCGCGCACGACGTCCTCCTGCGACACCGACACCCACGCCAGGCCGCCGGCGAACACCACGTCGGCCGGCTCGTCGCCGACGCGCAGCGTGGCGCGCACGTGGAGCGTCGCGAGGTCCACGATGCTGACGTCGTCCGAGAGCGTGTTGACGACCCACGCGGTGTGGGCGTCGGGGCAGGCGACGGCCACCGGCTCGAGGCCGACCGGGACGTCCGCCACGCGCACCGGCGCCGGCCCCGCGAGGTCGAACACGGCGAGGCGCGCGCCGGGGGTGTTGACGACGACGAGCCGCGCGCCGTCCGGGGTGAGCGCGGCGGGGCGAACGTGCCCGCTCTCGAAGTGCGTGAAGTCGTCCGTGGCGCTGGAACGCGACACGAGGCGAGGCGGGGCGGCGGCGAGACCGGCGCCGAGCGCGACGAGCCCGGCGAGCGGAACGAGGCGGCGCAGCATGCGTGGCGACCCTCCCGGGGGATGACGCGGACGGCGGCGCGGGCCGCCGGCGCGCCCGCGGGCTACGGAATGCGAACGACGGTGCGGCTCGCCCGCTCCCCGCCGGACTGAACGCTCACGAAGTAGACGCCGGCGGGCGCCGCACGGCCCGCGCCGTCGCGGCCGTCCCAGCGCACGCTCGACGGGCCGGCCTCGCGCCACAGTCCGCGGGCGACCGACCGTACCTCGCGGCCGAGCAGGTCGAACACGCGCACGTCCACGCGGCCTGCGCGCGGCAGCGTGAAGGCGATGTCGCACGCGCCGCGGAACGGATTGGGCGACACGGCGCGCAACGCAAAGGCCGCCGCCGCGCCGGGCCCGCCCGGCGACACCGCGACCGGCGTCGGGTGCGACGCCGGATCGCCCGGGTCGCTGCCCCCGTCGAGCTCGTCGCCGTCGAGGTAGGTGTCGCGGTCGCGGTCAATGCCGATGCGCTCGCCGCTCCCCGGCGGCACGCCGGTCACGGTGAGCTCGGCGCGCGGCCCGGCCAGCGCGAGCAACTGGGTGGTCGAGAGCTGCGGCCCGTTGATCTTGTCCGGGCGCCACTGTCCGGCGCCGACGTAAAGCCAGCCGCGCGGCTGGCCGGCGACGCGCCCCTTGGCGACAAGGTCGCAGTCGCCCGCCTCGGCGCGCGCGCGCAGCGTCGCGAACGTCGTGACCAGGGCCGGCTCGCCGTTGTTGGCGCCGTCGAAGGTGAGCTGGCGGCCGACCGCCGGCCCGAGGCCGGTGTCGAAGGCGAGCATGTAGGCCTCGAGGTCCATGCGCTGCTGGGCCGCGGTCGCCGAGTCGGGGTCGAACGTGAACTGCGGGCGCGACAGGAAGTCGCGCACCGAGGTCGCCGAGCCATCATGCGAGTAGCCGAAGCCGCGCTTGCTCGCCGCGCCCGCGCCGTTGGTGTAGCCGACCTTGCGGTACATGGTGCGCATCTGCGGCACCTTGAGGTCCTGGAACTCGACGATCGTGTCGCGGTGCACCATCTGGCGGTTGGTGCCGGGACCGTGATTGGTCTCGTCGTGGCAGTCGTTGCACGCGCGGCTGCCGCGGAACAGCGGCTCGGTGAGGAACAGGTCGCGGCCGCGCAGCGCGCTCGGCTGGCCGGGCGGCGCGTCCGGGAACGAGCGGTCGAGGGCCTGGTTCGGGTTGGGGCCGAAGCGCAGGGCCAGCACGAAGTCCGAGAACGCCGCCATCTGGCTGTCGGGCAGCGGCGCGGTGCGTCCCATGAGCGTCACGAACGCCGGATTGAAGGCGTCGAGGTTGGCGCGATCGCCGCGCCAGTGGAACGGCTCGGTGCCGCTCAGGCCCTTGAGGGTCTGCGTGACGAGCGGGCCCTTCATGGGGTGGAAATCGGCGAGCCCGGGGGGCGAGGGCGGGGCCGGCACCACGCCGCCGTTGGGATCGCCGAGGTCCCACGCGAGGCCGTCGGTGTCGCCGAACACGTGGCACGTGGCGCACGACTGGTCGCCGTGGGCCGAGCCGAAGCCGCCGTAGAAGATGCGCCGCCCGTGAACGATCTCGTCCGGCGTCGGGTCCATGCCGATGGCGGTGAGGGCGATCTGCCCGAGCGTGGCCGCGGACAGCGTCTGCAGCTCGTTGCGGAAGCGGCCGACGACGTACAGGCGGCCGCGCGCGTCGTCCACCAGCACGCCGGTCGGCCCGCCCACCACCGGCACGCGCGCGAGCACGCTCGACAGCGGGCCGCCGCCCGGATTGATGACGCCCAGCTTGTCGGTCGCGAGCGAGGTCACGTAGGCGCGGGTCCCGTCGGCGTTCATGGCGATGCCGGTCGGGGTGCCGATCGCCGAGTCGGCCTCGGCCTGCGTCCCGGGCAGCGTCTCATAGTCAATGTGCGGGTCGAGCTTGCGCAGCGAGGTCGTGCCGGTCGCGGGGTTGAGCACGGCGAGGTTGGTCTCGACGAGATAGCCCACGACGCGCGGCTCGAAGCGCAGGCTGTTGCGCGACTCGGTGCTGACCGTGAACACGCGGCCGTCGGCCGGGCTCACCGCGAGGTCGAAGATGCTGGTGCCCGCGCCGGAGAAGCTGCGCACGATGCTCTCGGTGCCGGTGTCGATCTCGGTCACGTCGGCATCGGGCATGGTGTGCTTGATCTTCGAGTTCCACAGGTTGCCGTACATGTCGTACCAGCTGCCCGCCACCTGCTGGACGATGAGGCCCTGGCGCGGCGGCGGCGGCAGGAACGGATCCGGCGGGTAGTCCCAGTCCGCGGGCATCGAGTCGGGCGGGATGGACTCGGCCGGCAGGATCGTCGTGCGATTGCCGGCCAGCAGGTGCGCGACGTAGACGCGCGTGCCGGCCGCGTTGCGCGCCAGGGCGCGCGGCTCGCGGCCCGGCGAGGCGATGGTGGCGAGGGGCTGGTGCGTGAGGGGGTCGAAGACCTTGATGGCGTCCTCGGTGCGCACGCTCACGTAGGCCTTGCCGTTGGCGAACACGACGTCGGCCGGCTCGTCCCCCACCGGAATCGTGTGCGTGACGTGGCCGAGGTTGAGGTTGACGACGCTCACGTTGTCCGACAGCTCATTGACGACCCAGGCCGTGGAGTCGTCGAGCGCGGCCACCGACACCGGCTCGAGACCGACCGGGATTTCCGCCACGCGCTGCGGCGCGGCCCCCGCGAGCGAGAACACCGACAGGCGGTTGTCCGGCGTGTTGACGACCAGCAGTCGCGACCCGTCCGGGGTCATCGCGATCGGGTGGACGTGCGGGCTTTCGAAGTGGACGAAGTCGTTGCCCGCCGTGGTGCGGGACCCGAGGTGACGCGGCCACAGCGCGAGGCCGAGGGCGAGCGCGATGAGCGCGAGCAGGGGCGCGATGCGACGCATGGAGGGCGAACTCCCGGCAAGAGGCCGTTTCGAGCGAAGTCGGAGAGTCGTCGGGTGCAAATCGTGCGCGGGAAGTCTATCACCCGGCGCGAGCCGCGCTCCACGGTTCGTTGCAGGAGAAGCCCCGATCCGGGCCGCCGCGCCGCCCCGCGTCAAGCGCGGCGCAACCTGATGCAAGGCAAGGAACGGCGGCCCCGGCGCCCTGCTACCGGGCGACCACCGTGGCCGCGAGCCCGGGGCCCGCGCGGCCCACCGCCCCGGTCAGCGCCGAGTCCGCAACGTCGTGGCCGCACACCACGTAGGCGCGGTCCTGGGCGGGCCGCACCTCCACCGCCGTCACGCCCGGCAGCGCCGCGAGCGCCTCTTTCGCCCGCGCGGCCGCGTCCGCGCCAGCGAGCCCCTCGACGGCGAGGGTCACGATGCGCTGGCCCGAGCGCTCGGCGAGCGCGCCCGCGCCCGGCAGCGAGCGGAGCTGCCCCGCGAGCCACGGTCCGCCCGCGGCGAGCGCGAGCACGCCGACGGCGAGTGCGATGCGGTTGAGGGACGGCGCGGTCATGGGTCTCCCCGGCGCGGCGCGCGGCCGTGGCGCGGGGCCGCGGCGGCGGGCGAGAAAACTAGCGCAGGGCGCGGCCCCCGGCGAAACGCCGGGGACGCGCGGGGCGCGGCGAAGGGGCGGGCCGCGCCCGCGCGGCCTCCGCGCGGGGCGCGTCAGCCCGCCGCCCCGGGCGGCGGTGGCCGCGCCGCTTGTCACCCCGCCGTGGCATCGGACACAGTGCGCCGCCATGCCGCGCCTCCGGCCGTTCCCGCGCGCCGCCCTCGCGCGCCTCGCCGTGACCCTGGCGCTCGCCGCGACGGCCGCCGCGGGCTGCGGGCCGGCCGCGCCCCCTCGCGGCGACGCCGAACGCGCCGGCGGCGCGCGCCGCGACTCGAGCGCCGCCGCGCGCGCCGACTCCGCGCGCCGCTCGGACTCGCTCGAGGCGCTGCCGCGCTTCGTGCGCGTGCCGGTCGGCGGGCCGCGCATGCTCGCCGCGCTGCGCGATTCCATCGGCGAGGCCGGCTGGCGCGCGCTGCTGCGCATCAATCGCGTGGACTCCGCCCACGTGCGGCGCGGCGACACGCTGATCGCTCCGCGCTGGCTCGCCGACTCGCTCGCGACCGGCGACCCGCTGGCGTTCTCGCCGTTCCCGCGCGCCATCCCGGCGCTGCGCGACACCGCGAAGGCGCTGCTCATCTCGCTGCGCGTCCAGGCCGTGGCCGCGTACGATTCGGGCCGGCTCGTCCACTGGGCGCCGGCGAGCACCGGACGGCGCGACACGCCGACGCCGGTCGGCCGCTACCACACGAACTGGAAGGACCGCGAGCGCGTCAGCACCTTCGACGAGGCGTGGCTGCTGCGCTGGTACGTGAACCTCCACAACCTCGAGGGCGTCTCGCTGCACCAGTACGAGCTGCCCGGCCGGCCCGCGAGCCATTCGTGCGTGCGCCTGCTGGAGGACGACGCGATCTGGTTCTACGGCTGGGTCGAGACATGGCGCCTCGCCCCCGGCGGCCGCGCGGTGCTGCGCGACGGCACGCCCGCGGTGGTGTTCGGCGCGTGGCGCTGGGGGGCGCGCGCGCCCTGGAAGCGGCTGCCGGAGGACGCGGCGGCCGCCTCGCTCGGCGCGGACGAGATCGCCGAGGCGCTGCGCGTGCTCGCCGAGCGCGTCGCGCCGCAGTTCCCGGCGCGGGCGGCGCGCGACACCACGGCGCGGGCGCGGGCGGCGCCGGTCGTCCCCGACTCCGCCGGGCGCTGAGCCGCCGCGCGCCGGCGCGCGCGCGTGCCGCGGCCGCGCGTTTGCCGCGCCCGCGCCGCCTCCCTAGACTGCCGCCGCCGCACGCGCCGCCCACGGAAAGGGTCCCATGTCCTCCGCGCCTTCGCCCGATCTCTCCGCGCTTCTGCCCCGCGATCTCGTCGTCGAGCTGCTCGCGCTCGCGCGCGCGCAGGGCGCCGACTTCGCCGAGGTCTACGGCGAGCACACCGTCACGACCGCCTTCTCCTTCGAGGAAAACCGCCTCAAGACCTCTCAGTACGCGGTCGCCCAGGGCGTCGGCGTGCGCGCCGTGGCCCGCGACCAGACCGGCTTCGCCTACGCCGACGGCTTCGCGCCCGCCGACCTGCGCGAGGCGGCGCGCGTCGCGGCGCGCATCGCGCGCTCCGGCCCCCCGGGCGGCGCGCCGGCGGCGTTCCGCGTCGCCGACGCGCCCGCGCCGTTCGCGCTCGCGCGACCGTTCCCCGCGGCGCTCGACGAAACCGCCAAGATCGCGCTCGTGCGCCGTGCCAACGACGCGGCGCGCGCCCTCGACCCGCGCGTCCACGAGGTCTCGGTGACGCTCGGAGACTCCTCGAAGCGCTTCCTCGTCGCCAACAGCGACGGCGTGTGGGCGGAGGACGGCGCCGACCTCACGCGCCTCTCGGTGGCGGCGCTCGCGCTCGAAGGGGACGTGCGCCAGAGCGGCTTCGCGGCGGGCGGCGGGTGCGTGGACGCCGACTACTTCGAGTCCGTGCGCACGCCCGAGACGGTGGCGCGCGAGGCGGCGCACACCGCGGTCACGCTGCTGTCGGCGAAGGAGCCCGAGGCCGGCACCTACCCGGTGGTGGTGGGCCCCGGCTGGGGCGGCGTCATGGTGCACGAGTGCTTCGGCCACAGCATGGAGGGCGACACGATCCGCAAGAACACCTCGATCCGCGCGGTGCAGATGGGCCAGCTCGTCGCGGCGAGGGGCGTCACGATCGTGGACTCCGGGCGCGTGCCGTTCAGCCGCGGATCGTTCCGCGTGGACGACGAGGGCACGCCGTCGCAGCGCACGGTGCTCGTCGAGGACGGCATTCTGGTGGGCTACCTGTGGGACCTGCTCAACGCGCGGCTCACCGGCCACGCCCCGACCGGCAACGGGCGGCGCGCCTCGTACCGCGACTTCCCGCTGTGCCGCATGACCAACACCTACATCGAGCCCGGGCCGCATGCGCCCGCCGACCTCATCGCCTCCGTGGCGCGCGGCCTCTACTGCAAGAGCCTCGGCGGCGGCTCGGTCAACCCGGCGGACGGCAATTTCTCGTTTCAGGTCACCGAGGCATGGCAGATCGAGGGCGGGCGACTCACCCACCCGGTGCGCAACGCCACGCTCACCGGCAACGGCAACGACGCGATGCTCAAGATCGAGGCGGTCGCGAACGATCTCGCCATTGACGGCACGACCGGGTCGTGCGGCAAGGACGGCCAGTGGAAGCCGGTCGGCGTCGGCCAGCCGACCGTGAAGTTCACCGAGATCACCGTGGGAGGCACCGCGTGAGCGCCCCGCACGCCGCGCCCGCTCCGCCCGACCTCGCGACGCTCGAGACCCTCGCCGCCGCGGCCGTGGAGCGCGCGCGCCGCGCGGGCGCCACGCACGCCGAGGCGATCGTCGGCCAGAGCCGCGCCTTCACCGTGCGCGCGAGCGGCGGCGCCATCGAGTCGCTCAAGCACAGCGCGTCGCGCGCGCTCGGCCTGCGCGTCATCGTGGACGGCGCGGTCGGGTTCGTCACCGGCAACGACCTGTCCCCCGCCGCCCTCGACGACCTCGCGGCGCGCGCGGTGGCGCTGGCGCGCTTTTCGACGCCCGACGAGGCCAACCAGCTGCCTTCGGACGAGGAGACCGCCGGCGCGGACGACGCGCCCGACCTCGCGCTCTACGACCCGGAGGTGCTGGCGCTCACGCCCGACACCAAGATCGCGTGGGCGCTCGAGCTCGAGCGCGTCGCGCTCGGCCACGACCCGCGCATCCGCCGCACCGACGGCGCCATGGTGTCGAGCCGCGACGGGGCGAGCGCGCTCGCCAACTCGAACGGCCTGGTGCGCTCGAGCGCCGGCACCTCGGTGAGCATGTACGTCGTGCCGCTCGCCGACGAGGGCGACGGCCGCCAGCAGACCGGCGTGTACGGCTGCGCGCGGCGCTGGGTGAAGGACCTCGAGGCGGTCGAGGCGGTGGCGCGCGAGGCCGCGCGCCGCGCGGTGGCGCGCCTCGGCGCGCGGCGCGTGCCGACGGCCCGGGTGCCCGTCGTCATGCACCCGGACATCGCGGCGTCGTGGATCGGCGAGATGTACGACGCGTTCACCGGCGAGGCCGTGCTCAAGAAGGCGTCGTGGCTCACCGGGCGGCTCGGCCAGCGGATCGCCGCGCCGGTCGTGACGCTCGTGGACGACGGGCGCCTGCGCGCCGGGCTCGGCAGCGCGGCGCACGACGGCGAGGGCGTGCCCACGCGGCGCAACGTGCTCGTGGACCGCGGCACGCTGGCGATGTTCGAGTACGACACCTACCATGCGCGGCGCGCCGGCACGCGCTCGACCGGCAACGCGGTGCGCGGCGTGGGCAGCGTGCCCGGCATCGGGCCGCACAACCTGTTCGTCGAGCCGGGCGCCGAGACGCCCGAAGCGATCCTCGCGCGCGTGGACCGCGGCTTCTACATGGACGACCAGGGCTCGTACGGCTTCAACGCGGTGACCGGCGACTACTCGTTCCAGGCGCAGGGCTTCTGGATCGAGCACGGCGTCAAGGCGTTTCCGGTCGAGGGCGTCACGGTGGCCGGCACCTCGCTCGACATGCTGGCGCGCGTCGTCGCGGTCGGCAACGACCTGCGCTGGAACTCGAGCATCGCCTGCCCGACGCTGCTCATCGCGGAGATGACGGTCAGCGGCGCGTAGCGGAGGGGCGGCGGCCGCGGGGCGGGGATCCCTCCGGCGGCGGCCCCGGGCGCCGGACTACGTCGTGCGCCAGGTGGCGACGAGCGAGACGGCGCGGCGCGGCGAGGGCTTCGGGGCGCGCGCGTGCCCGAGGCGCACGAGCAGCAGCGGATCCTCGCCGCCGGCGCCGAACGCCTCGAGCAGCGGGCCGCGGAAGCGCTCGACCTCGATCGCCGCCCCCATCGCGTGCTGCGCGATGCCGAGCGACGTGGCGGTGAGGAGCAGCCGCTCGAGCGTCTGTCCGGCGCGCAGGCGGCGCGCGTCGTCGCGCCCGCGCGTCGTGAGCAGGGCGAGCGCGCCCGCGCTGCGCACCTGCGCGCGCGCCTGCTTGGCCGCCGAATCGGCGCCGAAGCGCAGGAAGAAGCTCTTCGGGTCGAAATAGCTGCCCGCGAACCAGTCCGCCGGTCCCGAGAACTCGAGCGCGTCCACCGCCACGCCGTCCCCGAGGCGGCGCTCGTGGCCGTCGAAGCGCAGCCATCCGAATCGCTCGGCCTGGGCGCGGCGGTCGGAGACCTGCGCGTGCGTCGCCTCGTAGAGCACGTCCGCCACGCGGTGGCGCCGGTCGCGGTCGTCCACCCAGTGCAGCGCGACCTCGTCCGGCACCTGGGCGAGAAGCTGGGCGCGGTTTTGCGGGTAAAGTCCGCGCCCGTCGTAATCGCGGCGGTTGGTGCGGCGCGCGGTGATGGCGCCGAACAGCGCGCGGTCGCGGCGCGGCTCGCCGTTCGTCCACCCGACCTCGGCGACCACGCCGTTCGCGCCCTCGTGGGGCAGGTAGGTCACGGCGGGCCGCAGCCCCCACGCGCGGCCGGCGACGAGCAGGTTCTCGAGCGCGGCGCCGAGCGAGAGCATCATGCCGCGGCGGTCGGGGTCGGTGACGCTCAGGGCGCGCCGCGGGTCGGCCACGATGCGGATCGAACGCTCCTCGACCTCGAAGCGCCACGGCTGCGCGTTCCAGTCGCTCGGCGCGAGCACGGCCGCGCCGATGAGGGCCCGCGCGACGTCGAGGGGCGCGCTCCCCGGGTCGGCCGGCAGCGCCCACGGCTGGAGCGCGACCGGCTCGGGAGCGCGCTTCGCCCAGGCGAGGGCCGGACGCAGGCCGGCGTAGGCGGCGGCGCCGGCGGCGACGGCGAGGAACCGTCGCCGGTCGAGCGCGCGGGGGCGCGTGAGGGCCGCGCGGTCGGGCGGCCACCGGCCGTGGGAAGCGGGTTCCATGGCGGCGAAAGGTGCGCGTTCCGGGGTGGCGCGTCAACACGAAGCCGCAAGTCTCGACACTGCTTGGCATTGTGCGCCGGGCCCGCGCGCTCGGCGTTGCCGCTGCGGCGCCGCGCGCGGGTGCCACCGGGCGCGGCCGGCTCGCGCCTCGGTCCCGGGCGGCGGCTCGCTTGCCGGGCCGGCAACGGCCCGACTACGGTGCGCGCGTGACCCCCACGCGCTTCGTCACCGACGCCTCGCTCGACTTCGTCGCCCGGCGGCTGCGCTTCCTCGGCTACGACGTGGTCACGATCCGTGGCGCGCGCCTCGAGGAGCTGTTCGAGGCGGCGCGCCTCGAGGGCCGCACGGTGCTCACGCTCAGTCCGCGTCGGCCGCGCCGCCACGCCGACGTGCCGGCGGTGCGCGTCGCGCGCGAGGATCCGGCGGCCATCGTGCGGGACCTGGCGGCGCGCCACGCGCCGGCGGGCGCGCCCTTCAGCCGCTGTCCGGCGTGCAATCACGCGCTCGAGCGGCGCCACGCGTTCGAGGCGCAGGGCGAGGTGCCGGGCCGCGTGCTGCGGCGCCAGCGCGAGCTCCACCACTGCCCGGTGTGCGGCAAGTGGTACTGGGAGGGCACCCACGTGGCGCGCCTGCGCGCGTGGCTCGAGGCCGCGCTCGGCGGCCCGCTGCCGGCGCCGCCCGCCGCCGGCCCGCAGCCCGAGGCCCCCGGCGCGGAATGACACCGCCCTCCAGCGCGCGCTCAGGCGAAACGCGTGAGCGCCGCGCGCGCAGCGCGTTGCGCGCGCGGGGGGCGCGCGCGGAGCCGCGCCGCGCGCTGTGACAGCGCCGTCGCGGGGCGTTTTCCGATTGCGTGCGCGGGGGCCGTTGCCCAATATGCGCCCCGCGAACGGGCCGGTCCGCGGTTCGGGCCTGGAGAGCTTCGTGGGGAGTGGCTCGTCCACGGCGCCGGTCCCGTTCGCGCACGCGAAGCGCCGGCGCGCCGGGCGACCTTCCCGACGGGTCCGGCGCTTTCGCACGCCGGCGCGGGGCGCGCGGTGAGACGGACACGGGACGCGCGCGCCGGGCGGCCGCGGCGGGCGTGTTAGACTGCGCCCCTCACGCCCCCCGGCCCGCACGTCCAGCTTGCATGGAACTCTCCGTCGTCCTCGTCCACTACAAGTCGCCGGAGGCGCTCTTCACCTGCCTCGACACGCTCGCGCCCGAGCTCGCCGGCCGCGCGGCCGAGGTGCTCGTGGTGGACAACGACTCGCGCGACGGCACGCCCGCGCGGCTCGCCGCCGAGCGCCCGGCCGTGCGCGTCATCGCCAACGCCGAGAACGTGGGCTACGCGCGCGCCGTGAACCAGGGCCTCGCCGCGACCAGCGGGGAGTTCGTGCTCGTCATGAACCCCGACTGCGAAGTGCGCCCGGGCGCGATCGCGGCGCTCCTTGCGCGGCTGCGCGCCCACCCGCGCGCCGCGATCGCCGGCCCGCGCATCGAGAACCCCGACGGCTCGCTCGAGTACTCGGCGCGCGCCTTCCCCGACCACCTGACGTTCCTGTTCAACCGTTATTCGCTGCTCACGCGGCTGTTCCCGCGCAACCGCTGGTCGCGGCGCTACCTCATGACGGACTGGGACCACGCCAGCCCGCGCGCGGTGGACTGGCTGTCGGGCGCGTGCCTGCTCGTGCGGCGCGCGGCGGCGGCGCAGGTCGGCGGCATGGACGAGGCGTTCTTCATGTTCAACGAGGACGTGGACTGGTGCCGGCGCATGGTGCTCGCGGGGTTCGAGAACCACTACGTCCCGGACGCGGTCGTGGTGCACCACATCGGCGCCAGCCGCGGCCGCGTCGCGCCGCGCGTCATCGTGTCGCGCCACCGCGGCATGATCCACTACTTCCGCAAGCACCACCCCGCGCACCCGCTCGTCGAGGCGCTCGCGGCGGGCTTCATCTGGCTGCGCGCCGGGCTCATGCTCGCCCACAATGCGCTGCGGCCGCGGGCGTGACGGTGCGCGTCCCCTACTCGCTGCTCCTCGCGCTTGGCGCCGGGCTGGTGACGCTGCTCCTCACGCCCCTCGCCGCCCGTCTCGCGCGGCGCGCCGGGGCGATCGCGCTGCCGGGGCCGCGCCACATCCATCGCGAGCCCACGCCGCGGCTCGGCGGGCTCGCCATGGCCGGGGCGGTGCTCGGCGTCGCGTGGCTCGCGCGCGCGCTGCCCGGACCGGCCGCGCTCCTCGACCCGGCGCCGCTCCTCGGCTTCACGCTGGCGTGCGTGCCGGTGCTCGCGCTCGGCTGGATGGACGACACGCGCGGCGTGCCGCCGGGCGCCAAGCTCGTGGTGCAGGCGTGCGCGGCCATGGTGCTGACGATGTTCGGCTATGGCGTGCCGCTCCTCACCAATCCGCTCGGCGGCTCGGTCGCCACCGGCTGGCTCGACGTGCCGCTCACCGTGCTGTGGGTCGTGGCCGTGATCAACGCGGTCAACCTCATTGATGGCCTCGACGGGCTCGCCGCGGGCGTGGTGGCGATCGCGTGCGCCGCGCTGTGGTGGGCGGCGCGCGTGCACGCCGACCTGTACGTGATGTTCCTCGCCTCGCTGTTGATCGGGGCCTCGCTCGGCTTCCTGCGCTTCAACTACCCGCCGGCGCGCATCTTCATGGGCGACACCGGCAGCCACTTCCTCGGGCTCGCGCTCGCGGCGCTGTCGCTGCTCGAGAACCGCAAGGGCACGGCGACCGTGACGCTGCTCGTGCCGCTGCTCGCGCTGCTCGTGCCGATGGTGGACAGCGTGCTGGCGTTCGTGCGGCGCGCGCTCAGCGGACGCCACGTGTTCCAGGCCGACTCCGAGCACATCCACCACCGCCTGCTGCGCCTCGGCCTGTCGCCGACGGCGGCGACGTGGACGCTGTGGTCGCTGTGCGCCCTGTGCGGCGTGGCGGCCGGCGTGCTCGCCCAGCTGCCGCGCGCGCAGGCCACGCTCGGCGTGGCGGCGCTCGCCGCGCTGCTGTTCGCCGGGTTCGAGCTGGTCGAGCGTCTCGGCCGGCGCGGCGGCGGATCCCCGCCCGCGGCCTGAGCCCCGGCGACCGCCGCGTCCGCGAGGGCCGCGGGGGACTCCCCCGCCACCGCACGACCCCACCGCCCGGCCCCCGGCGGCGCGACGTTCCGGCCGCGCCCGCTGCACTGCGCGTGCCGGCGGCGCCGGCCCGTGCGCGCCGCGACTTGCCGGCGGGCGCGCGTCGCGCCGGGCGCGCGAACGTCGCGTGCGCGACGCGGCGGCGCGGCGTCACGCCCCCCCGGCCGGCGCCGCGCGCGCGCGGCACGCCCCGCCTTCGACCGCAACGCGCCGCGGGCGCGGCCCCGAAGGGAGCCGCGCCCGCGTGCCGGCGCCGGGCGCCTCAGTAGGCGCGCGTGTAGACCAGCTTGGTCGAGAAGCGCCCCGACGAGGGCTCGTCGCGGCCGAACACCGGGTCCTCGAACGCGCCGTCGCTCGAGACGGACGCCAGCTTCACCTCGAGCCCGAGCAGGCTCGCCGCGTCAATCGGGGTGCCGAGGCCGAGCTTGAGCCACGCCCCCGGCTGAAAGTCCGCGCGGTCCGCCCCGGTGCGGTGGTGCTTGCGGTAGTAGGCCGCGAAGCCCACGCCCATCATCGGGTGGACCGGCGTCCTCCAGCGCCACTGCAGCAACACCTCGGCCCCCATCGGCACCTCGATGATGGACGACGGACCGAAGCGCCCGAGCAGTTCGTGTTCGATGGTGCCGCCCACGATGACGTGGCGGCTCAGCACGCGGTGGTAGCCGACGCCCCACCCGACGTTGCCGTTGGGCGCGTTGTCCGACAGCGACTTGGTCATGCCGCCGCGCAGCGACACCCAGGTCGCGCCCTTCTGCCACGCCTCGTCCGCCGCGCGCGCCTCGCGCGCGGGGAGCGCCGCGGCGGCGAGCAGGGCGAGGGTCGCCACGGCCGAAATCACACGGAACCGACTCACGCTGCCGCTCCTTTCGAGAGTCACCACCCGGTCGTCGTCTGGGGCCGGCCCGCGGGCGAGAGCGATGCGGGCCCGGGCGAGGGCGGCGACGCTAGCAGAGCGGGCGAACGGGCGACAAGGCGGGCCGCGCGCGCCGGCGCGGCCTGTCGCGGACGCCGGCCGCATGCTCCGCGCGGCGCGGGTGCCGGCTCGCCTGTGGAGGCCCGGCGCCGCGCGGGGATTCGCGCTTCCCCGCGCGCGGCGCGTCGAGTAGTTTCCGCGCGACCTATGTCCCGCGCACGTATCGCCCGGCCGCCCGCGCTCCGTTACCGCGCCGCCCGCCGCACCGACGTCGAAACGCTCGCCGACCTCGGCCACCGCGCGTACCGTGTGGCGAGCCTCGAAAAGCGCCGCGAGTTCTACACCGACCACCCGCGCTTCGGCATCAAGGACGTGCGCGTCGGCGAGCTCGACGGCCAGATCGTCGCCTCGCTCGTGCTCTACCCGCTCACCGCGTGGGTGCGCGGCGCGCGGCTGCCGTTCGCGGGCGTCGGCTCGGTGGCGGTCTCCCCGGAGCACCGGCGGCGTGGCGTCGGCGAGGCGCTCCTGCGCGCCATGCTGCGCGAGCTGCGCCAGGAGGGGCGGGCGTTCTCGCTGCTCTACGCATTCCGCGGCGACTACTACCGGCGCATGGGCTGGGGCGTGATCGAGCAGGTGCACGCGCTGGCGTGCTCGCCGCGCCGCCTGCCGGCCTCGGACGAGGCGCGCTGGGTGCGGCGCCTCATGCTCCCCGACCGCCCCGCGGTGCAGGCGCTGTACGACCGCGTCGCCGAGCGCGGGCACTTCGCGCTGGCGCGCACGCCGGAGTGGTGGAACCGCCGCCTGTGGACGCGCGAGATGGACTGGGTGGTGTACGAGGGGCGCCGGCGCGGGCAGATCGAGGGCTACCTCGCCTACGAGGTGGACCACGCGCGCGGGCCGTTCGCGCTCGAGGTCGAGGTCAAGGAGATGGTCGCGGCCACGCCCGAGGCGCACCGCGGGCTGGTCGGCTATCTCGCGTCGCTCGCCGACCAGGTCGCGAGCGTCGAGCTGGCGGCGCCCTCCGACGGCGCCTGGCTCCACACCCTGACGACCGCCGAGAACCTGCACCCGGGCGCCGCGCTCGGCACGTACCTCGACACCGGCAACGTGCTGAACGGCGCCATGCTGCGCCTGACCGACGTGAAGGCGGCGCTCGAGCAGTTCCCGGTCGCGCCGTCGGCGCGCGGCGAGGTCTCCATCGAGGTCGAGGACGCCCTGCTGCCCGCCAACGCGCGCGTGTACCGCGTCTCGGCGCGCGAGGGGCGGCTCAAGGTCGCGGTCGAGCCGCCGCGCGCCGGCGCGGCGCGCCCGCGCAGCCCGCGCCTGCGCATCGGCGCGGACGTGCTGGCCACGGTCATGGGCGGCGCGCTGTCGCCGTCGCGGGCGGCGGACGCGGGGCTGCTCGATTCGACCAACGGCGGCGCCGAGACCCTCGAGTACTGGTTCCGCACGCGGCCTGCGTTTCTCTACCCGCTCAACGGGTTCTAGCGGAGGTGTCGTGACGTCTCCCGGGTTCACCGTCGTCCACGACCTGCGCCCGCGCTTCCGGGACACGGATGCGATGGGCCACGTCAACAACGCGGTGTACGTGACCTACCTGGAGGTCGCACGGCAGGAGTACTGGCGCGCGCTCGAGGGCGAGACGGACTACGGGCGCGTACCGTTCATCCTCGCGCACGTCTCCATTGACTTCCGCGCCGAGGCGCTCGTCCACGAGACGCTGCGCATCGGCGTGCGCTGCGATTGGATCGGATCCAAGTCGTTCGGCTTCGCCTACGAGATCCGCGACAAGGCGAGCGGGCGGCTCATCGTGGAGGCCACGTCCGTGCAGGTGTGCTACGACTACGACGCGAAGCGCAGCATCCCGATGCCCGCGGAGCTGCGCGCGGAGCTGGAGCGCCTCGAGGGCCGCCCGCTGGCGCGGGCGGCGACCGCGTGAGCGCGGCGCGCGCGGGCGGCGCGCGGGCGAAGCGGCGCGCGCGGCGCGGCCCGGCCGGCGCGGCGCGCACGCGCCGCGGCTTCCTCGGCCTGCTCGTCGCGGGCTCGGCCGCGGCGCTCGCCGCGCCCGCCGCCGTGATCGCGCAGAGCGCGGCGCCGGCCCCGGCGCGGCGGCGCCGCCCGCCGAGCGCGCCCGCGCCGCCCGCGCGGCCCGGTCGCCGCGCGGCGCTCCCCGCCGAGATCGAGAAGCAGAAGGGCTGGGTCGCCGCATCGCTGCGCGCCCTGCGCGCGTTCCCGCTCGACGACGGCAGCGAGCCGGCGTTCCTGTTCCGTCCCCTCACCGGGCGCCGGCGTCGCGGAGGCTGACATGGTCGGCGAAGAGGTCCTCCACCTCACGGTGGCCGAGCTGTCGGCGCGCATCCGCGCGCGGCAGCTGTCGCCCGCCGAACTGGTCGAGTCATGCCTGCAGCGCATCCGCCGCCACGACGGGACGCTCCACGCGTTCGTGACCGTCACCGCCGACCTCGCGCGCCGCGAGGCGCGCCGGGCGGAGGCCGAGATCCTCGCCGGGCGCTGGCGCGGGCCGCTGCACGGCATCCCGTACGCGGCCAAGGACCTGTTCGACACCGCCGGCGTGCGCACGACGTGGGGCGCCGCGCCGCTGCGCGACCGCGTGCCGGACGCCGACGCCACCGTGGTGCGGCGCCTGCGCGAGGCGGGAGCCGTGCTCATCGGCAAGACGGCGATGATCGAGTTCGCGGGCGGGCTCGGCTACCGATTCGCCGACGCCTCCCTGGGCGGCGCGACGCGCACGCCGTGGGACACCGACCGCTGGGCCGGCGGCTCGTCGTCGGGTTCGGGCGCGGCGGTGGCGGCCGGGCTGTGCGGGTTCGCGCTCGGCACCGAGACGTGGGGCTCAATCCTGTGCCCCGCGGCGTTCAACGGCGTCACCGGGCTGCGACCCACCTACGGGCGCGTGAGCCGGCACGGCGCCATGGTGTGCTCGTGGAGCTTCGACAAGGTCGGCCCGCTCGCCCGCAGCGCGGAGGACTGCCGCTTCGTGCTGCGCGCCATCGGCGGCAAGGACCCGCTCGATCCCACCACGGCCGACGAGCCGCTGGTGCTCGAAGGCCCGGCGCGCCGCCGGCCGCCGCAGGTGCGCGCCGCGCTCGTGCCGCTCGACTTCTCGAAGCACGGCGAGGCCGAGTCGAAGCGCGCCTTCGACGCCGCGGTCGCCGAGCTGCGCGCGATGGGCGTGCGCGTCGAGGAGGCCGCGCTGCCGGCGTTTCCGGCGGCCGAGGTGGCGGGCGTCCTCATCACGGCCGAGGCGCTGTCGTCGTTCGAGCGTCACTACCGGAGCGGCGCGGTGCGCGAGCTGTCGGATCCGTACGCCGAGCACCAGCCCGCCATCCACGCCGCGGTGACCGGCGCCGATCTCGTCAAGGCGTGGCGCGTGCGTCGCGCGCTGCAGCAGGCGATGGCCGAGTTCTTCGAGCGCTTCGACGTGATCGTGACGCCCAATTTCATGTCGGTGGCGCCGCCCGTCGCGCAGGACCTGTTCGAGGCGCTCCCCTACCCCGATCCGGTGGGCGCGATCGGCAACGCGTGCGGCCTGCCCGCGCTGGCGCTGCCCGCGGGCGCCGGGCGCGGCGGGCTCCCGGTCGGCTTCCAGCTCGTGGGACCGCCGTTTTCGGAGGCCCTGCTCCTCGACCTCGGCGAGGCCTACCAGAAGCGCACCGCGCATCACAGGGCGCGGCCGCTGATGCGCTAGGCACGGCGTCGCGGAGGACGGCCGCGCCTCCCGCCGTCATCGCGCCAAAGCAGACTCGGCCCGGCCGGCGCGGTCGCCGACCCCGTTGACCGCCCGTTGACGCACGGCGCGCCGCGCGCGGCTAGACTCCTTGCCCATGTCGCGCACACCCTCGACCCCGGCCCCGGCCCGCGCGCCGTTCGGCGTCGCGCCGCGGGGCGCGTTCTCCGCCCTCGCGTCCGCCTTGCTGCCGCTCGCGATCGCCGCCGCGCCGCCGCCGGCCGCCGCCGCGGACACGCTCGTCACCTACCCCAACATCTACTTCGACCTCTATGCGCCGACCACCGCCGAGACCGACGAGGCGGCGTCGCACGTGCGGCAGGCGCAGCGCGGCTTCGGCGCCACCGTCGGCGAGCGCACGCCGCGCATCACCGTGGTGGCGTTCGCGTCGGACTCGGTGCGGCGGCGCCACGACCTCGAGCGGCTGCGCCGGCGCGGCTTCCCGCTCGTGGTGTGGACCTCTCCGCCCGGGGAGCTGGCGCGGCGCACGCCCGCGGCGCTCACCGCGCTCGCGCTGCGCGAGAACCTGGCGTCGCTCGCGCACGACATCGGCCACGCGTTCCTCGAGGCGTACGCCGACCGCCGTCTGCGCGAACTCGGCCTGTCCGGCGGCCCGACGCCTCCCGCGCCGCCGCCGGGCGCCCACCGCGACCATGCGGCGCTGCCGGACTGGTTCGAGGAGGGCTTCGCCGCGCTGTGCGAGTTCCCGCAGGTGCAGCAGGCGCGCCTGCGCGCCATGCGGCAGACGCTCGACCGGCGCCTCCCGTTCACGCGCCTGTTCGCGATGTCGCGCCCCGCGGACCCGGCGGCGGCGGCGCTGTTCGCGAACCAGTCCTACGCGCTGCTCCACATGGTCACCAAGGTCGAGACCGGCGCGACGGTGAACGAGATCGCGATCGCGCTGTTGCGCGGCCGGCCCGTGGGCGAGGCGCTCACCAACGCCCGGCATCTGCTGTCGAAGCCCGAGGCGCTCGAGGCGCAGTGGGTGGAATGGATGACGGCCAACGTCCCCGCGCCCGCCGCGGCGCCCGCCGCGAAGGGAGCGCGGGGCGCGCCCGGCAGGTAGCCGGACCGGGCGGCGGCTCCCGTCCCTACAGCACGTCGGCGAGCTTGAGCGTCTTCTTCAGGACCTTTCCGTCGCGCACGATCTCGACCCGCACCACGCTGCCGACGGCGCCGCGCTCGAACAGCTCGGTGATCCCGGCGAGGCCGAGGGCCTCCGGCGGTTCGCCGTTCACGCTGCGCACCTCGTCGAACTCGCGGATGCCGGCTTTCGCCGCGGCGGAGCCGGGGATCACCTGCCCGACCTTGATCGCGCCGCCGAGCCGCACGAGCTGCAGGCCGGCGCGCGAGAACCGGTCCGGCTCGGCGAAGCGCGCGCCGGGCTCGAGCCACACTTCGCGGCGCTCGTAGTCGAGCGTCATGCGGAAGCGCTGCATGAGCGCGTTGCCGGCGTTGCCCGCGTAGTCCTCGCTCGCGAGCGCGCCGGCGGTGGCGCCCGAAAGCGTGATGAGCGGCCGCTCGATGGCGAACGGCCCGACCTCGAGCCGCTTCGCGCGCACCAGGCGGTTGGTGAACGTGCCGCCGAAGCCGCCGCCCGTGACCTCCACGCCGCGGCCCAGCGCGCGGTCAATGCCGTGGCGGCGCCAGAACGGGCCGTGCAGGTCGAGGTTCCCGCTGCTGCCGACGTCGAGGCGCGCCTCGCCTTCCCAGCGCCCGTCGAGCCGGAACGTCACCACCGGCACGTGCCCCGCGAGGCGCATGGGCACCTTCGCGCCCTTGCCCTCGTAGCGGAACGCCGCCGGATCGAGCAGGCGCAGCACGCCGGCGTCGAAGTCGAGGTCGTTGACGAAGCGGTTGATGACGTCGAAGCCGATGATGCCCGCGCACTCGCGCCAGAAGAACGGCGCGAGGATCGAGTTCACGTCGAGCACCGCGACGCGCAGGTCCTTCATCTCGATGCCGTCGCCGTCTTCGGCCTCGACCCGCAGCGCGTCGAGCCGCGCCAGCGCCGCGCTGCCCGCCGAGCCCGCCCCCTGCGCCTGCAGCGACCCCTCGCGCGCGAGCCCGATCCTGGCGGCGTAGGCGCTGTCGATCACCGTCACGCTCGCGCCCGTGTCGTAGAGGAAGTCCTCCAGCGGCCCGCCGTTCACCGAGGCGCGAATCCACACGTGCTTCGCGAGGTAGCGGAACGGGATCACCGCGCGGCCCGGCGTCTTGAGGTAGCGCGGCCCGCCGGCCGCCGCGTCGGACGAGGGGGGCGCGAAGGTCGCCGCCGGAAGGTCCGGGTTGACGCGCACGTCGCGCACCTCGAGGGTGACCGTGTTGGCCTGCGCGCCGCTCATGCTCTGGACGCTGCGGAACGGCATGCGGCGCCCGGCGACCTCGCGGTGGTCGGAGTACGACACCACGACGGTCTGCTGGTCGTTGCGCGACTCGGAACGCGCGAGGAGCCCGGTGGCGCGATCGAAGTACAGCTTGCGCGCGCGCCCGACCGGCGGCGTCACCTCGAGCACGTCGTATTCGCCGGCGCTGTCCTTCGCCGCTCCGGCGAACGCCACGCGCCCGCCGCCGCCGTCGGGCGCGAGCCAGCGCTCGTTCTCGAACCACGCGGAGCCGCGCGCGTCCTCGGCGTCCTTGCCGTCGAGCAGGATGAGCTTGCCACTCTGGTCCACGCGCCACGGCCGCACGCCGTCGAAGCCGTCGCGCAGCGTGAACGGCCCGAGCGTCACGCGACTGGCGCGCCGGTCGGGCGCCTGCTGCCACGACTCGACCTCGCCGCTCAGGCCGAAGGCGGAGATGGACGCGGTCACGTGCATGGCGCGCTGCGCCTCGACGGCGGCGCGGCCGCCGACCGCGGCGAGGTAGCGCTCGATCACGGGCTTCGCCTCGGGCGCGACCTGCGCGCGCGCCGCGGGCGGGGCGAGCGGCACGGCGCACGCCGCGAGCAACGCGACGGCGGACAGGACGCGCGCGCGCGGCGGGCGCGCGGCGGCGGGCAGGACGGAAGGAAGGCGCATGGATCCTCCGGACGTTGGGCGGGGAACGCGGTCGCGGTCGCCGGGCAGCATACGCGCGGCGCGTCCCGCACCGGCGGCGGCCGCGCCACGGGCGCGGCATGTCCGGCGACGCGCGCGGCGGCCGGGGACGGGAACGGCACGGCGGACGGGGCGCGCGGGCGGCGCCGCCCCCGCGCGGCCGCGGGCGAGGGCGGCCCCGCGGCGGCCGTTCGCCGGGAGCCCGCCGTCCCGCGGGCCGAATCCGTCCGCAGGCGCTCGAGCGGCCGCCCTCAAGGCGGCGCCCGGTCGCGCCGATACCGTGGCGGCCCCTGGTGCCGTCCGGTGGCGGGATGGCGGCGCGGCGTGCCGCGCCGGCCGGCGCGGCGTTGCGGTCCCCGGGACGGGTCCCTATGCTGCCCCCTCGCCCCGGATGCTCCCCCACCCATTCTGGAGGCCACGCGATGCTTCGCAGATTCCTCGCGTTCGCGCTCGTCGCCCTCGTCGTTCCCGCCGCCGCCCTCGCCCAGTCGCGGGTCGGCAACGCCATCGGGCCGCGCGTCGGGCTCAGCTCGGACCCCGATCAGCTCGTGCTCGGCGGGCAGCTCGACCTCGGCGAGCTGGCGCCGGACATCACGTTCACGCCGAACCTCGAGTTCGGCTTCGGCGACGACTTCCTGGTCGTCGCGGTGAACGGGGACCTGCACTACCACTTTCTGATCCAGGGCTCGCAGTGGCGTCCCTACGTCGGCGGCGGCCTCGGCATCAACTTCATCGACTGGGACGCCCCGGCGTGGTACCGCGGGGACACCTCCGAGACCGAGGTGGGCGCCAACCTGATCCTCGGCGCCATCGTCCCGACCCGCACCGGCAGCCGCTTCTTCACCGAGATGAAGTTCGGGATCGGCGACATTCCCGAGTTCAAGTGGCTGGTGGGCTGGAACTTCGGAATGTAGCCCCGCCCCCACCGCACGGCACGCGCGACGGCGCCCGCGAGGGCGCCGTTCGCGTTCCTATCGGACGCGCGGCGGCTCCGGCACGGTGAGCTGGAACGGCACCGCGACCGAGCCGCCCTCGCGCCAGCGGCGCTCGGACTCGTCGAGCTGCGGAAGGATGGCGAGCGCGTCGGGGTTCCGCGGGTCGAGCTTCAGCACCTCGAGCAGCGCCCGGCGCGATTCGGCGAAGTCCGGCACGCGCGACGCCGCGGCCGCGAGGCCGAGCCAGCCGGCGAGGCTCTTCGGGTCCTTCTCGAGATGGCGGTGGTAGGCCGCGATCGCGCCGCGCGGGTTGCCGCGCAGCACCTCGGCGAGCGCCCACTGCAGCAGCAGGCGCGGGCTCGGCGCGTCCTCGCACGCGCGGCGGAACGCCTCGGCCGAGGCCGCGTGGTTCTCGAGCTGATTCCAGCGCGTGCCGACGAAGTCCCACGCGTAGGCGCGCTCGTTGGGCGTGCGGCGCGGGGCCTCGGTGGCGAACGCCTCGACGCGCGCCATGCCGCGCGCGACGTCGGTGTGGTGCGCGACCCACTGCACGGCGGGAACGGCGAGCGCGACGGCCATGGCGGGCGCGAGCCAGGCGCGCGCCGGGGCGGCGCGCAGCGCGTGCCCGGCGAGCCACGCGGTGAGCGCGGCGAGCCCCACGCCCCACGGCGCGAACACGTCCCAGTCGCGGTACGCGCCGTGGATCGGGCGCAGGAACGGAAACGCAGCGACGGCCGGCAGCGCGAGGGCGGCGAGCGCCAGCGCCTCGCGACCGCGCGGCCGATCGCGCCCGAAGGCAAGGGCGGCGAACGGCGCCGCGACCGCGAGCGGCGCGAGCAGCAGCGCGAGGTTGAGCGTGTCGGCGAGGCGCGCGGGCGCGAGCGCGGCGGCGAGCGGGCCGCCCGCCGCGACGACCTCGGCCGGCGCCACATGGACGGGGTCGTAGCGGGTGAGAATGCCGGCGATGCGCGGCCCGAACGCGACGAGCGACGCCGCGACCGCCGCCGCGCCGGCGAGCGACTCGGCGCCGCGCCACGCGCCGGGGCGCGCGCGCGCGGCGAGCGCCCACGCCGCGGCGCCCGCCGGCAGGAGCGCCGGCCCCGAGCGGTGGAGCGCGACCGCCGCCGCGAGCGCGAAGCCGAGCGGCACGAAGCCGCGCCCTTCGCGCGCCACGCGCACGCCGGCCGCCGCGACCGCGAGGGCGAGCACCGCGAGCCCGGCGAGGCCCTTGTTGTAGCCGGTGAAGAGCGCGAGCGTCCCGCCCCAGAACGCCGCGCTCGACGCGGCCAGCGCCGCGCCGCCGCGGAACCCGCAGGCGCGCGCGAAGGCGGCGGCCAGCGCCGCGAGCGCCGCGCACGCCGCCGCGCCGAAAAGGCGGCCGTAGAGGTTGGGGTCGAGCCCGAAGGCGCGGTCAAGCTCGAGCGGCAGGCGGAAGTGGAGCCAGGTGTCGAGCGGCAGCGCCTGCGGCCACACGCGGTCCGGGCGGATCGCCTCTTCGATGGTGCCCTGGCGGATCAGGAAGTCGCCCGTGAAGCGCACCTGATCGGGGAGCGCGAGCACGAGCGCCGCGGCGCCGAGCGCGGCGAGCGCCGGGCCGCGCGCGCCGAGGGCGAGCGCGTCGCCCGCGCGTTCGGCCCACGGCACGGCGCGGCGCGCCAGCGGCGGCGCGAGGGCGGCCGCCCCCACGGCCCACGGCAGCCACGCGAGCGCCGGGTGGAGGAAGCGGTGCAGGTTGAGCGCCCAGCCGCCCATCGCCGGCACGAACGCCAGCGCCGCGCGCGCGGCGGCGAGTGCCGCGAGCGCCCACCACAGAACGAGTGTTGCGCGCCCGGCGCCGGGCGCGTCCGTCGCCGCGAGCGCCGCACCGCCGGAGCGCCCGGCGCCGGCCGCGGCGCGGGCGAGCTTCGCGCCCGTCGCGGCCCCGTCGCGCGGGCGGCGGGAGCGCGCCACGGGCCTAGTGCGCGGCCGCCGCGGCCGCCGCGCGCGCGAGGCGCATGCGCTCGAGGAACGGCTCGGCCGGCATGAAGCCCTCGACGCGCGCGGCGCGCACCTCGCCGCCGCCCGGGCCGAGGAACACGATGGTCGGCACGCCGGTGATCCCATAGCGCCGACGCCACGCCTCGGCCTCGGGCGAGTCGTAGCGCGTGAGGTCCACCTTGAACGTGGCGAAGTCGCGCGCCGCGCCCTTCACGCGGCCGTCGGTGAAGGTGAGGTTCTCGAGCTCGTGGCACGGCACGCACCAGTCGGCCGAGAAGTCGATCATCACCGGCCGCCCGGCGGCGACCGCGGCGGCGAGGTCGGCCTCGGTGGCGGGCGCGAACTCGATGCCCTTCGCCTGCATGCCGTTCCACACCAGCGCGCCGGCGACGATCCCGGCGGCGCCGGCCGCGCGCTTGAGCCACACGAAGCGCGGCTTCTTGGCGCCGCTCTTCTCGAAGAACCCGAGGTACAGGCCGCCGAGCGCGAGCGCCGCCGGCACCACGAGCGCGGCGTGTCCGGGCGCCACCGCGAGCAGCGCGTAGAACAGGCCGACCGCCACCAGCACCACGCCAAACACCTTCTTCACCCAGTCCATCCAGTCGCCCGAGCGCGGCAGCGCCTGGATGAGGTTCGAGAACGTGCCGAGCACCAGGTACGGGAAGCCGAGCCCCAGGGCGAGCGTGAAGAACGTCGCGAAGCCGAACCACGGGTCGGCCTTCGCTCCCACCACCGCGAGCAGCGCCACGACCGGCGGGCCGATGCACGGCGCGGCGAACACGCCCACCACGAGGCCCGACAGGAACACGCCGACGGCGCTCGTGGCGGTGGCGCCGCCGAGGCGCTCGAGCAGCCACGGCGGCGGCTGGAACTCGTAGAGGCCGAACATCGAGAGCGAGAGCGCGATCATGAGCGCGCCGATTCCGAGCAGCACCACCGGGCTTTGCAGGAACGCGCCGAACAGCCCGCCGGTGAGCGCCGCCACGAGGCCGAGCGCGCTGTACATGAGCGCCATGCCGAGCACGTAGAGGAGCGCGAAGCCGAACACCTGCGCCGGCGGCGCCGCCCGGCGCGCGCCGAAGATCGAGACCGTGACGCCGAGCATCGGGTACACGCACGGCGTCAGGTTGAGGGCGAGCCCGACGAGGAAGATCGAGAGGAACGCGAGCCAGCCGCCGCGCTCGATGCGCTCGGCGAGCGGGTTGGTGACCGCGGCCTCCGTCGCGCGGCCCGCGGGCGGCGCCGTGGTGAAGCCCTCGCCGGGCGCGCCCGAGGCGCCCTGCGCGCCGCCCGCGCCCGCCGCGGCCGAGTCTCCGGCGGCCCCTGCACCCGTCTCGGCGCCTGCCCCCGCGCCCGCGCCTGCCCCCGCGCCCGGCGCGCCGGCCGCCGGCGCGTCGCTCCCGCCCGTCACCGTGAGCGTCACCTCGAAGGGCACGCGCGCCGGGGCGAGGCACACCTGGTCGTTGCACGCCTGGAACGACACCGTGCCCGAAAGCGTGCGCACGCCGCCCGCCGCGCCCGCCGCCACCGCGAGCGGCACGCGCACCTCGACCGTGCCGTCGTACACGAGCAGCGGGTGGTCGTCGAAGGCGAGCTTCGTCTCGTGCGGCGGCGGGTATTGCGGCGCGCCGAACGAGAGGCCGGGCGAGGGCGCGAGCGACACCTCGGTCGGGATCAGGTAGTCCATCGCCGCCGGGTTGGCGTTCACGTGCCACGTGTCGAGCACCGTGAGGCGCACCACGACCGTGCCGCGCGCGCCGGCCGCCACGGTGAGCGGCGCGGCCGCGGCCTTGAGCAGCTCGCCGGGCTTCGGCGCGTCGCCGAACTGGGCGCGCGCGGGCGGCGCCGCGGCGAGCGCGACGAGCGCGACGAGCGCGGCGGGCGCCAGCCGGGTGGCGCGCACGACGAGGGCAGCGGCGGCGGACCGCGGCGCGGCGGCGCGGCGCGGGGCGGCGGACGCGGCGTGGGACGCGGGGCGTGTCGGGCGGTGCGTCATGTCACGGAATCTCCGAAGCGGGATCGGCGGCCGCGGCGGCCGGGGCGAGCAGCGCCTCGAGCTCGGCCGGCTCGGTGACGGGCAGGCGGCAGGCGTGGTCCACGCACACGTAGGCCGCGGCGCGCCCGCCCACCGGGGCGAGCGTCGCGAGCCATGGCGCGAGCGCGGCGAGGCGGCGCTGGCGCTCGCCGCCGTCCACCACCAGCCGCAGGTCGTTGGGGCGGAAGCGCGCGTCGAACGCGCGCACCAGGGCGCGCGTGTCGGCCGCCTCCGGGTCGCCGGCGATCACCACGTGGCGCACCGGCGCCGCGGCGAGGTCGAACGCCACGAGCATGCGCGGCATGGCGGCCGCGCCGTCGCCGAGGCGGCGCGCGTAGTAGTCCATGGCGCGCGCCGCCCGCGCGCGCCACGGCGGGCGGTCGAGCAGGCGGCCGAGCGCCTCCAGCACCCACACCGCGATCGAGTTGCCGGCGATTTCGGCGCCGTCGAAGCCGTCCTTCATGCGCACGCGCACGCTCGGGTCGTCCGGCGGCGACTCGAAGAACGCGCCGTCGGCGTCGTCCCAGAAGCGCGCCACCATCGCCTCCACGACCTCGGCCGCGCGCTCGAGCCACGCCGGGTCGGCCGTGGCCTGGTGCAGCTCGAGGAAGCCGAACGCGGCGTAGGCGTGGTCGTCGAGCTGCCCGGCGCCCGCCGCCTCGCCCTCGCGCCAGCGCCGCGCGAACGCGCGCGCCGCCGGGTCCCACAGGCGCTGCCACAGGAAGTCGGCCGCGCGCGCCCCGCGCGCCGCGAGCGCGGCGTCGTCGAAGGCGCGCGCGCAGCGCGCGAAGGCGGCGATCATGAGCCCGTTCCACGCCGTGAGCACCTTGTCGTCGCGGTGCGGCCGCGGCCGCCGCGCGCGCGCCTCGAGCAGCGCCGCGCGCGCGGCCTCGATCGCGCCGCGCGCCGCCTCGGGCGCGAGGCCGAACTCGGCCGCGCACGCCTCGACCGTGCGCGCCTCGGTGAGGATGGTCTGGCCGTGCTCGAAGTTGCCCTGCGGCGTGATGCCCCAGCGGAAGCACGCGAGCTTTGCGTCCAGCTCGGGCAGCGCGTCCGCCACCTGCGCCGGCGTCCACAGGTAGAACTTCCCCTCGACCCCCTCGCTGTCGGCGTCCTCGGCCGACAGGAAGCCGCCCTCGGGCGACGACAGGTCGCGCGCCACGTAGTCGAGCACGCCGCGCGCCGTGTCGCGGTGCGCCGGGTCGCCCGTGGCGAGGAACACGTCGGCCAGCACCCAGGCGAGCTGGGCCTGGTCGTAGAGCATCTTCTCGAAGTGCGGCACGAGCCACTCGCGGTCCGTCGCGTAGCGGTGGAACCCGCCGCCAAGGTGGTCGTGGATGCCGCCCGCGCGCATCGCCTCGAGCTGCGTGACGACCATGGCGAGCGGCTCCCGGCGGCGCGCCGGATCGCGCGCCCACACGCGCATGAGGTAGTCGAGGTTGACGACCGAGGGGAACTTGGGCGCGCCGCCGAAGCCGCCGTGCGCGGCGTCGTGCGCGCGCTCGAAGTAGGCGTAGGCGCGCTCGAAGACGCGCTCGCGGTCGGCGTGCGCGGCGTCCGCGCGGTCGAGCGCCGCGATCGCCTCGAGCACGCGCGCGCCGCCGGCCGCCACCTCGTCCCGGCGCGTCGCCCACGCCTCGGCCACGCGCGGCAGCAGCTCCTTCATGCCCGGTCGGCCCCAGCGCGACTCGGGCGGGAAGTAGGTGCCGCCGAAGAACGGCTCGAGCGCGGGCGTGAGGAACACGTTGAGGGGCCAGCCGCCACCCACCCCCATGGCCTGCGCCGAGGCCATGTAGAGGCGGTCCACGTCCGGCCGTTCCTCGCGGTCCACCTTGACCGGCACGAACAGGTCGTTGAGGAGGGCCGCGACCTCGGCATTCTCGAACGACTCGCGCTCCATGACGTGGCACCAGTGGCACGTCGAGTAGCCGATCGAGAGGAAGATTGGCTTGCCCTCGGCGCGCGCCTTCGCGAAGGCCTCCTCGCCCCACGGGTACCAGTCCACCGGGTTCAGCGCGTGCTGGAGCAGGTACGGGCTCTTCTCGCGCGCGAGGCGGTTGGGCGTGCGGCCGTGCGGGGCGTCGGTCATGGGCTCGCTGCCGCGCGGGGGCGGCGGGTTCGGGTGCTCGGACCGCGGCGGGCGCGGCCGCCGGCCGGAGGCGCGCCGCCGCCACGACCACGGGCGCGCGGCACGGTGCCGCCGGCGGGCGTCGCCGCGAAGGCGCCGAGGGTGACAGCGCCGCACGAGGCTAGCAAGCCCCGCCCGGCGCGCTGTCAGGAAGGGGTCAGGAGCGCCCGCGCGGGGCCGCGCGCGGCGCCGCCGCGGACAGCGCCTCGCCGCCGCCGGCACGAGGGGCCGTGCGCTCGCGGGCGCGGCCCGCGCCGCGCGGCCGCATCAGGCGCGGACGCTCGCCCCCAGCTCGAGCCACTGCACGCGGGCGTCCCACAGGCCGGCGTCGGCGTCGGCCATCGCGCGGTGGCGGCCGCGGTGGCAGGTGGCGATCACGATCTGGTGCTCGGCGGACAGCCGCTCGATGAGCAGCCGCATGCCGGCGCGCGCGCGGTCGTCGTCGCTGGTCGCGAACGGGTCGTCGAGCAACAGCGGCAGCGGCGCGCCGCCGCGCGACAGGTACTCGCTCACCGCGATCCGCACCGCGAGGTGGAGCTGGTCGCGCGCCCCCGCCGACAGCTGGAGCACGGCGCGGCCGCGCGCCAGCTGCGGGCCGTCGCCGGCGCGCACCGAGAAGTCGAGGTCCTCGCCGAAGCGCACCTGCTCGACCTGCGTGCCGACGCCGGCGAGCAGCGCGGCGACGCGCTCGTTGAGCCAGTCGGCCCAGCGCCGGTGGGTCTCGGTGGCGACGCTCTGGATGGTCTCGCGCGCCACCTCGACGGCGCGCCGGAAGCGCTCGGCGCGGGCGCGCGCCGCCCGCACGCGCTCGAGCTCGGCGAGCAGGCGCGGGTGGTCCTCGTGGTAGCGGCGCGTCGCCTCGTCCACCTGCGGGCGCAGCTCGTCGCGCCGCGCGCGCACCTGCTCGATGCGCTCGGCGAGCGCGCGCGCCTCCTCCGGGCGCAGCGCGGGCGGCGCGCCCTCCGCCGGGAGCGCCGCCAGCTCGGCGTCGAGCGCGGCGAGCGAGGCGCGCAGGTTGGCCTCCTCCTTCTCGGGAATGAGCCGCTTCTCGGCCGCCGGGATGACCTCCTCGAGGAGCGTGCGGTGGCGCTCGCCGCCGCGCGCCAGCTTCGCGACGCGCTCGATCCACGTCGCCCACGGCACCGCCGGGTCGTGCGCGAGACCGGCCATTTCGAGGATCGCGGCGCCGCGCTGCTCGAGACCCGCGGTGGCGGCCTCGATGACGCGCCGCTCGTCGTCGATCCACGACCAGTGCTGGTCGAGGTCGCCGAGCTTCTTCTGCGCGCCGAGCGCGGCGCGGATGCGCTGCGCCACCGCCTCCAGGCTGCGCGGGTCGGTGGGCCCGCCGCCGAGCGGCTCGAGCCGCTCGCGCGCCTCGGCCGTCGCCGCCGTGCGCCGCGCGCGCAGCAGCTCGAGCTGCTGCTGCGCGCGCAGCACCGGCTCGCTCTCCTCCATGATGCGGCTGTACTCCGCCCAGTCGCGCATGAGCTCGACCGCGTCGCGGTAGCCGAGCCGCCGCGACAGCTCGCCGAGGCCGACTTCGCTCTCGGCGCGCTGGCTGCGCAGCTGGTTGAGCCGGCGCTGGGCGTCCGACAGCTTGCGCAGCGCGGCCTCGCGGTCGTCCGCCCGCGCGTTGGACCCCGCCGACACGAGCGGCAGGCCGACCGCGAGGCCGACGACGCCCGCGCCGAGGAGCGCCGCCCACAGCGGCACCGGCATGCGCAGCGCGAGCAGCACCGCGCCCGCGGCCAGCGTGCCGATGCCGAGCGCCGTGATGGCCCAGCCCGGCACGCGCTTGGCGTGGCGCTGGGCGTCGATCTCGCGCAGCGTCTCGGTGGCCTCGGTGCGCGCGCGCTCGAGTTCGGCGACCTCGGTCTGAAAGCCGAGCTGGAGCTCCGCCTGGCCGCGCACCAGCTTCTGGTCCGCCTCCCCGAGCCCGCCGAAGCGGCCCTGCAGGAACTGGATGCGCTCCGGCTCGTGGCCCTTGCCGGCGAGCGAGTCGCGCAGGCGGAACGCGTCGGTGCGCAGCCGCTCGTCCTCCTCGCTGACGCGCCGCAGCTCGGCGGCGAGCGCCACGAAGCGGTCGGCGTCCTCGGCCGAGCAGCCGAGGTACGGCCGCAGCTCCTCGATCTCGTTCTCGACCGCGGCGCGCGCGCGCGCCGACTCCTCGGCGCGCCGCGCCTCGAGGTTCTGCAGGTTGCGGCGCGCCTCCTCGAGCTTGGCCACGGTCTCGCGCAGCTCGGCCTCGGCGGTGGGCGGCAGCGCCGCCGCCGCCGCGAGGCCCGCGGCCTCGGCGCGCAGGCGCTCGAGCTCGAGCTTGACCGCGTCGTTGGCGGCGAGCCGCATGCGCGCCTCGGCGGCGTCGGCCTCCTTGCGCGCGCGCTCGAGGGCCCGCAGGCCGTCCTTGGCCGCGCGCTCCTCCTCGGCGAGGCGCGCCAGCTCCTCGAGCGGGGCGGCGACCGCCTCGAGCCCGCGCTCCAGCGCGTGCAGATCGGCCTCCAGCACGCCCTCCTTCACGCGCAGCCGCTCGATCGCGGTCTCGACCTTGAGCGTGCTGCCCAGCTCCTCGCACGTGTAGGCGTCGGCGGCCTGCTGCAGCACGGCGAGCGCCTCGGTGGCGTTGGTGTCGCCGCCCCTGGTGTCGGCGGCGCTCTCGAGGCGCGCGTGGAGCGTGGACTGGCGCCGCAGCCGTTCGTCGCCCGGCACCACGGCGTCGAGCTCGCCCTGGCGCACCAGCGCGCACTTCTCGAATTCGTCGGCGTCGAGCCCGAGCAGGAACTTGCCCACCGGGTAGTCGTCCCGGCCGGCGCGGAAGCGATCGGTGACCTCCTGGCCCGCGCGGTTCCACACCTCGACGGTGCCGCGCTCGAAGTCGCGCACGATGGTGAGCCGGTCGTCGGCCGTCTCGACCTCGAGCTCGAGCCGGTACGGGCCGCCGCCCCACGGGCGCCAGCGCTCGAGCGGCGTGAGCACGCGGTGCGTGCGGCGGTCGTTCTCGAGCCCGTAGAGCCCGGCGGCGATGGCCGCGAGCAGGCTCGACTTGCCGCGCTCGTTGTCGTCCACGAGCACCGCGACCCTGGAGGGATCGAAGCGCCACTCGCCCTGCAGCGGGCCGAAGCCGGCGGCCTTGAGACGCAGCAGCTTCACTCGCCGAGCTCCTCGTAGGCCGGCACGACCTCGCGCAGCCGGAACGCGTCGAGCCCGTAGTAGAGCGCGCGCTCCAGCACGGCGCGCTCCTCGGCGTTCCCCTCGGCGCCGATGCGTTCGAGCAGCGTCCTGGCGAAGCGCTCCTCGGTCGTGGCGCCGTCCGACGCGCGGTAGGCGTCGAGGTCGTAGTCGGGGCGCACGCCGCGCAGGTCGAGCTTCACGAAGAACGCGCGCTTCTGCACCTCCGGTCCCGCGCCCGACCAGCGCACGCCCCTGGCGAGGCGGCCCGTGACGCGCACGCGCACGAGGTCGTGCTCGCGCACGCCGGCCTCGTCGAGGACGCGCGCGATGCGCCGGTCCACCAGCTCGGCGCTCGACGCGCCGTTCACGTTCGCCTCGAGCGACCACGTCGTGCGGCGGTCGAGCTGCACCGGCTGCACCTCGACGAACGGCTGGCGGCGCCCGTACTCGATGCGCACCTCGAGCGCGCCGTGCGCGCCGGTCTCGGTGAGATCGAGCGCGACGGCCGATCCGGCGTAGGCAAGCCGCACGCCGGCCGAGGCCACGCCGCTCGTGCCGCGCGCGCTCGTCGAGGTGAGCGCGCCCTGGCGGTGCTCAAGGCGCGACGGCACGTGGTAGTGGCCGACCGCGTGGTAGCCGAAAGGCGAGTGCGTGACCTCCTTCTCGCTGAAGGGGCCCGTCACCTTCTGCGACGGCGGGCAGGCGCCCTCGAGGGAGCCGTGGAACACGCACAGGTCGAGCCCCTGCGCGTCGGCCGAGGCGGGCAGGATGACCGAGCCCTCGGCGAGCGGGCGCTCGGTCGAGGCCATGCCGGGCGTGAAGCAGCGGCCCCACACGTGGACCTCCTCGTGCCCGGGAAGCGGCACCGGCTGCCACGCCGGCCGCGAGAACACGTGCACGTGCGCCGGCCACGCCCAGCCGCGCGCCGCGAGCAGGCGCGGACTCCACAGCGGGCTCGCTTCGGACCACGGATCGTGGTTCCCCGGCGCGATGAACACCGGCGGGCAGCCCGCGACGTCGAACGCCGCGAGGGCGAACGCCAGCGTGTCGGCATCCACCTCCTCGGCGTCGAACAGGTCGCCCGGCACGAGGATGGCGTGCACGCCGCGCTCGATGGCCTCGCGCACCGCGCGCTCGAGGGCGCGGCGCTGGTCGGCGCGGCGCTCGGCGCGCTTCTCCGCGGGCAGCCAGGTGAAAGGCCTGCCGAGGTGGAGATCGGAGACCTGAAGGAACGTGGCGACGGCCATGCGGGAGGTGGCTCCGCGACTGGGGTCGGGGGGATCGGCGGCCGGGCGAGCGGGGCACGCCCGTCATCGGCAAAATAGCAACAGGGGTTTAGAGCGACAATCTCCGGGGACGGCGGCGGCCACCGTGCGGCGCGGGCGCCTTCGCCCTCCCGCCCGGCGCGGCTATCCTGCGGTCCGCATGCCCGGCCCGCCGAAGCCTCACGTTCCGCTGCCGCTCCCCGACACCGGAGCGCTCGACCGCCGCCTGCGCTGGCGCGTGGGGCCGATCGTCGTGTTCGCCGGCCTCATGGCGCTGCTCGCGGGCCTCGCCGCCGGGTCGCTCATGTGCCCGCGGCGCATCACCGCCGGGCTTCCCGACGACCCGGACCTCGCCGCGGCGCGCGCGCGGCTCGCCGGCGTGCCGGTGCGCACCGGGGACCTGCGCTTCGGCTCGACCCTGTTCGGGGACGTCGCGCCCGACCACTCCTTCGGTCCCTCCGACCAGCGCGCGGTGGCGGCGGCCGAGTCGCTCGTCGAGCGCGCCGCGGCGCGCCACGCGCTCGACGCGCGCCTGTGGGCGGCGCGCGGCGCGCTCGACCTCGCCGTGCACCGCTTCGCGCGCGCCGAGCGCCGCTACCGGCGCGCGCTCGACCTCGCGCCGCACTACCCGGAGGCGCGCCTCGGGCTCGGCGTGGCGCTCGCGCTTCAGGCGCGCATCGCGCCCGAGCCGGTCGCGCGCCGCCGCCTCGCGCTCGCGGCGATCGCCCAGTTCGCGGCGGTCGGGGCGGACGACCCGTACGCGCTCGAGGCGCTCTACGGTCGGGCGCTCATGCTGCGCGAGGCCGACCGCGCGCGCGAGGCCGAGGAGGCGCGGCGCGCCTATCTCGCCCGCGACCCGGTCTCGCCGTGGGCGGCCCGGCTGCGCGCGGCCGAGTAGCGCGGGGCGGAGGCGCTCCGCCGGCGTCCTTGTGCCGCGCGCCCCCGAGCGGCTAAGGTTCGCGCTCGTTTCTCGATCCGGGACCGTCGCCATGCGTCCCGCGGCGCGGCGCCCCCCGCCCGAGTCGCGGCCGGTCGTCCTACGAGGAGAGCGTCATGAGGGTTCGGAAGCTCGCGGTGATCGCGCCGCTCCTGCTGGCCTCCGTGGTGTGCCTGGGCGCGGACGCCCGGCACGCGTCGGCGCAGGCCGCCGGTGGCGCGGCGTTGTCCGACACGGCGAAGGCCAGGGGCCGCGCGCGCAGGGAGCGCGGCGCGCCGTCGGAGCGCACGGCGTGGATGGTCGGCGCCGGCGGCGGTTACGGCGTCGTGGACCCGCGCCTCAACTTCTACAAGCCCGGCGCCGAGGCCGGCGGCACGATCCAGTGGCGCGTCGGCTACGCGGCGTCGCCGCGCACGGTCGTCGGCATCGAGTCCACGCAGTGGTCGGCCAAGCCCGACACCATCCGCTGGCTGTTCAGCGCGGTGGCGCCGACCGTGACGTGGTACTCGAAGGGACGCGCGAACAACGCGAACCAGATGTTCGTGCGCCTCGGCGCGGGCTGGGGCCACGCCGAGGCCGGCGCCGGCCGGGTCGTGGGCCGCACCGTGGCGGGAGAGGACTCGGTGGTGACCGAGCGCATCAACGACGACGGCTTCTCGCTGCTCGGCGCGCTCGGCTACGAGTGGCGCTTCGGCCGGCGCTACGCCATCGCGCCGCAGCTCGGCGTGACCTTCATCAATCTCTCCCGCGGCTACAACAGCCTGTGGGGCGAGGCCTCGCTGCAGATCAACCGCTACTGGTGAACCGCGCGCCGGCCGCCGCGGCCGGCGCCACGCGGGCCCGCGTCCCTCCCGGGAGGCGGGCCCGCGGCGCTTCGCGCGCGCGTCAGTCCCCCGGCACGCCCTCGGCGAGGTACATGGGGCCGCCGGCGGCGAGCGGCGCGGTGAGGCGCGCCCACGCGCCGATGAGCGCATCGCCGATGAGGCGGTCCACGAACCCCGGCCGCGGGCGGCGGAACTCGAGCGGCCGGATGCGTTCGCCGGCGGGGATCCCGGCGAGGCGGCGCGCCTCGCCGATCGCGTCCTCGAGCCCGCCGATGGCGTCCACCAGGCCGCGCGCGCGGGCGTCCTCGCCGTACCACAGGCGCCCTTGCGCCGCCTCGCGCACGCGCTCGAGCGGCAGGCGGCGGCCGGCCGCCACCTTGTCGAGGAACACCTCGTACGAGCGCGCCACGAACGAGTCGGCCGCCGCCTGGTGGCGCGGCTCCCAGTCGCGCCCGAGCGACCAGCCGCCCATGTACTCGCCACGGTCGAAGAAGTCCTGGCGGATCCCCTGCCGCTCGAAGAGCCCCTCGAGGGAGGGGCGCAGCGCGACCACGCCGATCGAGCCGGTGGCGGTGAAGCGGTTGGCGAGGATGCGGTCGGCGGGCGTCGCGAGGTAGTACCCGCCGCTCGCGGCGACGCGCCCCATGGACACCACCAGCGGCTTGCCGGTCTCGCGTTTCCAGCGCTCGGCGGCGTGGCGCATGAGGTTCGAAGCGGTGACGTAACCGCCGGGGCTCTCGACGCGCAGCACCACGGCGCGCACCTCGCGGTGCTTGAACGCGCGCTCGAGCTGCGCGGCCAGCGTCTCGGCGCCCAGCGTGGCGTCGGCGAGCAGGCCCGCGCCGCTGCGGCCGTTCACGATCTCGCCGCTCGCGTACACCACCGCCACGCGCCCGGGCAGGGTCCACGCGCGCGCGGCGGGGACGAGGCGCGCGAGGCGCGCCGTGCGCGGGCGCGCGCCGAGGCCGGCGAGCCGCCCGAGCACGCGCAGCGCGTCCTCGCGGTAGCCGACCGAGTCCACCACGCCGAGCGCGGCGAGCTGCGCGCTGCTCCACGCGCGGCCGTCGAGCGCCGCGAGCACGCGCTCGCGCGCCACGCCGCGGTCGGCGGCGAACGTGGCGACGAACGTCTCCTGCAGCACGTCGAGCGTGTGATCGAGCGCCTCGCGGTCGGCCGCGCCCACCGAGTCGCGCGACAGCTCGCGGTTCGCCGACTTGTAGTCGCCGATCGAGGCCCGGTCCACGCGCACGCCGAGGCGCGCGAGGAACGGCCGGTACGAGCGCTGGTCGGCCGACAGCCCGAGCGCCGTGAACAGCGCCTCCTCGCTCGCCACGATGCGGTCGCAGGCGGCGGCGAGGTAGAGGTCGGCGCGCCCGCCGCCGGTCTCGAGGTAGGCGACCACCGGCTTGCCGGCCGCGCGCAGGCGCGCGATGCGCGGTCGCAGCTCCTCGACGTGCGCCATGCCCGAGAGCCCGCCGAGCTCGAGCAGCACGCCGCGCGTGAGCGGGTCTTCGAGCGCGCCCGCGAGCGCGCGGTGGAGCGGCCCCACCGCCACGCTGCGCGAGGCGCCGAACAGCGACACCTCGGCGATGGCCTCGTCCGCGAGCCGGCCCGCCAGGCGCAGCGTGCCGACGCGCCGTGCGGCGGCGGGCGCGAGCACGGTGCGGTCCTCACCCTCGTGCGCCGACAGCGCCCACGTCTCCGAGGCGCGCGCGCCGTCCACGCGCGCCGCGTGGCCGTGGAGCGCGGTGCGCACGCCGAGCAGGCCGAGGCCGACGCGCACGCCGCGCGCGCCGTCCACCGCGCCGCGCAGCACGATGCCCGGCACCGGCTCGAACTCGGCGCCGAAGCGCCCGAGCGCCTCGCCGCGGCCGGCGCCCTCGACCCACAGCACGTCGGCGGTCACGGTGAGGCGCGTGCCCCAGCCGTGCGCGAGCGGGCGCGCAAGCGCGAGCGGCCGCAGCGCGAGGCCCGCGGTGTAGGTGCGCGGCAGGCGCGCGCCGCGGAACGCGGGCTCGGCGAGGTGCTCGGCGAGAAGCCCGGCCGAGAGCCACGGCGCCGGCCGCGCGCGCGTGCCGAACGCGAGGTCGGCGACGAAATCGCGCGTCTCGGTGTCCACGCGCCACGTCACGCCGAGCCCGCTGCGTTCGCGCTCGCGGCCCCAGCCGGCGGCGAGTCCCCACTCCTGGACGCCGGGCGCCAGCCGCCGCCCGTGGAGCGCGGCGCCCCCGCGCATGAGGATGCCGCCCCAGTCCGACGCGCGCCCCGGAACCTGCGTGCTCCAGAACAGCGCCTCGGCCGGGTAGCGCGAGCCGAGCGCGGCCGGGTTGAAGAGCGCGGCGGGCGCGCCCTCGGCCGCCGCCACGCTCTCGTGGCCGAGCACCGGCGGGATCGGGAGCGGCGCCTGCGGGCGCGCGGGCGCGACCGCGCACGCGAGCGCGGCGGCGGACAGCACCGCGGTTCGCGCGGCGCGCGCCGCGCGCGGCGGCGCTCCCGCCGCGGCTACTGCGACGCGGTGACGCCGACGCGCGGGCAGTGCGGGGCGAGCGGGCAGGCCGAACACTTCGGCTTCCTCGCGTGGCAGACGCGGCGGCCGTGCAGGATCAGCCAGTGCGAGAAGATCGTCCACCGCTCGCGCGGAATCACCGGCATGAGCGCGAATTCGATCTTCACCGCGTCGGTCTCGTTCGTGAGTCCGAGCCGTTTGGCGAGCCGCGTGACGTGCGTGTCCACGACCAGCCCCGGGATGCCGAAGGCGTTCCCGAGCACGACGTTCGCGGTCTTGCGGCCGACGCCGCGCAGCGCCGTGAGCGCCTCCAGCGTGCGCGGCACCTCGCCGCCATGCCGCGCGACGATGTCGGCGGCGGCCTCGCGGATGGCCCTCGCCTTCATGCGGAAGAACCCCGTCGGGCGCACCGCCTCCTCGACCTCGGCCTGCGTCGCGGAGGCGAGCGCCGCCGCGTCCGGCCAGCGCGCGAACAGCGCGGGCGTCACCTTGTTGACGCGCTCGTCGGTGCACTGGGCGGAGAGGATGGTCGCGACCAGCAGCTGCAGCGGATTCGCGAAGTCGAGCGCGCAGCGCGCGTCGGGGTGGGCGCGGTCGAGCAGGTCGAGGATCCGTGCGACGCGCGCCGGATCGGGCGGCGCGAAGCGCGCGCGCCGCGCGGCGGGCCGGGCCGCGGCGGCGCGGCGGCCGGCGGCGGGCGCCGGGCGCCCGGCGCGCTTCGGGCGCGCGGGGCGGGCCGCGGGGCGCCGCGCGCCCGCTCCCGCCGCGGCGGCGGGGCGGGCCGCCGTGCCGCGCGCGCCCTTCGGGGCGTGCGCGCCGGCCGGCGGCGCCGCGGCGCGCGCGGCGCGGCGGCGCCCGGGCGTCGCGCGCGGGCGTCCCGCGCCGGGCAGGCGCGGCGTGTCGTCGGGCTTGCGGCGCGCGCGCGGGGATTTGCGGGGCATGGCGCGGCCAGACTATCCGCCGGCCCCACGGGCGGCAAGGACGCGGCGGCTGCGGCGCGCGCGGGCGGCGCGCGCCGCCGTGCCGGCGGTCCTCGTGCCGGCGGATCGCGCCCGCCGCGGCGCCGGTTCGGCTCGCCCCGCGGCCCGGCGCGCGCGTATCATCCGGCGTTCCGCGGAGGGAGCGCGCCTCCCCCGCGTCCCGGCCCGGCGCGACCGCGCGCGCCGCGCTCCCGTTGTCGCGGCCCGCGCGCCGCGCGCACACCCGGTCCCGCTCCGCATGAAGCTCGGATTCAAGCTCGCGCTGTTCCTCGCCGTGCCGCTCGTCGCGCTCACCGTGACGTTCGGCCTGCTCTACCAGCAGCGCAGCGACGCCATGCTGCGGCGCGAGCTGACGCGCGAGGGGCGCTCCATCGCGCTCGTGCTGCAGATCGCGGCCGAGGACTACCTGCGCGACCGGCAGATCGCGAACCTGCGCAAGATGGCCGACCGCGTCGCCGGCTACGAGCGCGTGCTCGGCCTGCGCGTGTTCGACGCCGACGGCCGGCTCATCTACGAGTCGCCGACGCTCGACTCGCTGCGCTTCGAGCAGCCCGCCAACCTCGCGCAGGTGCTGCGCGAGGGGCAGACCCTCGAGACGCGCCGCCTGGTCGGGGCGCAGCCGGCGATCGGCTACCTGTTCCCGCTGTTCGGCGCCAGGGGCAAGATCCGCGGCGCCATCCACGTGCTGCAGCTCGAGGCGGTGGTCGAGGACGACCGCCGCGCCCATCGCCGCTTCGTGCTCGTCGCGAGCCTCGCCATGGGGCTCACCATCCTGCTCATCGTGTCGCTCGTCACGCGCTTCAGCGTGGCGCGGCCGATCGGCGACCTGGTGCGCGCGTTCCGCGCCGCGACGCAGGGCGCCCTGCCGACGCGTGTGCCGGTGCGCAGCGACGACGAGCTGGGACGCCTCGCGCGCGAGTTCAACGGCATGGTGGACCGCCTCGAGGAGGCGCGCGAGTCGCTCGTGAACGAGCAGGCGCAGCGCGCCGCGGTCGAGGAGCGCCTGCGCACGGCGGAGCGCCTCGCCGGCCTCGGGCGGCTGGCGGCGGGCCTCGCGCACGAGATCGGCACGCCGCTCAACGTCATCGGCGGCCGCGCCGAGTCGCTGCGCCGCGCGCTGCCCGACCACCCGGCGGCCGAGAAGTCGCTCGGCATCATCGCCACCCAGACCGAGCGCATCGCGCGCATCGTGCGCGACATGCTCGAGTTCGCGCGCCGCAAGCCGGCGCGGCGCGCGCCCGCCGATCTCGCCGCCGTGCTGCGCACGGTGCTCGAGCTGCTCGAGACGCGCTTCGAGCAGGCGCGCGTGCGCGTCGAGCTGCGCCCGGCGGCGATCCCGCCGCTCGTGGCGGACGCCGACCGGCTGCAGCAGGTGTTCCTCAACCTGGCGCTCAACGCGGTGGACGCCATGCCGGGCGGCGGCACGCTCACCGTGACGACCGGGCGCGACGCGCGCCCGCACCCCGAGCGCGGCGGGCCGCCGCTCGAGGTGGCGTGGGCCGCGTTCGAGGACACCGGCGAAGGCATCAGCCCGGAGGACGTGGGCCGCATCTTCGACCCCTTCTTCACGACCAAGGAGACGGGGCGCGGCGTGGGCCTCGGGCTGTCGGTGTCGTACGGCATCGTCGAGGACCACGGCGGCTGGTTCGAGGTCGAGAGCCGCCCGGGCGGCGGCACGCGCATCGCCGTGTTCCTGCCATTCGAGCACGACGCGGACGCCGCGCACGCCGCGGCCGAGGCGCCCGCCGGGGCCGCGGCGGGGGCGGCCGCGGCACCGGCGGCGGTCCCGGACGCCGGCGCGCCCGCGCCCGCCGCGGCGCCCGCCCCCGCGCGCGAGACCGCCCCGTCGCCCGCGCCCGCCCCGGCCGGCGGAGGTTCCGCGTCGTGAGCGGCGGCGCGCGCGGCACGGTGCTGGTCGTCGAGGACGACCGCGACATGCGCGTCCTGCTCGAAGACGAGCTGGGCGCCGAGGGCTGGACGGTCGTCACCGCGGCCAACGGCGACGAGGCGCTGGCGCGCTTCCGCGAGGGGCGCGTGGACGCGGTCGTCACCGACCTCCAGATGCCGGGCATGAAGGGCGACCGGCTGCTCGCCGAGGTGCGCGCGCTCGAGCGCGACGTGCCGGTCGTCATCATGACCGCGTTCGGCACCATCGAGTCGGCGGTGAGCGCCATGAAGGGCGGCGCCTACCACTACCTCGCCAAGCCGTTCCGCATCGAGCAGCTCGTCGCCACGCTGGCGCGCGCCATGGAGGAGCGCGCGCTGCGCCACGCGCTCGTGGCGCGCGCCGCCGAGGCCGGGGCGGGCGAAGGGCGCATCGTCGCGGAGAGCCCGGCGATGCGGCGGACGCTCGAAATGGTCGCGCTCGCCGCCGGCGCCGACGCGCCGGTGCTGCTGCTCGGCGAGAGCGGCACGGGCAAGGAGCTGCTCGCGCGCGCCCTGCACGCGGCGAGCGCGCGGCGCGAGCGCCCGTTCGTCACGCTCAACTGCGCGGCCATTCCCGAGACGCTGCTCGAGAGCCAGCTGTTCGGCTACCGCCGCGGCGCGTTCACCGACGCGCGCGAGGACCGCGCCGGCGTGCTGCAGGAGGCCGAGGGCGGCACGGTGCTGCTCGACGAGATCGGCGACATGCCGCTCGCGCTGCAGGCCAAGGTGCTGCGGCTGCTCCAGAACCGCGAGATCCACCCGCTCGGCGCCGCGGCTCCGGTCACGGTGGACGTGCGCCTCGTCGCCGCCACGCACCGCGACCTCGAGGCGCTGTGCGCGGAAGGGCGCTTCCGCCGCGACCTCTACTACCGGCTCAACGTGCTGCCGGTGCGCGTCCCGCCGCTGCGCGAGCGCCTCGAGGACCTCGTGCCGCTCGCCGGGCACTTCCTCGCCGTGCACGGTCGCACCACGGGGCGCGAGGGCGTGACGCTGAGCCTCGAGGCGATGGAGCTGTTGCGCCGCCACGCGTGGCCCGGCAACGTGCGCGAGCTCGAGAACGCCATCCTGCGCGCGCTCGTGATCGGCTCCGGGCGCGCCATCGGCCCCGAGGACCTGCCCGAGCACATCCGCCCCGCGCGCGCCGGCGCCGAGGGCGAGCGCGTGCGGCTGCTCGCGGAAGTCGAGAAGGAACAGGTCCTGCGCGCGTTGCGCGCGGTGGGCGGCAACAAGGCCGCCGCCGCCCGGCTCCTCGGCCTCGACCGCAAGACGCTCTACCGCAAGCTCGAGCAGTACGGGGTCGAGGGGTAGCGGGCGATCTCCTGCGCTTCCCCGGTGCGTCCTGCCGCGCCCCACGTGTGGCGTTTCGCCACACACGGCCGATGTGCTTCGCGCGCGGAGCCTTGGGCGGCCGGTTTCGCGCCGGGCGGGGCATTTCGGGGCAGCGGCCGGCGCAGGCGCCCGGCGCCTCGAATCGCACCAACGCGCTGCCGCCGAGCGGCTTGTGCCAGCGGCTCACGGTCGGCACGAAGCGTGCAGTGAATCGGTGCGGTCTCATCTCGGCCTGGCGCGCGGCGCCGGCCGATCGCGAGAGCAGCGCCGGGGGCTAACGCACGGCCCCCGGCGCCTTCCTTTGGCGCCGGCCCCCGCGGCGGCGTCCCGGGCGCTCGCGGCCCGCTCCGCCCCGCGACGGCCCCGGCTCGCGCCCCCGCCGCCCGGCGCTCCGCATTCCGATCGCGACCCGCCGTGCCGGCATGCATTATTTCGGTCGTTGGCGAAACACCGAAGGAGGTGCGTGTGCCGGTGAACGAGACCTTTCGCGCGCTGGGCGACCCGACGCGGCGGGAGATCCTGCGGCTCCTCCGCCGCGGCGATCTCACGGCGGGGCGAGATCTGCGAGCGCTTCCCGCTCGCGCGCTCGACGCTCTCCGGGCACTTCAACGTCCTCAGGCTCGCGGGGCTGATCGTCGCCGAGCGCCGCGGCACGACGATCGTCTACAGCCTCAACCTCTCGGCGTTCGAAGAGGCCGCCTCGGCGATCCTCGACCTGCTGGGCCCGCGTCCGGCGAAAAGGAGGCGCGCACCATGAAGCTCACTTGGAAGTCGGAACTCCCCCACCTGGTGACGCTGGCGGCCATGCTCGCCCTCGCCGCGATCGGCGGGCGGGGGCTTCCGGAGCGGCTGCCGGTGCACTGGAACCTCGCCGGCGAGCCCGACCGATGGGGCGGGCAGTTCGAGGCCCTGTGGCTCGTGCCGCTCCTGACCGCCGGCCTGTACGCCGCGATGGCGCTCCTGCCCCGCATCGACCCGGGACGGGCGAACGACGAGCGCTTCGCGGGCGCATGGCAGACGGCGCGCCTGTGCATCACCGGGTTCTTCGCCGGCCTTTACGCGCTCATGCACGTCACCTACCGCCAGTCCAGCCTCGACCTCTCGAGCGCGCTCATGCCGCTCCTCGGCGCGCTGCTCGTGGTGCTCGGCAACCTCATGGGGAAGCTGCGCCCCAACTGGTTCCTCGGCATCCGCACGCCGTGGACGCTGTCGAGCAAGCGCTCGTGGCTCCTCACCCACCGCGCCGGCGGCTGGGTGCTGATCGCGTGCGGCGCGGCGTTCGTGGCCGCCGGCCTCGTGCGCGCCCCGTGGCTGCGGGCGGCCGCGATCGGCGCGCTGCTCGCCGGCACGCTCGGGCTCACGGTCTACTCCTACGTGGTGTGGCGCTCGGACCCGGACAAGACGCCCCCGGCCGGCACCCGCCCGGCGCCGGAATGAAGCGCGGGGCGGGTCCCGCCGGGACCGGCCCCGCCGCGTCGGGCGGTCGCGCCGCGCCTCAGAAGCCCCAGGAGAGGCCGAAGCGCATGCCGACGCCCTCGAGGTCCACGCGCTCGCGGTACTCGAATCCGAGCGGGTCCACCACGTCGCGCTCCATCTCGCTGCCGGCGGCGAACACCTCGCCCGTCAGGCGCGACTGGCCGGACAGCGGCAGCGCCACGCCGCCCCACAGGTTCCAGCCCCAGCCGCCGAAGGTGGCCTCGTAGTCCACGCCGGTCTGGAAGTCCTCGGCGTTCAGGAACAGCAGCTGGTAGCCGAACGAGCCTCCGAAGTACGGGATCACCGGGCCGTCCGAGACCGGCGTGACCTGGACGAAGCCGGTGAACGGCAGCACGTCGGCCGAGGCGCGCGACAGCACGCGCTCGGGCGTGATCGTGGTGCCGCCCTGGGTGTAGGGATCGCCCGTCACGGTGCGCGTCTTGTCGCTGTTGTGCCACCACTCGATGCCGACGCCGAGCTGCAGGTTGGGCGAGACCTCGGGGCCGCCGCGCAGGCCGACCACGAAAAACGACGAGGCGTCGCCCTCGGGCTCGAAGAAGCCGGCGTGAATCTGCGCCGGGCTCGAGTACGCCGGCGCGCGGCGCGACGGACCGCGGCGGTAGCGCACCGCCTCGCTGCGCGGGACGCTGCGGGCCGGGCCGTAGACGAGGGCCGCGCTGGCGACCGGCGCGGCGGCGAACGCGGGCGTCATGGGCGTGGCCTCGGGCATGAGCGCCTCGACGGCCGGACTCGGCAGGGCGAAGGCCGACGCTTTCCCGCTGGCGGCCGGCGGTTCGGCGGCCGCGCGGGAGGCCGGCAGGGCGATCGCGGCGAGGCCGAGGGCCAGCGCGGCAACCGGGACAATGCGGCGGGTCATGGATTCCTCCGTGGTGGGCGGCCGGAAACAGTCGTCACGCACGCTCCTTCGCACGCGACGTGCCGGAGGCATTCTTGCTCGGGCGGCCCGAACATAGCGCACTTGCGGGCCCGGACCCGCGCCCGGCGCCGCGCCGCCGCCTCGTTCCGTGGCGGCCGGGTCGCGCCGTGTTGCGGAGCCGCCGCACACCGTGCTAGCCGTCCCTCGCCCGGCCGAGCGCCGGGCCGGCCGGCCCCCGCCCCAACCCGGCGGGGGCCGCCGCCGGCACCTGGGAGAATCCGCCGTGACCCCTCGCCGCCCGATCCCCTCGCTCCTCCGGCCCGGCCTGCGCGCGCACGCCGCGCTGCTCGCCGCATTGCTCGCCGCCACCGCGCCCGCGGCCCGCGCCGCGGGCCCGACGCTGGCCGTCGAGGACACGATGCGCACCGAGGTGCCGGAGGTGCTGGTGCGCGCGCCGCGCGTGACGCTCGACGAGATCCTCGACCGCGTCGCGCGCGGCGAGGCGCGGCGCGACTCGGCGATCCGCGACCAGGCCTTCACCGCCACCGTGCGGCTGGTGCGCCATGTCGGCGACCCGAAGCAGGCGCCGCAGCTCGTCTCGGAGCGCGTCTATCGCACCTACCGCAAGCGCCCCGACAAGGCGCGCGCGGTGCTGCTCAGGAGCTGGGACCTCAAACCGGAGCGCGGCGGGGCCGAGGTGCGGGTCGGCACGCGCGCCGACATGAGCGAGGAGATCGTCAACTTCGCCTTCCGGCCGGAAGCGCGCCGCGAGTACCGCTACCGCATCGAGGGGCGCGACCTGCTCGGCGAGCGGCTCATCTACCGCATCGCGTTCGAGCCGCGCTCGAACCTCGACCCCGCGAAGCCGAGCGGCACGGTGTGGGTGGACACCAACGACTTCGTCATCGTGCGCCAGGAGGTGCGCTTCGACCGCTCGCCGGTGCCGCTCCTCCTGCGCGGCGTGGACCGCATGGTGATCGAGCGCGGGCGCGCGGACGGCACCTGGGTGCTGACGCGCGTGCTGTTGCGCGCGTCGGCGACGATCCCGCTGCCGAACCTCGGGCGGCGCTTCGACATGGCGATCCGCTTCGACGACTACGCCGTGAACCGCGGCATTGACGACGCGGTGTTCGAGGGCGCCGGGCGCGCGGAGGACGGGCGATGAGCCGCGCCGCGCGGGACGCAGCGCCGGGCGCGCGCCGGACGCCCGGCCGCCGCGCGCCGCACGGCGCCCGGGCGGCGCGCGCGCTGGCCACGGCGCTCGCCGCGGCCGCGGCGCTCGCCTGCGCGGGCGGCGCGCGCGCCGGGGAAGCGCCAGCCGACAGCGCGCTGCTGCGCTGGCTCGGCGCGAGCGCCGACTCGACCGAGGCGTGGTTCGGTCTGTCGGCCGCGCGCGGCGACACCGCCGGGCTCGACAGCGCCCTGGCCCACGCGCTCCTCCACCCGGGCGCGCGGCCGCGCCGGCGCCTGCCGGTGACGCTCGCCCCGCAGGCCGGCTTCACGCGCGTGGACGGCCCGACGTACGGCGGGCTGCTCGCGCTCGGCCGCGCCGGCGAGCGCGGCGGGCGTCTCGAGGGGCGCCTCGCGTACGCGAGCGGGCCGAACCACTGGCTCGGCGGCGCGGCGTGGACGCGCACCGTGCGGCGCGGCGAGCGCCGCTGGACGCTCGACCTGTGGGCCGGCCGCCGCACCGACGGCATGGACCGCGAGTTCGCCGACGTGCGGCTCGCGCAGGTGCGCGCCCTGCTCTCGGGCTCCGACACGCGCCGCTACCTGCGGCGCGAGGGCTTCACCGCGACGCTCGAGCGCGCCGCGCCCGCGTGGCGCGCGTCGGCCTCGTTCCGCGACCTCGCCGAGTCGCCGCGGGCGGTGACCGCCACCTGGAACCTGCTCGACCGCGTGCCGGTCGTGACCGGCAACCTGCCCGCGGCGAGCGCGCGGGTCCACGAACTGGCCTACGCGCTCGGCGTGCGGCTGCCGCGCGTGCCGGTGACGCTCGAGGCGCACCACGCGACCTCCGGCGACGCGCTCGGCAGCGACCTCGAGTACCGGCGCACGCGCCTCACCGCCGGCGCCGACCTGTCGCTCGGGCGCGCGGCGTCGCTCGTGCCGCAGGTCGTCTACGGGCGCCTGTCGGGCGCGCCGGCGCCGCAGGCCGCGTTCTACCTCGGCGGCTCGCGCACGCTGCGCAGCGTCGAGGGCTCGTCGCTCGGCGGCACCGGGCTCGCGCTCGCGCGCGTGGACCTCATCGGCACGGGCGACCTGCTCGCGGCGCTGCGCATCCCCCACCCCGCGGCCTTCCCGGTGCACGGCGCGCTGTTCGCGGGCGCGGGCGCGGTGTGGGGACCGGACCCCTACGGCGGGCGCACGCGGCCCGGCCTCGACTGGCCGCACCGCGAGGAGTGGCGCGGCGAGTACGGCTTCTCGCTCATGTGGCGGCCGGGCGTGCCGGACCCGGCCGGGTTCCTGCGGATGAGCATCGCGTGGCCGGCGGGCCGCGTGCACGAGGGGGCGCGCCTGAGCGTCACCTGGGCGCGCGGCCTCGACCTGCTGCGACCCTTCGAGGACTGATCCCGGGATCCGCGCGGCTTCCGTCCGGATTCGGGACGGCGCGGGATGAATGCCGCCCGAAACCCCGCCGGCCGCCGGGGAAGCCGCCTCCGGGGCCGCCCGCACGGCGCCCCGCCGGCCGCCGGCCGCGGCGGGACGGGCGCGGCTGCCGCCGCGCCGGCCGCGGCTTTCAGGTGTGGCGCCCGGGGCCTGCCGGCGGGATACTTCGGGCCTCATGCGAGGCCCCTCCTCGAGTCTTCCCGCATTGCGCGTGGCGGCGGTGTACGCCGTGGTCTCCGGCCTTTGGATCTGGCTGAGCGACCGGGTGCTGGCGCTGCTCGTCCACGACCACGCCACGCTCAGCATGATCCAGACGTGGAAGGGGCTCGGCTTCATCGGCGTGACGGCGCTGCTCCTGTTCCTCGCGCTGCGCGCCGAGTTCGAGCGGCGCCGGCAGGGCGAGGAGCGCGTGCGCCGCAGCGAGGCCCACTTCCGCTCGATCTACGACGCGCGCCTCGTCGGCATCCTGTTCTGGCACGCCGACGGCCGCATCCTCGAGGCCAACGAGGCGTTCCTCGACATGGTCGGCTACACGCGCGACGACGTCGCCGACGGCCGGCTGACGTGGCGCTCGATCACGCCGCCCGACTACGAGGCGCTCGACCGCGCCAAGCTCGACGAGGTGCTGCGCACCGGCACCGCGTCGCCGGCCGAGAAGGAGTACCTGCGCAAGGACGGCCGCCGCATCCCGGTGCTGGTGGGCGGGACGCTCATCGAGGGGCGCGCGCAGCACGGCATCTCGTACGTCGTGGACCTGTCGCGCACGCGCCAGCTCGAGCACCAGCTGCGCCAGGCCCAGAAGATGGAGGCCGTCGGCCAGCTCGCGGGCGGCATGGCGCACGACTTCAACAACATCCTCACCGCCATCCAGGGCTACGGCGAGCTGGCGTTCGACTCCGCGCGCGATGGCGAGGTGCGCGCCGCGCTCGAGGAGATCCTCAAGGCGTCGCGGCGCGCCTCCTCGCTCACGCAGAAGCTGCTCGCGTTCAGCCGGCGGCAGGTCATGGAGCCGCGCGTGCTCGACCTCAACGAGGTGGTGGCGGGGCTCACCGGCATGCTCCAGCGCCTGCTGGGCGAGACGGTGCGCCTCGAGACGCGCCTCGCGCCCGACCTCGGGCGCGTGCGCGCCGACGCCAGCCAGCTCGAGCACGTCATCACCAACCTCGCGGTCAACGCGCGCGACGCCATGCCGGGCGGCGGCACGCTCACGATCGAGACGTTCAACGCTCCGCCCGATGATCCGCGCTTCGCGGACGGCGGCCCGGTGCCGCCCGGCGCGTGGGTGGTCCTCGCGGTGCGCGACACCGGCGTCGGCATGGACGCCGCCACGCAGGCGCGCGTGTTCGAGCCGTTCTTCACGACCAAGGAGCGCGGGCGCGGCACCGGCCTCGGGCTCCCCATGGTGTACGGCATCGTGAGCCAGAGCGGCGGCCACGTGGACGTGCAGAGCGCGCCGGGCGAGGGCGCGGTGTTCCGCGTCTACCTGCCGCGCGTCGCCGACCCGGCGCCCGCCGCGCATCCCGCGCGCGCCGCGGCGCCGGCGCCGCGCGGGCACGAGGTCGTGCTGCTCGTCGAGGACGAGGACGCGGTGCGCGAGCTGGTGCGCACAGCGCTCACCGCGCAGGGCTACACGGTGCTCCCGGCGCGCGGCGGCGACGAGGCGCTGGCCATCGCCGCGCGCTGGACCGAGCCGCTCGACCTGGTGCTCGCCGACGTCGTGCTGCCGGGCATGAGCGGCCCGGCGCTCGCCGCCCGGCTGCGCGAGCGCCAGCCCGGACTGCCGGCGCTCTACATCTCCGGCTACGAGAGCGAGATGGTGGCCGCCGAAGCCGAGCTCGGGCCGGACGACGTGCTCGTCTCCAAGCCGTTCACGCCCGCCGCGCTCGCGCGCGAGGTGCGCGCGCTGCTCGACCGCGCCGCGGCGGGCGAAGACGCCGCAACCCCGGAGGCGCTGCCGCGCGGTCCCGCGCCGGTCGAGCGCAGCGAGACGTAGCGCGCGGCGCCGCGGCGCGGCCCCGTGCGCGAAAGGACGCGCGGCGCGCGCCGCCCACGCACGAACCCCCGGCGGATCGCTCCGCCGGGGGCGTCGGCCGCCGGCCCGGGTCCCTTGCCCTGGCACCATGTCCCGGGCGCGCGCGGCGCGTCGTGGCCGGAGCGCTCACACGCTCCAGCGGTTGTGCATCAGGCGCCGCAGCACGCGCTGCTCGTGACGCTGGGCGCGCAGGAGAATCGAGCGCTCGCGCGCGGTGACGCGGCCGTCGGCCCTGGCGCGCAGCTCGAGGCGGTGGATGCGGGCCTGGCCGGCGCGCAGGCGCGCGGCCTCGCGCGGGGTGAGCGCGCCGCTCCGCACGCCGAAGGCGATGCGCGCCGACTGGCGCGCCTCGAGGCGGTCAAGGAAGGGCGTCCGCACGCCGGCGGCCGCGGGCGCGGCGAGCGCGGCGAGCGCGGCGGCGGCGAGGATCAGCGTGGCGATGCGCTTCATGGCGTCCTCCGTGGCGGGGCGGCGGCGCCGCCCGCGCGGTCGTGTCGCTCGCGGCGTCGCGGGGGGCCGCGCGCCGTTCGCGGCCCGTACCGGAGCAGGTCGCATGCCGCACCCTGGCGCGCCCCGCGCCCCACGGCGCCGCAAGCACTTGGCGGCGCACGGGCGCGCGCGGCGGGGAGCGCGGTGTCCCGTGCGGGGCACCCGCCCCCGCGCGGCGTGGACCGGCTCGTTCACGGTGCGGCGCGCCCGGCCGCCCTTCCGCTCAGCGCGGCAGCCGCTCGAGCCAGTCCAGCACGCGCGCCGACAGGCGCGCGATGCGGTCGCGCTGCTGCGGGCGGATGTGCGCGCCGTCCTCCCAGCGCACCGTGGCGTGCGGGAGCGCCGCATGGAGCCGCGCGATGGAGGGCCGCGGCAGCAGCTCGTCCGCGTCGCTGTTGACGAGCAGCACCGGCACGCCGCGCGCGGCGCGCGCGTTGCGCCACGGCTCGAGCGGCCGCAGCAGGCGCGCCGCCAGCGCGCCGCCGGCGCGCGCGAGGCCGGGACGCACGCCCGCGCGCTCGAGCCCGCGCGCGAACGGCATCGCGAGATCGCCCGCCCCGTGCACGAGCGCGACGGCGTCCGGCACGGACGAGAGCCACAGCGCCGCCAGCGCCGGCGGCACGCCGAGCGAGACGCCGAGCAGCGCGACGCGCGCGGTGTCCACGCCCGGCGCGCGCGCCGCCGCCTCGAGCCCGGTGGCGAGCGCGGCGGGCGAGGCGAGCGCCGCGTCGCGGATGGCGCCGGCGTTCGCGAGCAGACCGAGCGCGCCGAGGCGGCGCGGACCGTCCCACGTCCACTCGATCGCCAGCACCGACACGCCGAGACCGGGCGGAACGAGCAGCGCCGCGCGGTCGCCGGTGCCGATGCCGCCCAGCAGCACCGCCGTCCAGCGCCCCGCGCCGGGCGCCGGGCGCCACAGGCCGCGCACCGTGTCGCCGCGCGCGGTCACCATGACCCAGCGCTCGACGCCGGGGCCGAGGTCGGGACGCGGCGCACGCAGCACGCGCACGAGCGGCGCGTGCCGCGCGCGCAGCTCGGCCACCCCGTCGGACGGCCACAGCCACCACGCGGCGAGCGCCAGCGCGATCAGCGCGATCGCGCCCGCGAGCCGCACGAGGCCCGCGATCACGCCGGCACCTCGATCGCGCCCTCGAGGTAGGGCGCGACGCGGCCGGCGATCGCGACCCGCGCGCCGCGGTCCTCGCACCACAGCTCGCCGCCGCGCGCCGAGAGCTGCCGCGCGTGGAGGCGCGCGCGCCCGAGGCGCGCCGCCCAGTACGGCGTGAGCGTGCAGTGCGCCGAGCCGGTCGCCGGGTCCTCGGGCACGCCCACGCGCGGCGCGAAGAAGCGCGACACGAAGTCGCAGCCGCGCCCCGGCGCGGTGACGATCACGGCGCGCGCGTCGAGCGCCGCGACGCGCGCGAGGTCCGGCGCGAGCGCGCGCACCGCGTCCTCGTCGTCGAACACCGCCATGAGGTCGGTGGCGCGCAGCGCGGCGGCGGGCCGCGCGCCGAGCGCGGCGGCGAGCGCCGCATCGAGCGCCACCGGGCGCGCCGGACGCGCCGGGAAGTCGAGGACGAGGCGCTCCCCGTCGCGCGTCACGGAGAGCGGTCCGCTGCGCGAGGCGAAGGTGACGGCCGTAGCACCCGCCGCGAGGCGCTCGAACACGACGTGCGCCGCGGCAAGCGTGGCGTGGCCGCACAGGTCCACCTCGGCGGCCGGCGTGAACCAGCGGATCGCCCAGCCGCCGGGTGGCGGGTCGGGCGGCGGCCCGGACACGAGCGCCGCGCCCGCGCGGAGGGCAGGCGGCGGCGCGTCCGCGGCGCCGGCCCCCCGCACCGCGCGCCCGCCCGCGCCGGCCGGCGCGCCGCGCAGCAGGAACGCGGTCTCGGAGAGGTTGTTCTCCGCCGCGATCGCGAGCAGCAGGCGGTCATCGAGCCAGCGCTCGAGCGCCACCACCGCCGCGGGGTTGCCGCGGAAGGGCGCCTCGGCGAAGGCGTCGAGCTGCCACATCGGAAGCCGCATGGCGCCGCGCAGCATAGGGCGCGGAGCGAGGGGTCCGCTATCCCAGCCGCGCCCACACGCGCCGCGCGCACTCGCGCGCGCGCTCGGCGACCTCGCGCTCGTCGAGCGTCACGAGCTGGCCGTGGTCCATGACGATCTCGCCCGCCACCATGACGCCCGAGACCGGCGCGCGCAGCAGACCGGCCCACAGGTGGTCGGCGAGCGTGCGCGACGAGAACTCGGTCGAGGGCCGGTAGTCCACCAGCACGAGGTCGGCGGGCGCGCCCGGCGCCACCTGCCCGAGCCCGCTGCCGAACTGGCGCTCGGCCCAGCGCGGCCCGCTCACGAACAGGCGGCGGTAGTGGGCGTCGGCGCGCACGCCGGCCGACCACGCGCCATCGCCGAGCGGCGGCGCGTTGACCGAGTCGTCGCTCCCCCAGCCCACGTCGGCGTCGCGCCCGAGCGTCGCGGCGGCGCCCGGGGCGATGGCGGTGAGCGCGTCGCCGCGCTCCTGCGCGGCGCCGAGCAGTCCGCGCGGCGCGCTCTCGGCGTGCGCCCACAGTGCCGGCGGGCCGCCGTCGCGCCACGGCCGCACGCCGCGCCAGCGCTCGGCGGGCGTCAGGTCGAGCGCGAGGTCCACGTGCACCGCGAGCCGGTCGCCGGCGGCCTCGAGGGCCTGGTCGAGCAGCGCGTCCACCCCGGCGAGCGAGGTGGCGCGCACGCCGAGCATGGCGCGCCAGCGGTGGCTGCGCTCGCGCGCCAGCTCGTTCGCGAACGTCAGGCACTCCTCGAAGGCCGCGCGCCGCGCCGCGGGCGGGTCGTCCTCGGCCGCGCCGTAGCAGGCGGCGACGCGCACCCCGACCTGCTTCGCGGCGCCCACCACCTCGGACAGCGACAGGTCGAGGCAGCGGTCCGAGCGGTGAAAGTCGCACACCGTGGTCACGCCGTGGCGCACGCCCTCGACGAGCGCCGCGGTCGCCGCCCAGCGCACGTCCTCCGGCGACAGCGCGCGCTCGAAGCGCCGCCACTCCTCGGGCGTGCGCAGGCCGAGCCCCCGCGCGAGGTGGCGCGCCAGGTGGGCGTGGCCGTTGACGAGCCCCGGCAGCACGACGCGCCCGCGCGCCGGCCACAAGGTCTCCTCCGGGTGCGCGGCGGCGAGGCTGCCGGCGAGTCCGATCTGGGCGATGTGCGAGCCGACGACGCGCACCGCCGCCCCCTCGAGCACCACCGGCGACGGGCCGCCGCTCACCACGGTGCACGGGCCGATGATCACGCGAGCCCCCGCGCCTCGGCGCGGCGCACGAGCGCGAGCGCCTCGAGCCGGGCGTCGGACACCGCGCGCGGCGCGTCGAGCGTGGCGTGCGCGCCGTCGCGCCACAGCACGCGCCCGGCGCACACGGTGAGGCGCACGTCGTCCGCGCGGCATGCGTGGACGATCGTCGCGTACGGGTCGGCCGCGGGCTGCGGTCCGTGGTGCGCGAGGTCGTGGCGCACGACCGCGAGGTCGGCCGCCTTGCCGGTCTCGAGCGAGCCGGTCTCGTCGCCGAGCCCGAGCGCGCGCGCGCCCTCGCAGGTCGCGAGCGCCAGCACCTCGCGCGCCGGCAGGTGACGCTCGCGGTCGAGCGCGCGCGACAGACCGGCCGCAAGGCTCATTTCGTGGAACGTGTCGAGCCGGTTGTTGCACGGCGGCCCGTCGGCCCCGAGGCCGCAGCGAAGCCCCGCGTCGCGCCACGCGCGCACGCGCGCGAACCCCGACCCGAGCTTGAGGTTGGCGCCCGGGCAGTGGACGAGCGCGGCGTCGGCCGCGCGCAGCAGGTACAGCTCCTCGGCGTCGAGCCACACGCCGTGCGCGCCGACGAAGCGCTCGGACAGCACGCCGTGGGCGTGGAACCAGCGCGCGGCGGTGGTGCCGGTCGCGGCTTGGACCGCCGCGCCCTCGCTCGGGGCCTCGGCGAGGTGCGTGTGGAGCATGAGCCCGCGCGCCTCCGCCAGCGCCACGGCCTCGCGCCACAGCGGCGCGCTGCACGACAGGATGAAGCGCGGCGCCACTGAGACGCGCAGCCGGCCGCCGGCCGCGCCGTGCCAGCGCGCGGCGAGCGCGTCCGCTTCCCGGATCGCCTCGCGCGCCGGCTCGGCGAGCGCCGGCGGCACGCCCTCGCCCTCGTCCATGAGCGCCTTGCCGAACACCGCGCGCAGGCCGCTCTCCTCGAGCGCGGCGCCGACCGCGTCCGTGTGGTGCACGGTGCCCATGTCGTTCACGCACGTCACGCCGCCGGCGATCAGCTCGGCGAGCCCGAGGCGCGCGCTCGCCGCCAGCGAGGCCTCGGTGTGCGCCGCCTCGAGCGGCCAGATGCGGCGCGTGAGCCATTCGAGCAGATCGGCCTGCTCGGCGAGGCCGCGGAACAGCGTCTGGCACAGGTGGACGTGGCCGTGGACGAAGCCCGGCAGCACGAAGCAGCCGCTCGCGTCGAAGACCTCGTCGGCGCGTCCGCCGGGCAGCGCCGCGAGCGCGGCCGAGACGTCGCCGAGCGCGGCGATGCGACCGTCGCGCACGAGCACGTCGCCGCGCCCGACGGTGCGGGCGGCGTCCATGCGCACGAGGGTGCCGGAGTGAACGAGCAGCGTGCTCAGGAGGGGGCCTCCGTGCCGATGGAGCACGCCCGGCGTCCATGCCGGGCGTCGTGGCCGAGCTGCCGCGAGTCGGAGAAGCTGCGCTGCGCGGCGCGGCGTCCAGGGGAACGCGCGCTCCGCGTCGGCCGGCGCGGACGGTGGCACCGCGCGCGGGGGGTGTCAAGGACGCGCGCGCGCGGCGCGCCGCGCCCGCGGCGCGCCGCCGCGCAGCGCCGTGCGGACGCGCGCGGCCATTGACCTGCCGCCGGGGCGCTCCTACCCTCCCTTCCCCATGGCCTTCGCAGCCCCTCTGCCCCGCCTGCGCGCGGTGCCCGTGCGCGACCTCGGGGCGGCGATGCGCGCCCTTGCCGACCTGCCGCACCCGTTCCTGCTCCATTCCATGCTCGAGGACGAGCGCGCGCGCTGGTCGTTCTTCGGGGCCGACCCCTTCGCCGTGTTCCGCGGGGGCGATCATGCCGCGGCGATCGCGGCGTTCCGCGCGCACGCGGCACGGGCGGCCGGCGACGCGCCGCCCGGCATCATCCCGTTCGCCGGCGGCGCGGTGGGCTACTGGGCCTACGACTACGGCCGGCGCCTCGAGCGGCTGCCGGCGCGCGCGCGCGACGACCTCGGCCTGCCGGACTTCTGGTTCGCGTGCTACGACGTGGTGGTGGCCTACGACCACGCGACGCGCGAGGCATGGGCGATCTCGAGCGGCCTGCCGGTCGAGGGCGCGGCGCGCGCCGCGCACGCCGAGCGGCGCCTCGACGAGATCGCGTGGCGCCTTGAGGCGCTCGCCCCGGCGGTGGCGCGCTGGGACGACGCGCCGGGCGCGGGCGGCGTCGCGCGTTCGACCTTCGGCGCCGACGCCTACCGTCGCGCGGTCGAGGCGGTGCGCGAGCACATCCGGCGCGGCGACATCTTCCAGGCCAACCTGTCGCAGCGCTGGACACTGCCGCTCGCGGCGGCGCGGCCGTGCGACCGCGCGCTGTCGCTGTTCGAGGCCATCGCGCGGCACACGCCCGCCCCTTACGCGGCGTTCCTGTGCGCGGGCGACCACGCCGTCGCCTCGGCGAGTCCCGAGCGCTTCCTCGCGGTGCGCGGCCGGCGCGTCGAGACGCGCCCGATCAAGGGCACGCGCCCGCGCGGCGCCGACGCCGCCGAGGACCGGCGCCTCGCCGCCGAGCTGCTCGCGAGCGCCAAGGACCGCGCCGAGAACGTCATGATCGTGGACGTGCTGCGCAACGACCTCGGGCGTGTGTGCGAGACCGGCTCGGTGCGCACGCCGGAGCTGTGCGCGCTGGAGTCGTTTCCGCAGGTCCACCACCTCGTCTCGACCGTGGAGGGCACGCTGCGCGAGGGGCTCGACCCGTTCGACCTGCTGCACGCGTGCTTCCCCGGCGGCTCCATCACCGGCGCGCCCAAGATCCGCGCCATGGAGATCCTCGACGCGCTCGAGCCGGTGCGGCGCCACGTGTACACCGGCGCCGTGGGCTACGTGGACTGGCGCGGCCACGCCGACTGGAACATCGCGATCCGCACCGCGCTCGTGACGCGCGACGCGGTGCACGTCGCGGCGGGCGGCGGCGTCACCGCCGACTCCGACCCCGACGCCGAGTACGAGGAGACGCTCCACAAGGCCGAGGGCCTGCGCGCCGCGCTGTCCGCGGCGGTCGGTCCGGTGACGCTCGACGCGGCGCCCGCGGGGGTGCGGTGAGCGCGCCGGGGACGGGACGCGCGCGGACGGGCGCGCCGGCCGCCCCGCGCGCGGCGCCGGCGCGCGCGCGCGGGCCGCGCTACCCGGACCGCACGCTGTGGGTGAACGGCGAGCTGGCGAGGGGCGAACGCGCGGCGCTGTCGCTCTTCGACCGCGGGGCGCGCACCGGCGAGGGCCTGCTCGAGACGTTTCGCGTCTACGGCGGCCAGCCGTTCCTGTGGGACCGCCACATGGAGCGCCTCGTGCTCTCGGCCGCGGTGCTCGGCTTCCCCGTGCCGCCGGCGCCGGCGCGCCTGCGCCACGGGCTGGCGCAGCTGCTCGCGGCGGAAGGCCTGCTCGACGCGGTGGCCCGCCTCGTCGTGACGCGCGGCGTGCCGGGTGGTCGGCCCACGCGCGCCGGCGCCTGGATCGAGGCCGAGCCGGTGGGCGGGCACCTGTGGCCCGGCACGCGCCGCGGCGCGGCGGACGCGATCGTGTCGCGCACGCCGTTCCACCCCGGCCCGCTCGGCGCGCACAAGACCACGAGCCGCCTCGCCTACTCGCTGGCGCTCGAGGAAGCGCGCGCCGCGCGCGCCGACGAGGCGCTGCTCGCGGCCCCCGACGGCACGCTGCTCGAGGGCGCGACGAGCAACCTGTTCGTGGTGCGGCGCGGCGAGGTTCTCACCCCGCCGCTCGCGCGCGGCATCCTGCCCGGCATCGCGCGCGCGGTGGTGCTCGAGCTGTGCGCCGCGCTCGGGCTCCCGGCGCGCGAGGCCGACCTCTCCCGCGCCGACCTCGCCGCGGCGGACGAGGCGTTCGTCACGAACTCGGTGCAGGAGGTCGTGCCGCTCGCGACGGTGGACGGCGCGCCGCTGCCGGGGCGCGTCGTCGGCCAGCGCCTGCTCGCCGCCTACCGCGAGCGCGTCGCGCGCGGCGGCTGACCGCGGCGGGGCGGCCCGCCCCGGCGCATCGTGCGCGATGTCTGCATGACGCCCGGGCGCGCGCGGGCGTGGCGCACCCGCCGCACCGGCGTGGCGCGACGGGCGCAGGCCGCCCCCGGGAGTGGTGTGCCGCTCCGCCCATGGCGCGGGCCACCTCACCCAGCGCGACGCGCGGAGCTCCCCGCACACACGGGCCGGGCGCGGCCTTGGCGGCGCCTCGGCGATGCGCGCGGGACCGCGAACGGCGCGGCCGCGGCGCGTCCCGCTCCGCCTGCGGCCGGGACAGCCCGCGCGGACGTCATCGCGCGCCGGTGGCACATCGAATGCATTGAAGGAGCGTGGGCGGGCCCGTCGTGCCCGCCGCGCCCGCGGGACGGCGGGGCGTCGCGCCGTCCGGACTCCGGCAGGGCCCTGCGGGCCCCGGCCGCGGAGGGCTCCACCGTGCAGGTCAAGGGCGGACGGCTCGAGTTTCTGGTGCCGCACCTGCTGCGCAGCCAGCTCCTGCGGCCGGGCTTCGTGCGCATGAGCCTGCGGCTCGGCTTCGCCCAGCAGATGCCGGCGTGGGCCAAGCTCCAGTTCACGAACCACGGCGTGGACCCGGACGACCTCGAGTTCGTCCTGCGCCGCATCCACGGACTCACGTCGTGGGTGGACGAATGGGAGAGCCTCGGGCGGGCGCGCGAACAGGCCGGCCACGACGCGCTCGTGCTCGGCCGCCCGACGGACGCCGCGCGCCACTTCCTCGCCGCCTCGGCGGCCTACAATTTCTCGCAGTACGTGGTGTTCATTGACGTCGAGCGCAAGCGCCGCCTGCACGAGAGCTGCGTGCGCGCCTACGCCCGCGCCGCGCCGCACCTCGACCCGCCCGCCGAGCCATTCGAGCTGCGCTTCCGGCGCCGGCCGCTGCAGGGCTACCTGCGGCTTCCGCGCGGGGGCGCCGGGCCATGGCCGGTCGTGGTGCTGATCAACGGCACCAACGCGGTCAAGGAGGAGCTGCACTGGTGGACCGAGGCGCTGCTCGCGCGCGGGCTCGCCACGATCGCCTTCGACGGGCCGGGCCTCGGCGCGACGTTCCATCGGCTGTCCATGGTCGCGGAGCCGCGCCCGGTGGGGACGGCGATCGTGGACGCGGTGCAGGCCCACCCCGCGCTCGACCCGGAGGCCATCGGGTTCCTCGGCCAGAGCCTCGGCGGCTACATGGCGATCCGCATGGCCGCGCACGACCGGCGCATCCGCGCGGTCGCGGCGGTGAGCCCGCCGTACTCGGCCGACATCTACTGGAACGTCACGCTGTCGGGGCTGCGCCGCGAGCTGGCCGCGCTTTACGGCACGACCGAGGCCGAGATGGGGGCGGCGATCGAGAAGATCACGCTCGCCAGCGTGCTCGACGAGCTGCGCTGCCCGCTCCTCGTGGCGGGCGGCGGGCGCGATCACATCACCCCGGCGAGCGAGGCGTGGCGCATCTTCGAGGGCGCGCGCTGCGAGCGCGAGATCGTCTTCTATCCGCGCGGCGCGCACGACTGCTTCAACGTGCTGTCGGACCTCAGGCCGCGCATCGTGCACTGGCTCTCGCACCGCCTCGACCGCCCGCACGCGGCGCGCCGCGCGGCGGCGGTGGCGGCGGCGGTGCCGTTCGCGTGGAACGCCGCCGAGGCGGTGGACCCGGACTTCGCCGACGCGCTGTGCGGCGAGGTGCCGCGGCTGCAGTGGAACCGCGCCGACGCCGGCCTGCCCGCGCACTTCAGCTGGCGCTGGAACCCGCGCGCGGCCGACCCGATCCACGTCGTGCACCGCCTCGCCCCGCCGGTCGCGGCGCCCGCCGCGGGCTGAGCGGGTCGCGCGGCGGCGCGCCGCCGCATCCCGCGCCGTCCCCGCGCCCCCGCGCCGCGGACCACGCGACGGCCGCCCCCGCGGAAGCGAGGGCGGCCGGAATCGTCGCCCCGAAGGAGCGCAAGGGGACCCCGGTTCAGCGGTAGCGGGTCTTGAGGCTTCCCCACGTCGCGCTGCGGACCGGCACGATGCCGCAGTGGCCGGGGCCGATGAGGCCGTTGTTGAAGTCGTCGAGCACCTGGGTCTTCGCGCTGGTCGAGGACGGCGCCAGGTAGCCCGTCCCGACGCTCGGCACGACGAGCGCGCCGATCTGCGCGTCGGCCGCCGCGATCGTGGCGTCCACCGCGCCCGGCGCCGCGCCGTTTGCGATGTTGAGCCGGGCCGCGATGAGCTGGTGCGCGAGGGACACGAGGCCGTTGCCCTTGACCGCCGTGCGCAGGATGGCGAGCAGCTGCTCCTTGTCGTAGGCCACGTCGCCGAGCACGAGGCTCGACACCGGCCACGCCTGCGGGTGGTTCTTCCAGTAGCCGATCGTGTAGGTGCAGTTCTCGCTCGAGGTGTTGAGCCCCGAGACCGTGTTCGAGAGCGGGCTGCGCCCGTCGCCCGAGGCGTCGAGTGCGTACGAGGTCACGAACCACTCGACCGGCGGCGTCGCGCCGTCGCCCAGCTCGCCGGGGCTGTTCGAGGTGAGGCCGGTCTCCAGGTCGAGGTCGCCGATCTCGACGTGGATGGACTGGTGGGGCGAGAGACGGAACGAGCGCGTGCCCGCCTCGAGGTTGAGCGACGGCGCGCCCGTGAAGAATGCCCAGCGCAGCCCCGGCGCGGCCGGATCGGTGGGCCATTGCATGGCGCGGGCGACGAAGTCCTGCCCCTTCATCCAGTAGAGCGCGAACCCGTCGGGCGCGCCGCTCGCGCCGGCGGTCACTTCCAGCACGAGCTTGCCGTGCCCGCGCGCCTCCACGCGCAACGTCGGCGCGTCGAGCGTCTGCGCGAAGACGGTGAGGGGAAGGATCGTGGCGAGCAGCGCGGCGATCCCGATCGCCGTGCGGCGAATGCGCATGAAGAGGTTCCTCCGGTCCGCGATGTCGCTGTGTCGTCCTGGGTGCTCGGCGCCGGCGCGTCGTGCGCCGGGGGTGGATGCGACCTGCGGCAGGGGGTGAGCCTCTTCCCGAGGGGATTCGGCGTGCTCCGTCGCGAGAAGATTCTTTCAGTTTGGCCCTCGCAAACTCAAGCGCAGGGCGAGAAAAGGCCGGCCGCCCCGTGCATTTTGCGGGGCGGCCGGCGGGCGCGCAGGCGAGCACCGGGGCGCGGCCGAGAAGGCGCCCCGGTCGGAAGCGCTAGCGGTACAGCGACTTGATGCTTCCCCAGGTGGTCGGCTTCGCGGGCACGGTGCCGCAGTGGCCGGGGCCGATGATGCCGTTGTTGTAGTCGTCGAGGATCTGGGTCGTGGCGCTGGTCGCGGAAGGGGGCAGGTAACCCGCGCCGACCGGAGGCACGACGAGGCCGCCGATGAGCGCATCGGCGGCGGCGATCGCAGCCGCCGCCGCGGACGGGTCCGCGCCGTTCGCGACGTTCAACTTGGCGGCGATGAGCTGGTGCGCGAGCGACACCAGACCGTTGCCCTTCACCGGCGAAGCGAGGATCGACAGCAGCTGGGCCTGCGTGTAGTTGACCGTGCCGAGCGTCAGGTTCAGCACCGGCCACGCCGAGGGGTGATTCTTCCAGTAGCCGATGGTGTAGGTGCAGTTCTGGCTCAGCGTCGTCATGCCCTGCGCGTTGAGCGAGTACGCGCTGCGCGTGCTGCCCGCGCCGCCGAGCGCGTAGGCGCACACCACCCAGTCAGTGGGCGCGGTGGAGCCGTCGCCCAGTTCGTGCTCGAAGTTGGTCGTGACGCCGGTTTCCATGAGCAGGTCGCCGATCTCCACGACGACGCTCTCGCCCGCGCCGAGCTTGAACGTCGTATAGGCGCCGCCGCCGTCGTTGAGCGTCGGCGCGCCGGTGAACATGGCCCACTTGAGCGTCGGGTACGTGAGCTGGTCCGGCCACACGTTGCCGTAGTCGTCGTAGTCCTGCTGCGTCATCCAGTAAACCGCGAAGCCGTTGGGCAGGCCGCTCGGCCCCGCGGTGACGCGAAGCGAGAGCTTGCCGTGACCGGCGGCGACGAGCTCGACCGTGGGCGCGTCGAGCGCGTCGGCGAGCGCAGCCGCGGGCGCGAGCGCGAGCGCGGCGAGAGCGAGCACTGCGGAGAAGCGACGAAGCATCGAGGGGTCCTCCAGGGTCGGTGCGAGACTTGGGTGTTCGAGCGGCGCGGAGGCGCGACACGGCGGCGCCTGGAACCCTCTCGGGGACAATGCCACCTGCCGTGGGGGGATCGCTCCTTACAGACCAGCCAAGAAGACTGGTATCGCTTGAGAGTATGGCGGCGGCAACGCACCGCCTTCAAGGCATAACTTGTTTAGCGAGAGCGAAATTGCGGTCGCGCGTCCTGCGGCCGGGGCGAGTCGGTGCCGGGGCGCCGCCTCGCCGGGAATGGCCGGGCAGGCCGACCGCCGTCGCCCGGTGGCCGTCGCCCGGTGGCCGTCGCCCGGTGGCCGTCGCCCGGTGGCCGTCGCCCCGGCGGCGCGCCCGGCCCGGCGCGACGCCTGCGCAAGGATTGCGCGCCCGGGCGCGGTCGCGCCCGGTGAGCCTGTCCGGACTTTTGCGCCGCCGCCGCGCCGGCCTCGAGCGCTGACGCGGGCGCGCGTCTCTGCTAGTCTTCCGCGGCTTGTGCCCGGCCCGTGCGCGACTTCCGGAGGTGTTCCATGCCCGATGTCCAGTCTCCCCCCCGCGTCCGACCGCTCGACGAGCTGGACCTGGGGGCCATCACCCGGATCGACGAGCGCATTTCCGGCATCTACCGCCCGGAAGTGTGGGAGAAGCGCGTGACCTACTACCTGCGCCGCGACCCCGAGACGTCGCAGGTGGTCGAGGTGGACGGCAAGGTCGTCGGTTTCATGCTGGGGGAGGTGCGCGAGGGGGAGTTCGGCCTCGAGGCCCCGAGCGGCTGGATCGAGCGCTTCGGCATCGATCCCGACCACCGCGGCCGCGACCTCGGCAAGCTCATGTTCGACGCGATGCGGCAGCGGTTCGTCGCGCAGGGCGCGACCGCGGTGCGCACGCTGGTGGACTCCTCGACGCCGGGGGTCGCCGGATTCCTCAGGGCGCTGGGTTTCGCCTCGTCGCCGCTCGAGGCGCTGGAGATGAAGCTGTAGACGGTCGCCGGCGCGCGACGCGGGCCGACAGAGGAGCACACCGCCGATGGTGAAGGTCGAGAACGTCACGCTCGAGAAGAAGTACCACGATGCCGTCGAGCACTGGGTCCTGCACAATTTCAAGGACTACCCGTCGCTCCTGAAGAACTGGAACACGTACTTCCCGACCGACGAGCAGTTCTGCCTGTGCGCGAAGATGGAGCTCGGCACGCCCGACGTCATCCAGATCGGCGAGCACAAGGGCGAGAAGAAGCGTGAGAACCCGGACGAGATGACGCCCGAGGAGGCGCACCACCTGCTCGCCATCATTCGCGCGCAGGCCTCGACCGAGTTTGGCTCGATCCAGCAGCACAACGGCACGCTCGAGCGCGCCTTCGACGACCAGGACCGCTACTGGGTGCTGCGCGTCATGGCCGAGGAGCTGCGCCACGGCTACCAGATGCTCCACCTGCTGCTGAGCAAGGACTGGAGCCACGTGTCGGGCGGCGTCACCGGGCCGCAGATGGTCGAGGAGATCCTGTCCATGCAGACGGGAAACCACGTCCTCGACGCCTTCAACCTCGACTACGACTCGTTCATCGACAACATCACGTTCGCCGCGCTCATTGACCGCGTCGGCAAGTACCAGCTCACCATGCAGAAGGTGTGCGCGTACAAGCCGATGGCCGACTCGATGCCGCAGATGCTGCGCGAGGAGGCGTTCCACCTCGCCGCCGGCGTCGTGCCGCTGCGGCGCTGGGCGCAGAAGGCCGCGCACGGCGACCCGTTCGTGACGATGCAGGCCATCCAGCGCGCGATCAACAAGTGGTTCCCGCGCGGCCTCGAGATGTTCGGCGACGAGCGCGGCGGCGACACGAACGTGAAGTTCGGCTTCAAGGACATGAAGAACCGCGAGGCGCAGGACATGTACATCGAGGAGGTGCGCCGCATGATCCGCGACATCAACACGCGTTTCCTGCGCGCCCGCTTCCCCGAGTACGACGCCACCAAGGCCGAGGCCGTGCTCGACGAGCTCGAGGCGACGCGCGGCGTGCACCGCGGCGTGAAGTTCGAGGACCTGCTGCGCCTGCCCGACCGGCGCTTCTTCCGCCGCAAGGGCGAGCCGGCGTTCCAGATGGTCGGCCTCGACGGCGAGACGTTCGCCGACGCCGAGGAGTACCTGCGCTACCTCGCGAAGCACCTCAACGAGGGCTACGTCGCGAGCCGCGACGTGCTCAACTACGCGGCCGCGCTGCGCAAGGTCGCGGCCGGCGAGCTGAGCGCCGCGGAGGCGGCGAAGTCCATGCCGAAGCTCAAGCGCGTGGGCGGCACGTGCCCGTGCTCGAAGGGCGTGCGCTGGGTCATGGAGGACGCCGCCGGCGCGCAGACGGCCGCGCCCGCGCGCGCGGGGTGAGGGAGGCGCCCGCGCGCCCGCGAGACGACGACGCCCCGGCGCGCGATGCGCCGGGGCGTCGCTGTTCCGGCGGCCGGGGCCGCGCGGGCGGGACGCGTCCCGGTCAGAGCAGCGCGTACTCCAGCGTCGTCACCACGCGCAGGGTCTTCTGGCGCTGGCCGCCCTCGAACACGCCAGGCGCCTGGTCGCGCGGCAGGATCTCGAAGATCCCCTGGGACGCGCGGCGGATGCCTCCAACCCGCGCGCGCGACTGCCTGGCGAACTCCTCGGCCGCCTTGCGCGCGCTGGCCGTCGCCTCGGCGAGCATCTCGGGCTTGTGATCGTTGAGCCGCGTGAACAGGTAGGTGGGTCCGCTCGAGCCGAACTCGCCGCCGCTCGACAGCACGACGCCGGCCGACACCAGCTCGGGCACCGCCTGGCTGGCGCGCGCGACGGCGTCGAGGTCGGACGTGCGCACCATGACGGTGACCTGAATGACGTAGCGGTTCGCGGCCGGCGCGCCGCCGTACATCTGGGCGCGCGTGTCGGTCACGTTGAACGCCTGCAGCTCGCTGGCCGTCGTGTCGATGCCATGGCGCGCGAGGAACGCGGCGACGGTGCGGCGGTCGGCCTCGATCTTGCGGCGCGCGGCGTCGAGGTCGTCGTGCGCGGCCACGAGACGCAGCGGCCACAGCGCGACGTCGGCCTCGACGACGCGCTCGGCGACGCCCTTGACGCTCACCGAACGGTCGGCAGCGCGCAAGCGCTCGAGCCCGCGCCCCACGGCGAGGGCGGCGACGACGACGGCGGTCGCAAGGACGAGCGCGGACAGCAGCGAACGGTTATGCATGGACGGATCCTCCGGTGCGGAGGCGGCAGCGTAGCCGTCACGGCCAGGGCTGTCACGGCGCGCGCCGCGCTTCAGCCGCGCGCCCCGCCGGCCGATGCCCCCCCGGGCGCTCCGGCGTGACAGCCCGCGGCCCGTCCTTCTAATATCGCCGCCCGCGCGCGGACGCCGCGCGCCCGGCCGCGCGCCGATCCCACCCGAGACCCGGACCCTTCATGCCCCGCACGCCCGTCGTCGCCTACTTCTGCATGGAATACGGCCTGCACGAGTCCTTCCCGATCTACTCGGGGGGACTCGGCGTGCTGGCCGGGGACTACATCAAGTCGGCCCGGGACCTGGGACTGCCGATGGTGGCGATCGGCCTGCGCTGGGACCGCGGCTACGGCGTGCAGCGGATCGGCCCCGACGGCCAGCCGTACGAGGAGTACCCGTCGTACGAGTCGCGCTTCCTGCGCGACACCGGCGTGCGCGTGCGCGTCGGGGTGCGCGGCCGCGAGGTGCCGTGCGTGGTGTGGGTGACCGAGCACTTCGGCCACGTGCCCCTCTACCTCCTCGAGCCGCAGCGCGGCGAGGACAAGTGGATCACGCACCGCCTCTACGAGGCGGGCACCGACGTGCGCATCGCCCAGGAGATGCTCCTCGGGATCGGCGGGATTCGCGCCCTCAACTGGCTCGGGCTGCCGGTCTCCACCTACCACTTCAACGAGGGGCACGCCGTGTTCGCCGGCATCGAGATGATCGCCGCGCGCATGGAGACCGGCATGCCCTTCGACCTCGCGTGGCAGGACGTGCGCCGCCACATCGTCTTCACCACCCACACCCCGGTGAAGGCCGGCAACGAGGAGCACGCGCTCAAGGACCTGCGCCGCATGGGAGCGTGCCTGCAGCTGTCGGGCGCCGAGATGCGCGCCCTCGGCGGCGACCCGTTCAACATGACGGTCGCCGGGCTGCGCCTGTCGCGCCTCGCCAATGCGGTCGCGCAGCTCCACGGCGAGACCGCGCGCGCGATGTGGTCGTTCGTCCAGAACGCGGCCCCGATCATCGCGATCACCAACGGGGTCCATGCCCCGACCTGGCAGAGCGACGCGGTGCGACGCGCGGAGACGCCCGAACAGCTGTGGACCGCGCACGCCGCGCACAAGGCCGAGTTGCTCGCCGAGATCGCGCGCCGCACCGGCCACGCCATGGACCCCGACGCGCTGCTGGTGGGGTTCGCGCGGCGCGCGGCGGCCTACAAGCGCAGCGACCTCGTGCTGCGCGACGAGAAACGCCTCGCGAAGCTGCTCGCCTCCGGGCGCGTGAACTTCGTGTTCTCGGGCAAGAGCCACCCCGACGACCGCACCGGCAAGGGCATCATCGCCCGCCTCGCGCGCGCCTCGCACGACCATCCGGGCAAAATCGCGTTCCTCGAGAACTACGACATGGCGCTCGGCCGCCTCATGACGCGCGGCTCGGACGTGTGGCTCAACAACCCGGTGCGCCCGCTCGAGGCGAGCGGCACGTCGGGCATGAAGGCGGCCCTCAACGGCGGGCTCAACCTGAGCATCCTCGACGGCTGGTGGCCGGAGGGCTGCGAGCACGGGGTGAACGGCTGGGCCATCGGCGACGCCACCGCCGGCGACGACGCGAAGGACCTCGAGGCGCTCTACCACGCGCTCGAAAACGAGGTGCTGCCGGCGTGGGCGGACCGCGCCCGCTGGATGCGAATGATGCAGGCCGCGGTGCGCATGGCCTCCGAGCGCTTCACGACCGAGCGCATGATCCGCGAGTACTTCGACCGGCTCTACGCCCCCGCGACCTCGCCCGTGTCCTGACGCGCGGCCCGCCGCGCGAGCTTCCACAGCTCCACGAGCGTCGCCGGCGCCGCCGCGAGCGCCAGCACCGGAAGCCAGTCCGAGCCGAGCGGGCGCGCGAGGTCGAACAGCGGCTGCGTGAACGGCAGCGTCACGGCCGCCCACTGGAGCAGCGCGCCCGCGAGCAGCGCCCCGATGAGCGGCGGGTGCCGCAGCGGCCCGGTCTCCGGGAAGGTGCGCCGCTCGCTCACGAACGCCGGCGCGAGAAACAGCTGCGCGAAGGCGATCACGCAGAACGCCACCGCGCGCGCGTGGTCGAGCGCGCCGTCGCGCGCCAGCGCCCAGTGGAACCCCGTGGCCGAGGCGGCCGCGACGAGCGCCGCGCGCGACAGGATCACGACGCCCTCGCCGCGATCGAGCAGGCGCGCGCCCGGCGGCCGCGGCGGGCGGCTCATGACGCGCGGCGAGGTGGGCGCGACGCCGAGCGCGAGCGCCGGCAGGCCGTCGCTCACCAGGTTGATCCACAGGATCTGGGTGGCGACGAGCGGCGCCGGCCAGCCGACCGCCGCGGCGCACAGCATGAGCAGGATCTCGCCGGCGTTGGTGGACAGCAGGTAGCGGACGAAGGTGCGGATGCCGGCGTCAATGCCGCGCCCCTCCTCGACCGCCGCGACGATCGAGGCGAAGTTGTCGTCGAGCAGCACCATGTCGGCCGCCTCGCGCGTGACGTCCGTGCCGGTGCGACCCATGGCGATGCCGATGTCGGCCGCCTCGAGCGCCGGCGCGTCGTTGACGCCGTCGCCGGTCATCGCCACGACCTGCCCGCACGCGCGCCACGCGCGCACGATGCGCAGCTTGTCCTCCGCCGAGACGCGCGCGTACACGGGGATGCGCTCCACGCGCGCCGCGAGCTCGTCCTCGGGCATCGCCGCGAGGTCCGCGCCCGTCACGGCGCGGTCGGCCGGGCCCGCGATGCCCAGCTCGTGCGCGATGGCGAGCGCGGTGTCCGGGTGGTCGCCGGTGATCATGACCGGCCGGATGCCGGCCCGCGCGCAGCGCGCCACCGCCGCGCGCGCCTCGTCGCGCGGCGGATCGAGGAGGCCGACCAGCCCGACGAACTCGAGGCCGCGCTCCTCAAACGGCGGCGGCCCGTCGAGCGCGCGGCGCGCGAGTCCGAGCACGCGCTGCGCCGCGGCGGCGAGGCGCGCGGCGTCGGCGAGGATCGCAGCACGGCGCGCGGCGTCGAGGGGCCGCGCGCCGGCATCGCCGGCCTCGCGGTCGCAGAAGGCGAGCACCGCCTCGGGAGCCCCCTTGGTGAAGAGGTGCGTGGCGCCGTCCGGGGTGCGCCGCGCGACCGACATGGCGCGCCGCTCCGGATCGAACGGGATCTCGAACAGCGCGTGCGCGCCGCCGGCGAGGTCCTCGACCCCGCCCTTGAGCGCGGCCACGAGCAGCGCGCCCTCCATGGGGTCGCCGACGACCTGCCACGCCGCGCCGGCGGGATCGGGCACGAGGCGCGCCGACGTGCAGGCCGCCGCGGTGCGCAGGGCATCCGCCAGCCCCGGCTCGCGCGCCGGCGCGACGCGCGTCTCGCGCCCGTCGCGGCGGCGCAGGAACTCGCCTTCGGGCACGTAGCCCGCGCCGGTGACGCGGTACTCGCGCCCGCGCGCGATGACCGTGCGCACGGTCATCTCGTTGCGCGTCAGCGTGCCGGTCTTGTCGGTGCAGATGACGGTCACCGAGCCGAGCGTCTCGACGCTCGGCAGCCGCCGCACGAGCGCCTGGCGCCGCGCCATGCGCTGCACGCCGAGCGCGAGGGCCACCGTGACGACCGCCGGCAGGCCCTCCGGCACCGCGGCCACCGCGAGGCTGAGCGCGAGGACGAGCACCTCGCCCGGCGGCGCGCCGCGCGCCGCGAGCAGCGCGGCGACCACCACCACGACGCCGAGGCTCGCCCACGCCACGACGCGGCCGAGCTGCGCCAGCCGCCGCTGGAGCGGCGTCGGCTCGGCGCGCGTCGCGCCGATGAGTTCGGCGATGCGGCCGAACTGGGTGCGCATGCCGGTCGCGACGACGACCGCCCGGCCGCGCCCGGCCGCCACCGTGGTGCCCATCCACACCATGTTCGAGCGGTCGCCGGGCGCCGTCGCGCGCGGGTGCACGACGTCCGCGTCCTTGGCGGCGGGCTCGGCCTCGCCGGTGAGCGGCGCCTCCTGCGCGCGCAGCGCCCACGCGTGGAGCAGCCGCGCGTCGGCCGGCACGTGGTCGCCGGCCTCGAGCTCCACGAGGTCGCCGGGCACCAGCCGCGCGGCCGGCACCGTGCGCGTGCGGCCGTCGCGCACGACGCGCGCGCGCGGCGCGGTCATGCGGCGCAGCGACTCGAGCGAGCGCGCCGCGCGCTCCTCCTGCGCGAAGCCGAGTCCCGCGTTGAGCACGAGAATCGCGACGATCGCGACCGTGTCGGTGGCGTCGCCGAGCGCGAGCGACAGCGCCGCCGCGACGAGCAGGACGACGACCACCGTGTCCTTGAACTGCGCGGCGAGCCGCCGCCACGCCGGCTCCGGCGGCGCCGCGGCGAGCACGTTCGGTCCCCACACGGCGAGCGCCGCGCCGGCGGTGGCCTCGCTCAGCCCGCGCTCCACGTCCGTCCCGAGGGCGCGCGCCACCTCGGCGGCGGGGCGCGCGTGGGCGTCTGCGGCGGCGGGCGGCGCGGCGGGCCCCCGCGCGGCGCCGCGCGGCTCACGGTCGCGACGCGACTCGTCGCGCGGCGCGGCGCGCCGCGCGCGGCGCATGGGGGCGGCCTCCCCGGCGCCCTCCTCAGGATCCCGCGGCGGACGGCTTCGAGCCGTCGCCCACCGGGGTTTTCTCGAGCGCCTCGATCCACTCGGCGGGCAGCCGGTGGTGACGCGCGCCGCGCACGATCGTGTCCAGGTAGCGACGCGACGGCGGCGCGGGATTGGCGGGACGGGCGACGTACACCTGCGCGCGCACGCGGCGCGGGATCGAGCCATCCGCCGGACGCACGAGCTCCACCGACATGGTCTCGCGCTCGTAGGCGTTGTGCGGGTCGCCGGGCGCGTGGAAGCCCTCGGCCCGGTCAAGGGCGGCGAGGTCCTCGTCGTCGAGCTCATAGAGCACGCCCCACACGACCGGCCCGTGGGCGGGCTGGATGCTGGCCGCGCCGCCCTCCCACCGCTCGGTCCAGCGCGGGAACGTCAGCCGGTGGTCGTGCAGCGCGCCGACGCCGACCACGCGGTGCCCGGGGCACCGCGTGCGCATCTGATCGGGATCCAGGTTGGACCCGTAGGCGAAATAGAGCACGGCCCTTTCCTCCGCTCGCCGCGCGCGGGGGAGTGACGCGCGCGGCCGGGGTGTCCGGCAGGCCGGCGCGCGCGGCGCGGCGCGCGCGCGGCGGTTGTCCGGCCCGCGAACGCTGGCTATCCTACACCCGCTTCGCACCCCGCGCGGTCCGCGCTGCGCGCGCCCGTGCCCGCCCGCGCCGGCCGCTGCGCCGCTTCGCGGCGCCTGTCACGACGACCGACTGGAGACGCGCATGCCCGTGGACATCCTCGCCTTTGGCCCCCATCCCGACGACGCCGAGATCGGCGCCGGCGGCCTGCTGCGCAAGGCGAAGAACCTCGGTTACCGCACCGGCATCGTGGACATGACGAGCGGCGACATGGGCTGGGGCACGCCCGAGATCCGCGCGGAGGAGAGCCGCCGCGCCGGCGCCATCCTCGGGCTCGACGTGCGCGAGTGCCTCGACCTCGGCGACTGCCGCATCGAGGACACGTTCGAGATCCGCTGCAAGGCCGCGGCGGCGATCCGCCGCCATCGGCCCTCGATCGTGCTCGCCCCGTACTACGACCTGCCGATCGGGCGCGGGCTCGGACACAACGACCACTACAAGACCGGCGAGATCGTGGCCAACGCCTACAACCTCGCTCACCTGCACAAGGCGCCGGTCGAGGGCGAGCCGTTCCAGGCCCTGGCGATCTACTTCTACTTCATCCCGCCCGGCCAGCGCGCGACCTTCGTCGTGGACATCACCGACGTCGCGCCGGCGTGGCTCGACGCCATTGACCAGCACACGAGCCAGTTCTACCACCCGGAGCGGCCGCGCCCGGCCCACCTGCCGCACCCGCGCGAGGCGTTCGAGGCGAACGCGCGCTACTGGGGCTGGCAGATCGGCGCGAAGTACGGCCAGGCGTTCCTCGCCACCGCGCCGCTGCGCGTAAGCGACCCGATGACGCTCGTGCGGGATGTGGTGCCCCGTCCCTGAGCGCGCCGCGCGGGCCCGCGCCGCGCTCGCGGCCGCGCTCGCGCTCGCGGCCGCGGCTCCGGCGGCCGCCCGCGCGCCGGGGGACGCGCGCGTCACGGCCGAGGCCGAGGCCTTCGTGCGCGCGTGGGCCGGACGGCGGCCCGCCTGGGCGACCGCCCTCGGGGTGCCGGGCGCGCGGCCGGCGGCGGTGCCGCGCACGCCGGCGGCGCGCGCGGCGGACCTCGCCGCGCTGCGCGCGGCCGCGCACCGCGTCGCCGCCCTGCCCGCCGACGGCCTGTCGGATGCGGCGCGCGCCGACCGCGCGCTGCTCGCCGGCCGCATTGAGGCCGAACGCATCGCGCTTGAGGAGGCCGCGCGCGACGTGCGCGACCCGGCGGCCGCGATCGAGGAGCTGGCGCACGCGGTGGGGCTCACCCTGGCGCGCGCGTCGCCGGGCCCGTGCGAGCGCGTGACGCGCGCCACGACGGCGCTGGCCGCGGCCCCCGAGGCGCTGCGCGCGCTGCGCATCCTCGCCCCCGGCGCGCCGCGCGCCGCCGTCGAGACGGCGGTCGAGCGCCTCGCCGAGGCGGCGCGCGCGTGGCGCACCGGGCTCGGCCCGCTCGCCGGCGCGTGCCGCGAGGCGCACCTGCAGGCGCCGTTCGCGGGCGCCGACTCGCAGGCCACCGAGGCGGCGGACGGCCTCGCCGCGGCGCTCGCCGCCGACGTGCTGCCGCGCGCGGCGGAGGGAGCCGGGCTCGGCGCGGACGTGCTGTCGCGCTGGCTCGCCGCGGCCGTGCACGAGAGCGCGCCGCCCGACTCGCTGCTCGCGCGCGCGCTGCGCGAACTGGCCGCGGCGCGCGCCGCGCTCGAGGCTGCCGCCGAGCGCGTCGCCCCCGGCGCCGGCGCGCGCGCCGCGCTCGCCCTGATCGCCGCCGACACCGCGCGCGCCGCGGACGCCGTGACGCGCGCGGGCGCCGCCGCGGACCCCGCGTCCGCCCGGCGGCGCGACGGCGCGCCGCGGCTGCGCGTGACGCCCGCGTGGGCGGCGGGGCGCGCCCCGGTGCGGCTCGCCGCCGCCGGCGCGTGGGAGACGCACGATGCGCCGGCGCGGCTCGATCTCGACCCCGCGCTCGCCGCCGCCGCCGGACCGTGGACGACCGCGTTCCTCGCGCTCCGCGAGGGCCCCGCCGGGCGCCTCGGCCTGCTCGCGGCGGCGCGCGCGCGGCCGGTGCGCTGGGCGCTGGCCGGCCCCGGCGTGGTCGAGGCATGGTGCGACCGCGCCGCCGAACGCGCCGCCGCGGACGGCGACCCGCGCCTCGCGCTCGCCGCGCGCGCGCACGCGCTGTGGCGCCTCGCGCGGGCGGTCGTCGAGGTGTCGCTCCACGCGCGCGGCATGCGCCGTGTGGACGCCGCCGAGTTCCTCGCCGAGGAGTGCCTCATGGCGCCCCCCGAGGCGGCGCGCGCCGCGCGCGAGGCGCTGTCGTGGCCGGCCGCGCTCGAGACCGTCGTGGCGCGCTGGCAGCTCGACGACCTCGAGCGCGAGACGCGCGCCGGGCTCGGCGCGCGTTTCGACGGCGCCGCGTTCGAGGCCGCGCTCATCGCCGAGGGACCGCTGCCCGCGCGCCTCGCCCGGCAGGCCGTGCGCGCCGCCCTCGGCCTCGCGCCGGAGCGCGGCCCGTGAGCGGCGCGGCCGCCGCCCGTTGACGGCGCCCGCGCCGCGCGCGTAAAGTGCCGCCCTCGCCGTTGCCGATACCATGGAAGGTTCGGTCCGCGCCCGCTCGGTCGGGCAGCGAGGGAGGTCGCATGAAGATCCGCTGCTGGCGCGCCGCGGCGATGGTCCTGCTCGCCGCGAGCCTGGCGCAGCCGACCACGACGGTCGCCGCCACGCACGCCGCCCCGGCCACGTCCCGGCGCACCATTCAGACGTCCTCCGGCACCGCGTCCGCGCCGCGCCCGAAGGCGAAGCGCCGTCGCGCGCGCCGCGCGCCCCCTGGAGGCGTGTGGTCGCGTCACGCGATCGTCGTGGACCCGGCCACCGGCCAGGTGCTCTACGAGAAGAACGCCGGGCGCTCGGTGCCGATCGCCAGCATCACCAAGCTCATGACGGCGCTCGTGTTTCTCGAGCAGCGCCCCGACCTCGACCGCCTCGTCGAGGTGACGCGCCAGGAGCTCACGGGCGGCGGCCACACGCAGCTGCGCAACCGCGAGCGCGTCGCGCTGCGCGACCTGCTGCACATGAGCCTCATGGTGTCGGACAACGTCGCGACGCGCGTGCTGGCGCGCGAGTCCGGCCTTGCGCCCGAGGACTTTCTCGCCGCCATGAACCGGCGCGCGCTCGAGCTGGGCATGACGCACACGCGCTTCGTCGAGACCACCGGCCTCGACGAGCGCAACGTCTCGACCGCTTCGGACGTGGCCACGCTGCTCAAGGCGGCGGCGAGCGAGCCGACGATCCGGGCCATCACCACCTTGCGCTCCCACGAGTTCCGCAGCGCCACGCGGCCGCACGTGATCGGCAACACGAACCGCCTTCTCTACGGCCAGTACGAGGTGCTCGGCGGCAAGACCGGCTTCATCAGCGCGGCGGGCTACTGCTTCACGACGTGGATCCGCTCGCAGGGCCGCGACCTGATCGCCGTCGTCCTCGGCGCCCCGACCAACGCCACGCGCTTCGCCGACGTGGTGCGACTCGTCCAGCGCACGTCCTCCGCGAGCATCGCCCCGAGCCAGCCCTGAGCCGCCGATGAGCCCCGGCGAACGCGCGCGCGGCCTCCTCGCGGGGCTGGTCGCGGGCCTCGCGGGCGGACTGTTCGGCGTGGGCGGCGGCGTGCTGCTCGTGCCGCTGCTCACCGGCTGGTTCCGCGCCACCCAGCACCAGGCGCACGGCACCTCGCTGGCGGTCATCGGCGCGACCGCCGTCGCCGGGATCGCCGTCTACGGCACCCACGGCAACGTGGCGTGGCTCACCGCGGCGCTGGTCGGGGCGGCGAGCGCCCTGGCGGCGCGCTTCGGCGCGCGCCTCGCCGCGCGCGTGAGCTCGCGCCGCCTGGCGCGCGCGTTCGCGGTGTTCCTCGTGCTGGTCGCCGCGCGCATGCTGTGGCGCGCGCCGGCCGCCTCCGCCGCGGTCGTGGCGCGCGGCGTCGGGGAGGTGGCGCTCGACCTGCTGCTCGGCGCGGCCGTCGGCGTGCTCGCCGGCTTCATGGGGGTCGGCGGCGGCATCCTCGCCGTGCCCGCCTTCACGCTGCTTCTCGGCATGCCGCAGCAGCTGGCGCAGGGCACTTCGCTCGGCGTCATCCTGTTCGCCGCCCCGGCCGGGGCCTTCGAGCACGCGCGCCTCGGCAACGTGCTCGGGCGGCTCGTCCTGTGGCTTGGCCTCGGCGCGGCCCTCGGCGGCGCCGGCGCCTCGTGGGCGGTGCAGCACGTGCCGCGCGAGGCGCTGGCGCGCGCCTTCGCCGTGTTCCTCCTCGCCAATGCGGCCCACACCTGGTGGCGCGCGGCGCGCGGGCCGAAGTCCTAGGCCCGGACGTCGTTACGGCGACCCCGCACCCCGAGTGCGCCCTTGCGCGAACGCTCGCGCGCACATCCTCGCGGCCGGGCGACACGCGCCGCGTCCTGCGCCGGTCACCCGTTTGTAACTTGAGCCTGCTTCGAGCGTTCGGCTAACATTCGGGCGGCATTCAGACACGTCGTGGCGTGCCCCCGCCTGTCCCGGGGTGCGCGTGCCCTGAGTCTTGAGGTTCCTTTCGACCCACCGGCCGGGGGGGCGCCGCACGGCGCGCTCCCGCCTCCTGGACCGTCGCGGGCGCACGGCGGTTCCGGCCACACACCTCGCCCAACACCAGGAGTCGCACCATGAAATTGGTTAAGGGACCGCTCGCCGCGCTGCTCGCCCTCGGCCTCGTCGCGGGCGTCGCGTCGGCCCAGCCTCAGCTCAACGAGATCCGCGTGGACCAGAGCGGCACCGACGTGGATGAATACGTCGAGTTCGCCGGCGCTCCGGGCGCTTCGCTCGCCGGCCACCACCTGCTGGTGATCGGCGACACGGGAAGCTCCGGCACCTGTGGCGTGCTCGAGGCGGTCATCAACCTCGGCGCGTACTCGATCCAGGCCGACGGTTACTTCGCGCTTCGCTACAGCAGCGGCACGCCGCTTCTCACGGGCTACGACGCGACGCTCGCGGGCTCGTTCGAGAACAGCGACAACCTCACGTTCCTGCTCGTCACCGGCTACTCGGGCCCGGCGGTGGGTGGCGATCTCGACACCAACGACGACGGCGTTCTGGACTCCACGCCGTGGACGACGCTGGTGGACGCGGTCGGCATCTGGGAGGGAACGACTCCGAACTGCACGACGGACGAGTACCTCTACACCTCGACGGTCGTGGGGCCGGACGGCACGTTCGCGCCCGGCCACGTGTACCGCTGCGGCAACGCCTGGTACATCGGCCCGTTCGATCCGGCGGGCGGTGTGGACTCGCCCGGCGCGCAGAACGCCGCGTGCGCGACGCCGGCCAAGAGCAGCACGTGGGGCAAGGTCAAGACGCTCTACCGCTGACCTGATGCGACCGGCCGCCCCCCGCGGCGGCCCGTGCCTGCGGCCACCCTCACCCGGGGGTGGCCGCGGCCTTTTCGCCCCGGCGCCATCGTTTCCGGCCGCACCGGGCTCACGGTGCGACAACGGACGGTCAAGCCGCTCCGGCGCAGCGGTTTCCGAGATCCGGAATCCCTGCGAATTCCCGCCCGCATCCGGCCGATACCTTGCCTATCGCAAGGGGTGACCGCCGGCCGCCGGCAGGGGCGGTCGGTCACCGATGCACCGCTCCCCGCGCCGTCTCCCGGAGCCGACATGCCCCGTCCCGCCCGTTCGCGAAGCCTCCGCACCGTGAAGGCCGGCCGCGCGCTGCGCGCCGAGCGCCTGCCGTCCGAGCGCCGCAGCATCGAGCCGCCGCCGGCCTCCATGCCCGAGGGGCGCCTGCCGCACGAGGTGTCGCGCCAGGCGCAGCGCGAGATGGACCGCCTGCGGCGCCTGCCCGCGGGCTCGACCGAGGCCGGCGCGACGCGCGCCTACCTGCAGTGGCTGTGGTCCATGCCGTGGGACCGCAGCGCGCCCGAGGACGCCGACCTCAAGCAGGTCGAGCGCTCGCTCGAGCGCGATCATCTCGCGCTCCAGAAGGCCAAGGAGCGGGTGCTCGAGTACCTCGCGGTGCGACAGCTCAAGCCCGACCTGCCGGGCCCGGCGCTGTGCCTCGTCGGACCGCCCGGCACCGGCAAGTCGTCGCTCGGCGCGGCGGTGGCGCGCGCGCTCGGGCGGCCGTTCGCGCGCATCGTCGTCTCGGGCTCGACCGGCGCGGGCGAGCTGCGCGGCCTGCCGCGCAACGCGCCCGGCGCCCAGCCGGGACGCATCGCGCGCGCGGTGCGCGACGCCGGCGCGCGCAATCCCGTGCTGCTCGTGGACGGCGTGGACCGCCTGGTCGGCGAGGGAGCGCAGGACGCGGTCGAGGTGCTGCTCGAGCTGCTGGACCCCGAGACCTCCGCCTCGTTCACCGACCAGTACCTGGGCATCCCGCTCGACCTGTCGCACGCCATGCTGCTGCTCGTCGCCAACAACATCGACCTCGTGCCCGACGCACTGCTTGACCGGCTCGACGTCATCGAAGTGCCGAGCTACAGCGAGGACGAGAAACTCGCCATCGCGCGCCGCTTCCTGCTGCCGCGACAGATCGCCGACCACGGACTGACCGCGCGCGACGTGAGCGTGTCGGACGACGCACTGCGCGAGATCGTGCGCCACTGGACGCTCGAGGCCGGGGTGCGCGGGCTGTCACGGCAGCTCGCCACCGTGTGCCGCAAGGTGGCGCGCGCGCGCGCCACCGGAAACCGCCGGCGGCATGCCGTGACCCCCGCGACGCTCGAGTCCTACCTCGGGCACCGCGTGTACGCGCCGGAGACCGCGGGCAAATCCGACGAGGTCGGCATTGCGGCGGGGCTGGCGTGGACCGCGGCGGGGGGCGAGGTGCTGGTGGTCGAAGCGCTCAAGATGCCCGGCTCGGGGCGCGTGGTGACGACCGGCCAGCTCGGCGAGGTCATGAAGGAGTCGGTGCAGGCCGCGCACTCCTACGTGCGCGCGCGCGCCGACCTGCTCGAGATCGAGGCCGAGGCGTTCAGCGGGTTCGACATCCACATCCACTTCCCGGCCGGCGGCGTGCCCAAGGACGGCCCCTCGGCAGGCATCGTGGTGGGGCTCGTGATCGCCTCGGCGCTGTCGGACCGGCCCATCCGCCACGACGTGGCGATGACCGGCGAGGTCAGCCTGCGCGGCAAGGTGCTGCAGGTCGGCGGGCTGCGCGAGAAGGCGCTCGCCACCTACCGCGCCGGGTTCCGCGCCATGGTGTTCCCGGCCGCGAACGTGAAGGACGTCGAGGACATCCCGGCCGACGTGCGCGAGCGGCTCGAGCTGATCCCGGTCGAGACCATGGACGACGTGTTCGCCGTCGCGCTCCATCGCGTCATTCTGCCGCAGCGCATCGGCGGGAACTTCGTCATCGAGGTGGATGCGGACGACGACGACGGGCCCGCCGCGCCGCCGGCGCGCGGTCCGCGTCCGGCGTTCGACGACGACGACGCGTAGCGGAGCGCCCGCGCCGCGGTCAGGGCGCCGCGCCCTCCACGTCTTCGTCTCGCACCACGCCGCCGCGCTCGAGCGCCGCGAGGTAGTCCGCGATGAGCGCGCGCGCCTCGGCGGCCTCGGCGGCGGGCGCCAGGATCTCCCCCCAGTGCGATGACGACCAGTCGCGGCCGACGCTGCCGTAGCCCGGCAGCGTCGCGCTGCGCAGCACGGCATGGATCCCGTTCTGCACCAGCATGCCCGCGAGCAGCGCGCCCGACGCGGGATCGGGCACGCGGTGGATGAGGACCGGCCCCGCCTCCGCGGGGGGCGGCTCGTCGGCCAGCACCGCGCGGCACGACGGGCACGCCGCGACGTCGTCCCCGTAGGCCGTGCCGCACTCGGGGCACCAGCGCACCTTCACGCTCCGGACGCGGCGAGCGCGTGCTCACGCAGGCGGCGCGCCGCCTCGGCGACGTCCTCGCGCCGGGTGGCGAGCGACAGGCGCACCCAGTCCTCGTAGCCCGGGCCGAACGCCGTGCCCGGCAGCACCGCCACGCCGAGCGCCAGCCACTCCTTGACGAGATCCCACGGGTCGCGCCCGCCGCGCACCGCCGACACGTCGGCGAAGGCGTAGAACGCGCCGCGCGGCGCCGGGACGCGGATGGCCGACTGTCCGGCGAGGCCCGCGAGGAGCAGGTCGCGGCGCTCCTCGTAGGCGGCGCGCATGGCCTCGACGCAGTCCTGCGGACCCTCGACCGCGGCGCGGCCGGCGCTCTGCACCGCCGGGAACACCCCGTGCGTCGTGTAGAACGACAGCAGCGGCCCCATCGTCGAGCGCATCGCCGGCGGCGAGACGACGTAGCCGAGGCGCCAGCCGGTCATGGCGTAACTCTTGGAGAACGTGTAGACGCTCACCGTGCGCTCGGCCATGCCCGGCAGCGACGCCAGGCTCACGTGGCGCGCGCCGTCGTAGAGCAGGTGCTCGTAGGCCTCGTCGCTCACGACCCACAGGTCGCGCTCGATCGCGACCTCCGCCAGCGCCTCGAGGTAGGGGCGCTCGAGCACGACGCCCGTCGGGTTGTTGGGCGTGTTGACGTAGATCCCGCGCGTCGCGGGCGCGAGCGCGGCGCGGATGCGCCCGGCAAAGCCCTCGGGCGTGAGCGCCCCGGACTGGATGTCGAGGTAGGCGGGCACGGCGCGGAACGTCGCCGGGTGCGCGAAGCCGACCAGCTTGGGGATCGCCATCCAGTACGGCGACAGCACCATGAGCTCGTCCCCCGGCGACAGCAGCCCCTGCAGCGCGCAGTAGAGCCCATGGGTGCCGCCGTCGGTGACGACGATGTCGTCGGACTCGCACGCAATGCCGTTTTCCCGCGCCAGCTTGGCGACCAGCGCCTCGCGGAACGCGAGCGTGCCGCGCGCGTCCGGGTAGTGCGTCTCGCCGGCGCGCGCGGCGGCGGCGAGCGCCTCCACGACGTGCGGCGGCGTGTCGAAATCGGGCTCGCCGCGTTCGAGGTGCAGCACGCGCTCGCCGGCCCGCTCGCGGGCGCGCGCGGCGGCCATCACTTCGGCGAGCGCGGAGGTCGAGCGGAGGACCGGCTTGTCGGCGATCAGTCTGGGCATGGGAGGGCTCCTCGGACGGCGCGGGACGCGGGGTCACGGGGGGAACGGCGACGGAGCGTGGACACTATCACGGCGCCCGCGGGCCGCAGCAGGCCCGGGCGGCGGCCGCCGCGCCGCGGTCGGAGCCGCCACGGCAAAGCGGGGAAGGCGCCCGGGCCGCCCGACGCCCGCGGAGCCCGGGTCGGGCGGCTTGCGCGCCCGGGCGTGCGTTCCGCACGGCCGTGGCGGGGTGCGCCGCCCGGCGGGCGCGCCCGGCGCGGCCTTCGGCGCGCCGGGAACCCGGCACGGGCGTTGCCATTACCCGTGGCTCACCGGCGACCGATCGACACCAGGGGGTGGCACCGTGTCCAAGTTCGACCTTCGGGACATCTCGGAACGACTCTCGACCTCGAAGAACACCGAGGCCGTGCTGTTCGAGTTCCTCGGGTACCTGCAGACGGTGCGGAACGACTGGCGCGCCTCGCTGGCGTTCTACGAAGTGAGCCGGGACGCGCTGGTCAACGTCTACCAGCGCCAGGGGCAGCGCCTCATGCGCAAGGACCTCAACCTCCCGGTGGACCAGCTGCCGGCGCGGCTGGTGCGCAAATTCTTTCACCCGAGCGCGTACTTCAATCACTCCGACCGCAAGAGCCTGCTCGCCCACCTGTTCCAGACCTCGCCCTTCTACGAGGTCAACCCGCACGAGGCGCCCCAGCTGCGCGCCATCGCGCCGATCCCGACGTGGGCGTCGGCGGTGTGCCTGCCGATCGCGGACCAGGACGACATCATCGCCATGCTGCTCGTCGCCAGCGAGAAGAAGGGCGCGTTCACCGGCAAGGTGATGTCCGACTTGCTGCCGGTGAAGGCGGTCGTGACGCTGGCGCTGTCGCAGCACCTGCACAAGGCCCGCCTCGGCAGCATCCCCGAGGACTGGTCGCTGCCGACCGCCGCGCAGGACTTCCATGCCAAGGTCAAGGCGCTCGACAAGCGCGCGCAGGAGCTCGAGCGCGAAAACCTCGACAAGGCGCAGCGCGTCGAGCAGCTCATCGGCGAGATCTCGAGGCTCGACAAGAGCTCGTCGCTCTACAAGCAGGAGCTCGACCGCGTGAAGCTCGCCCTCGGCGCGCTCGAGGAGCAGACGGTGGCCGCCACCGAGCAGCTGAGCGAGGCCTACCTGCGGCTCGACGCCACGCAGTGCCGCCTCGACGCGCTGCAGCAGACCATGGGCTTCCTGCGCGAGGTGTGCCAGGTCCTGGCCCAGGAGCACGACCCCGACACGTTCGCGCGCACCATGGTGTCGTGGTTCTGCGAGCACTTCGGCGTGGAGCGCTGCAGCCTCATGAAGCTCGACGCCAGCCAGGAGACCATGCACATCGCCGCGCACCGCGGCATTGACCCGCAGCTCGCGCGCCAGGTGAAGGTGCGCGTCGGACAGGGCATCGCCGGCTGGGTGGCCCACAACCGGCGCCCGCTCTACGTCCGCGTGCGCGAGGACGGCGGGCCCGAGATGCACACCGGGCAGGACGCTTACAACTCGGACTCGTTCATCTCGGTGCCGCTCGTCCACAACAACCGGCTTTTCGGCGTGCTCAACCTGAGCAACAAGAAGAACGGCGAGCCGTTCGAAGAGGTGGACTTCGATCGCGCCGTGATCGCCGGCTCGCTGCTGGCGCTCACCGTCGGGCACCAGGAGGCGCAGAAGCGCGTGGCGGTGTGGTCGTAGGCGCGCCGGCGGCGGCGCGCGGGCGTCAGCGCAGCCCGGCGCGGTATTCGTCGAGCGCGCGGCGGTGCGACTCGAACGAGATCTCGCGCGGCAGGCGCGCGAGCCGCCACCAGCGGGCGTCGAGGGCGTCGTCGCCGGGGTCGAGCCGCCCGCCCGCGATCTCCGCGGTGTAGAGCACGAGCACCGCGCGCACGCGCGGATCGTCGAAGCCCGCGTACACGCCGAACAGATCGCGCAGGCGCACGCGGTAGCCGGTCTCTTCGAAGACTTCGCGGCGCGCGGTGCGCTCGGGGGTCTCGCCCGCCTCCATGAATCCCGCCGGCAGGCACCACGTTCCGGCGCGCGGTTCGAACCTGCGCTTGACGAGCAGCACCTCGCCGCCGCGCACCAGGATCGCCCCCGCGGCGGGCACCGGGTTGCGGTACCAGATCCACCCGCACGCCGGGCACGCGCGGCGCCGGACGCCGTGCTCGACGATGGGCCGCAGCGCGGTTCCGCAACGCGGACAGAACCTGAAGGGCTTGCGATGCATGAGCGCGCGAGCCTAAGCCACCCGCCCCGCGCCGCGCCAATCGCGCACGCACCGCAGGCCACGCGGAGGGGCCCCCGCTCGCTGCGGAGTGTCCATGAGGACACGCCTCGCGAGCGGGGGCCCCTCCAGCGCAGCAGCCGGGCCGCGCCCGGCACGACCCCGCCGCCGCGGAAGGGAGCGCCGCGCTGCTCCTTCCCGTCCATTCAGATCGCCCCTTGCTAGCACCTGATCGTTCGGACGGGTCGGACGGCGCTCCCTCTTGCGGCGGCGGGTTCCTCCTCTTGCTTTGCTCGACGCGTTGCGTCAGCGGCGGTCCTCGATCTCCCGGCGCAGCTCGCGCAGCTCGCGCCGCAGCTCGTCCAGCTCGCGGCGCAGCTCGTCGCGATCGAAGCCGTCCGAGCGCCACTCGAACGTCCGGCCGGGGCCCGGTCCGCCGCGGAAACGCTGCACGCGCGGCATCCTGGACCGCTCGAGCACGGCCTCGACGGTGCGGGTCTGGCCGCGGCGCACGAGCGTCACCTGCGTGGCGCCCTCGGCGCGGCGCACGGCCGAGACGAGGTCGTCCGCGTCCGCCACATCGGTGTCGCCCACCCGGGTGATCACGTCGCCCGCGCGGATGCCGGCCTTCTCGGCGGCCGAGCCCGCGGTGACCTCGAGCACCAGCGCGCCCTTCGTCGCCCCCGCGAAGTAGTCCGCCAGCCCCGGCGACAGCGTCTCGACGCGCACGCCGAGCCGGCCGCGCCCGAGCATGGTCAGGGGCAGATCGTCGAGGGCCTCGAGGTCGAGCTCGCGCAGGCGTTCGAGCCCCGGCACGTCGCGGCCGTCGGCGTGGTCGCGGATCACGATCCGGCGCGAGCCCTTCGGCGCCGCCGGCGCGTCCGGCGGCTCGGGGGCCTCCGGCGCGGGCGCCGGCGTCCACTCGAAGTCCTCGCTCTGATCGTCGTCGCGCACGTCGTCGCGCGAGCCGAGCCTCACGTTGAAGGTCCGTTCACGGCCGTCGCGCATCACCTTGACCGCCACATACTGGCCGGGTCGGTAGGCGCGCACGCGGTTCGAGAGCGACGCCGGGCTCGTCACGTTCCGCCCGCCGACGCTCACGATGATGTCCCCGCGCCGGAGACCCGCCCGGTCGGCCGGGCCGTCGCTCACGACGCGCGCCACGAGCACGCCGTCGCCGCGATGGTTGAACTCGTCGCGCAGCTCGTCGCTCAGCGACTGCGTGTAGACCCCGAGCCACGCGCCGCCGCTCGACTGCGCCGTGGCCGGACGCGCGGCCGCGAGCCCGAGCGCGAGCAGCGCGGCCGGCAGCAGGCCGGTCCGAAGGATCCGGACGATGGTGCGAATTCGCACGCCAATCCCCCTGTGCTAGCTTCCGATCCCGGAAGGTCCAAGGCCCTCCCGGCCGCCTCTGGTTTCGACCCCATTGGACGGCGGCGGGTTCCCGGAAGTTGGCCCGCGGGCACGTGCTTCGTGCCCCGAACCGCCCCGCTCGGACCCATGCGCGTCAACGACTTGTTCAGCCTCGAGGTCGAGGACCTCGCACTCGGTGGCAAAGCCCTCGCGCGCGTGGACGGCCGCGTCGTGTTCGCCGACCGCGGCCTGCCGGGCGACCGCATCGAGGCGCGCATCACGCGCGTGAAGCGCGGCTGGGCCGAGGCGCGCACGCTGGCGGTGACCGCGCCGGCCGCGCAGCGCGTGCCGGCGCGCTGCCCGCACGTGGACGTGTGCGGCGGCTGCCGCATGCAGGAGCTGCCGTACGAGCGCCAGCTCGCGCTCAAGGAGCGCCAGGTGCGCGAGACGCTCGTCCACCTCGGCGGCATCGCGGCGCCGCCGGTGCGCCCGATCGTGCCCGCGCCCGAGCCGTTCCACTACCGCAACAAGATGGAGTTCAGCTTCCATCCCGGCGAGGACGGCGCACCGTGGCTCGGCCTTCACCACCGCGGCGCGTTCGACCGCGTGTTCGAGGTCGAGGCGTGCGTTCTGCCGAGCGCGCTCACGCTCGACATCGTGGCGCTCACGCGCCGCGTGGCGCGTGCGCGCGGCTGGCGCGCGTACCACCCGTCGCGGCACGAAGGCGTGGTGCGCTTCCTCACCGTGCGGCACCTGCCGCTCACCGGCGAGTGCGGGGTGCACCTCGTCGCGGCGCGCGACGAAGTGCCGGGGCTCGAAGCGTGGGCGCGCGCGGTCGCGGCGCTCTCGCCCGCGGTGCGGTCGGTGACCGTGCTGTTCAACGACTCGCGCGCCAACGTCGCGTTCGGCGGCGCCGAGCGGGTGCTGCACGGGCCGGGCACGGTGCGCGAGCGGCTCCTCGGGCTCGAGTTCGAGGCCGGCGCCAATGCGTTTCTGCAGACCAACAGCCGCCAGGCCGAGGCGCTCTACGCCGCCGCGCTCGCCGCCGCGGACCTGCGGGGCGGCGAGTCGGTGCTCGACCTCTACTGCGGCGCGGGCACGCTCACGCTGTTGTTCGCGCGCGCCTGCCGCGAGGCGGTCGGGGTCGAGAGCGTGGCCGACGCGGTGACCGCCGCGCGCGACAACGCCGCGCGCAACGGCATCGCCAATGCGCGGTTCGTGGAGGGCGAGTCGCGCGCGGTGCTGCGCCAGTGGGCGCGCGGGGAGCGCGACGGCGCGCCGCGCCCCGACGTGGTCGTGGTGGACCCGCCGCGTGCCGGGCTTCATCCGCGCGTGGTGTTCCGCGTCGCGGAGCTGGCGCCGCGCCGCGTGGTCTACGTGTCGTGCAACCCGGCGACGCTGGCGCGCGACCTCAAGGACTTCGCGGCGCATGGCTGGGCGCTCGAGGAGGTCACGCCGTTCGACATGTTTCCGCACACGCCCCACATCGAGTGCGTCGCACGGCTCGCGCGGCGCGCGCCGTGAGACGCGCGCGGCCGGCCCTGCGGCGCGCGCCACGCGCCGCGCGCCGGACCGCCCGCGCCGCAGGCGTCGTCAGTACCCGGCGCGCCTCCACGCCACCATGCCGCCCGACAGGTTCCAGGTCTGCGTGAAACCCTGCGCCGCGAGCATCTGGGCGGCGCGCTGGCTGCGCACGCCCACGCGGCAGACCACGATCACCGGTTTGTCCTTCCATCCCGCCAGCTCGGGGAGCGCGGCCGTCAGCTGCCCCATGGGCACGAGCCGCGCGCCTTCGATGTGGCCCACGTCGTCGTTCCATTCCGACGGCTCGCGCACATCGAGCAGCAGCGCCTCGGGGTGCGACGCGATGAACGCCTTCGCGTCCGCCACGCTCATCGTCCCCGCGCGCGGCCGGGCCCCGGCTCCCTCGCGCGTCCGCTCGGCCGCTCCGCCGCAGCCGGCCAGCGCGCCCGCCGAGGCCAGCGCGAGCGCCAGCGCCAGGGCGGCGGCCGCGCGCCGTGCGTTTCGCAATGCCCCCGCCCCCGCGGGCGGACCCGGTTTCCAACGCCGTGACATGAGTCGAATCCTCCGTGTGCTAGCCTTTCCGGCGTGAACGTCCGCCTCCGCACGGCCCTCGCGGCCGCCGTCCTCGCCGCCGCCCTTGCGGGCGCGGCCTCCGCCGCCGAGCCGTTCGTCCCCAAGTTTCTCAAGAAGGCCCCCGAGACGACCGACCTCGGCGTGTTCCGAATCTGGTCGCACAACCACGCGGTCGGCACCGAGACCTTCAGCTACGTGCTCCAGGGCGACAGCCTCGTCATCGGCTCCCACTTCCGTCAGCCGCTCAAGGACGGCGACACGCTGCGCAAGGTGGTGGCGATGGCGGTCAGCGCCTTCGACTACGACCTGCGCTTCTACCAGTCGAACTTCGAGATGCCGGGGCGCCAGGAGACGCGCGGCATCACCTTCGGCGACACCGTGTTCACGGCCTACCGCGAAATGAACGGGCGCGGCGAGGGCCTCACCTACCTCAAGCCGATGGGCCGGCTCTACGCGCTCGAGAGCATGGCGTTCGTGCTGTTCGACGTCATGTGCCGCAACCTCGCGAAGCGCGAGTTCGAGACGTGGACCATGAACGTCTTCGCGCTCGGACCGGTGGACACGCTGGTCACGGTGCGCGCGCGCAACCTCGGCGAGGAACAGATCCGCTGGGGCAACGCCCCGGTCACCGCGCGCAAGATCGGCTTCGAGGACGCGACCACGAGCTACACGGCGTGGATCGGGCCGCAGGGCTACATGCTGCGCCTCGAGCACCCGTTCACCTCGCTGCGCGTCGAGCGCGAGCCCCCGCCGGCGCGGCAGGCGGGCGCGAGTCGGCGCTCGCCCGGGAGCTGAGCCACTCGAGCAGCAGCCGCACGCCGACCCCCGTCGGGCCGCGGCCCTCATGCGCGCGCTCGACCGGCGCCCAGGCCGTGCTCGCGATGTCGAGGTGCGCCCAGCGCAGGCCGCGCGCGAAGTGCTTGAGGAACGCCGCGGCGAGGCTGGCGCCGCCCTCCTTCGCCCCCGACGAGTTCACGAGGTCGGCGGTGTCGCTCTTCATCTCGGCGAGGTACTCGTCCCACAGCGGCAGGCGCCACAGGCGTTCGCCCGCGCGCTCGCCGCTCGCGATGAGCTCGGCGGCGAGCGCATCGTCCTCCGTGAAGAGCCCGGCCGCGTGGTGGCCGAGCGCCACCGACACCGCGCCGGTCAGGGTCGCGAGGTCCACGACCACCTCGGGGGCCAGGCGCTTCGCGTAGCCGAGCGCGTCGGCGAGCAGCAGGCGGCCCTCGGCGTCGGTGTTGGTGACCTCGATCGTGGTGCCGTCCATGGCGCGCAACACGTCGCCCGGCTTGAGCGCGCGCCCGCCGGGCATGTTCTCGGCGGACGGCACAAGTCCCACCACGCGGAACGGCAGGTCGAGCGTCGGCAGCGCGGCGAACAGCCCGAGCACGGCGGCGGCCCCCGACATGTCGTACTTCATCTTGTGCATGTTGTCGCGCGGCTTGAGCGAGATGCCGCCGGTGTCGAACGTCACGCCCTTGCCGATGACGACCACGGCCGGCGCCGTGGCGCGCTTCGCCGCGCCGGCCGGCGCGCGCTCGAGCACGATGAAGCGCGGCGGGTGCGGGCTGCCGCGCCCGACGCCGAGGATGGCGCCCATGCCGAGGCGCTCCATCTGGGGCACGCCGAGCACCTCGATGCGGGCGCCGCTGTGGCGCGCCACCTCCCGCGCGCGCGCCGCGAGCTGCTCCGGCACCAGGTCCTGCCCCGGCGTGGCGGCGAGGTCGCGCGCCAGACAGGTGCCCTCGGCCCACGCCGCGCCGCGCGCGACGGCCGGCGCCAGGGCGCGGGCGCGCGCCGCGTCGTGCTCGACCAGCTCGACGCGCGCGAGCGGCGCCGGCCCCGGGTCGCTGCGGTAGGCGGTGTGACGCCAGTGGCCGAGCACGACGCCCTCCGCCGCCGCCTGCGCGGCGCGCAACGGGTCGAGGCCGCCGCCGCCGGCGCCGAGCGCCGGCAGCGCGAGCGAGCCGGCCCCCAGCTCCCGCGCGCGGCGCGCGGCGCGCGCGGCCGCCTGCCGCACGCGGTGCTCGGTGAGGGCGCCGCGCGCGCCGAGGCCAACGAGGATCACTCGTCTGGGGCCCGCGGCGGGCCACAGCACGGCGGTCTCGAGAAAGGCGCCGGTGAAGCCGCGCGGCGCGAGCGCCGCGGACACCGCGCCACGCGTTGCGCGGTCCACGGCCGCCGCGGCGCCGGTGGGCTTCTTCTCGCCTTCCAGGATGCCGAGGGCGATCGCCCCGGCGCGGCGCGCGGCGAGATCGCCGCGGCGCAGCATGACGTCCATGGCGTCCTCCTCGTCGGACATGGCGCCCCCGGTGCGGCCGGGTGGCGGCGCCCGATTGCGGCCCGGGCGCAGGAGCGCCCGCGCGGCGCGGGAATGGGCAACGCGGCCGAGCGTACCCAAAGCGCGGCCCGGCCGCACCGCGCGCGAGGCAGCGCCGCGCGCGTGGGTCAAGCCCGTGCAAGGTTCGTCGGCCCTTCCGGCGCGCAGGGCGCGACGCGCCCCCCGGCGCTTGAGTCGCCTGCCGCGTTGCGGTATCCCTGCCCCGCCTGGCCGCGGGACATTGCCGTGGCCCGGCGGCTCCCCGAATTCAGGAAGGAACCGTCGAATCCGGGTGCGTGTCGTGCGGGACGTATCCGGCCCGCCCGGGAGACACGAAGCGTCGGTCCCATGGACAGGGACCGCAATCCGGCGTCCGCGCCGGCACGAAGGAGTGACCCACCATGCGTCGCACCTACCTCCCGATGTGGATCCTGGCCGTGCTCGCCGTGACGCTCGCCGGCTGCGGCGGCCAGCAGGCCCAGCAGTCGGCCACGACGAGCGACAGTCTGCTCGCGGCGAGCCCGGTCGAGCCGCCGCAGGGCGACCTGACGCCGCAGACCGACTACCAGCCCCCGGCCGAGCAGCCGGCGCCCACGCCTCCGCCGCCCACGCCGCGGCCGGCCGCGAAGCCCGCGCCGAAGCCGGCGCCCACGCCCGCGCCGACCAGCCCGGGCGTGACGATCCCCGCGGGAACGCCGATCAAGATCACGGTCACGCCGCAGATCAGCTCCGAGACGGCGCAGGTCGGCGACACGTGGGAGGGCACCGTCGCGCAGGCCGTCGTGGTCGGCAGCGCGGCGCCGATCCCCGCCGGCAGCCGCGTCACCGGCGTCGTCACCGGCGTCAAGCCCGCCGAGCGCGGCGACCGCGCGTTCCTCGTGCTCGCGATCCGCAGCATCGAGGTGAACGGCAAGACGCTGTCCATCGGCGCCACCGCCGACAGCATCATTGCGGGCTCCACGCGCGCGCGGAACCTCGGCGCGATCGCGGGCGGCGCGGCCGCTGGGGCGCTCATCGGCAAGGCCGTCGGCGGAAGCGGCAAGGCGGCGGCGATCGGCGGCCTGATCGGCGGCGCGGCCGCCGGCGCGGGCGTGGCGGCGAGCAAGGGCTATCAGGTCGTGATCAAGGAAGGCACCGAGATCGATTTCAAGACCACCGAGGCCGAGCTCATCCGCTGACCACGCGGGGCGCCGATGGCGGGCGGGGCCGCGCTCCGCCCGCCGCGGCGTTGGTGGCGAAGAGCAGGGCGGCGCGCGGCCTCGCCGCCGCCCGCGGCGGGACCGCCCCCGGTGCGAGCGGGGCGCGCCCGCCGGCATGCCGCACGCCGCCGTCCGGCCGCGTCCACCGCGCGCCCGCCGGTGAACCATCGCGTACACCCGGGCCCGCGCTGCCGGCGGCCTCCTGTTGCGGCGCAACGCTTTCGACGGCCGGCCGAATGGCATGACCGGTGCTGAACGTCTTCCGCGTCGTCTCCATGCATCCTTGCCCCTACTCGCCCGTCCGGCCCAGCCGGCGGCACTTCCGGAGGACCCGGTGATGAGAGCACGTCTTGGTCCAGCGCTCGTCCTTCTGCTCGCGGTCGGCCTGCTCGGCGGCTGCGGCGGGTCGAACGAGAGCATCACGTCCCTCGAGAGCCCCGGCGCCCCGTCCGCCGCCGTCGAGCAGCGCGAGGTGTCGGCGGTGCTCGCCGCCACGCCCGACCTGGTGGACGACGGCGAGTTCGAACGTCCGGACGAATTCTCGATGAGCCTCGGCTCGCCCGAGGCGCTGGCCGCCATCCGGCCGCTGCGCTGGTGGCGCGTCATCAACGACGTCGAGCGGCGCTTCGAGTTCGCCTTCGCCGACACCGACACGACCGGCCGCCCGACGACGGCCGTGGTCACGATCCACAAGCACCTGCGCGGCACGTTCAACATCGCCGCGGTCGCGCCGCCTTCGGACGAGGCGCTGACCGGTGGCCCGATGCCGCGGCCCGATTCGGCGCAGATCATCCGCAAGCCGCTCGCCGATCACTGGGTGCGCCGCGTGCTGCTCAAGCGCGTGCGGCTCACGCCGGCGGGCTCCCCGGTGTGGCGCGCGGTGGCCTCCTCGGGCGTGGACGTCGTCTCGCGCGGCGCCACGACCGACATCAAGAGCCTGCGGGTGCAGGCCGGGCCGCTCGACACCACGATCACCGATCCGCTCGCCTTCTGGTGGCTGCGCCGCATGATCCGCGTGCAGGCGGACTCGCCGGTCACGCTCACGGTCGAGACCGGCCGCGACGACGACGTGGTCGTGCTCATGAGCCGCGGCGGCCGCTTCCCGTTCCGCAACAACGGCGACGGCACGTACAGCGGCGTGTGGCGCGCGCCGTACCTCGCCGGCATCCGGCACGTGGGGGTCAACGCCCTGTCGCGCGGCACGCTGTTCGACGACGCGGCGCCGTACGACTCCGAGGCCTGGATCCTGCCCTACCTCGTGGTCGGCGAGCCGATCGCGGAGTACCTGCCGTAGCGCCGACCGGCGCACGACGGGCGGTCCGCCTCGCGGCGGGCCGCCCGTTTCGTCGCGGCGCGCGCGGCGCGGGGGCGAACCGCCCGCCACGTCGCGGCGCGCGGCCCCGCGCTCACGAAGCGTCCGCGGGGTCCGCCCTGGGGCGGCCGCGCTTGAAGATCTCGGCCCACTCCTCGAGTTCCTTGCGCGTGAGCTGCGTCGGCTTCTCGGCCTCGCCCTCGCCGCCGGCCTGCGGGCCGAGCGCGCTCGCGAGAAACAGGTCCGAGATGGCCACGTTGGCCCCCATCGCGCGCGCATGGCGCGCCACCTCGAGGTCGGCCGTCACCACCGTCAGCCGCTCGACGCGCTCGACGCGCTCCTCGACCAGCGCCCGGATGTCGTCGTCGGCGGTGCGCGGGGGCTGCGAGTAGCGCACCTCGACGCGACCCGCGCGGCCGGAGGAGCCCGTCCCCTCGGCGCCGTCGAAGACCACCACGAAGGACGCCTCGCCGGCGCCGATCGCCCACGACAGCAGGTTGAGGAGCTTCTCGCGCGCCTGGCGCAGCGTGCGCGACGGCCCCGGGCGGAGCGCGGGCGAGCGGTGGATCAGGTTGTAGCCGTCAATGACGATCAGGTGGCCGGACACGGCGCCTCCGCGGGAACGAACGGCGCCGAGTCTAGCACGCCCCCGCCCGGGCTCCCGGGACCGGGCGCGGCGGGGCGGGCGCGGGGCGCGGCGGGCGCGGGGCGCGCCTCAGGGCGCGCCGCCGCTCCCGGTGTGCAGGATGCGGCCGTTGTCGCCCACCGCCCAGCCGCGCAGCGCGTCGAGGAAGAACACGGCGTTGAGGGGCGTGCCGGTGGGGGCCGCCTGCGGCGTCCACGTGAGGCCGGCGTCGGCGGTGCGCAGCACGATGCCGGTGCCGTTCTCGCCCACCGCCCAGCCCTGCGTCGCGTCGAGGAACCATGCTCCGCGCAGGCCGTTCGACGCGCCGGCGTTGCGCAGCTCCCACTGCGGGGCGCCCGCGACGTCCACCGTGCGCGGCGCCGCGCCGGCCGCCCCGACCGCGAACGCCGACAGGTAGGAAGGCCGCGCCACCGCGCGCAGCGCGAGGCCGGTGACCGCGGGCGAGACCACCGTCCACGTCAGTCCGCGGTCCGTGGTGCCCACGATCGTGCCGTTGTCGCCCACCGCCCAGCCGTAACGCGTGCCGGCGAACGCCACGCTGCGCAGCGTGGCGGCCGTCGGGTTGAGCTTCTGCCACGACGCGCCGCGGTCGAAGGTGCGCAACACGGTGCCGTGCGCGCCCACCGCCCAGCCGGTGTCGCGCGTCGCGAACCACAGCCCGTGCAGCGCGTCGCTCGTGCCGCTCGCGACCACGCTCCACGTCGCGCCGGCGTTGGTGGTGCGCAGCAGCGTGCCGTTGTTGCCCGCCGCCCACGCCTCGCTGGCGGTCGTGAAGCGCACCGCGTGGAGGTTGAAGACGGTGTTGCTCGGGACCCGCGTCCACGTCGCGCCGGCGTCGGTCGTGCGCAGCACCTCGCCCGCGTCGCCCACCGCCACGCCGGTGCGGCCGTCGGCGGCGAAGTGCACGCCGTTGAGCGCGCGCGACGAGTTGCTGGTCTGCACGAACCAGCCGCCCGCGGCCGGCAGCACGAGCAGCGCCACGGTGTCGCGGCGGTCGCCGGCGCGCGCCACGAGCAGCGCGCCGCCCTCGCCCGCGCCCGTGACGCGGCCCGCGCCGTTCACGGTGAAGACGCCGTTGTTCGAGGACGTCCACGTCACCGAGGTCGCCACCACGGCGTTGCCGGTGTCGTACACGGTGGCGCTGAACTGCACCGACTCGCCCACCGCGAGCGTGTCGCCCGCGACCAGCGTGTCCGCGCCAAGCGCGATGACCACGCGCGACAGCGGCGGCAGCGGCGGCGGCGGCGCGACGGGGGACTCCTCGCCGCAGCCGGCGAGGAACAGCGCGGCGGCGGCCGGAAGCAGCAGGGCGCGCGCCAGACGGGCGCGCGAACGGGCGTACGCGAAGAAGGCCATGGGTCTCCGGCTCACGATCGAAGGCTCGGAAGCGTGAGGGCGGCCCCGGTGCGGGGGGCCCTCGGGGCGCCACGCGAAGATTATCGGCCGTCTTGGGCCCCGGGTTGAACGGACTTTCGGGCCGCCCCGGGGGCGTCAAGCCCGTGCCGGACTTTGGGATGGCAGGCCGCGGCCGGCCGCCGGCCCCCGCCGCGCGCCGTGGCGTCGCGGCCGGCCTCCCCGATGCCGCGTTGGGCGTGCGACGGCGCGGGGTTCTTGAGGGCGCGCCACCTTGCCTCTACTCTGCGCTCTCCCGCGCGCGACCCGGCCCCGATCCCTGGCGCCGCCGGCGCGCCGCCCGCCCCCCCGAGGAGCCTCGATGCTCGAAGTCCGCGACGTCGTCAAGACCTACGGCGATCGCGCGGTCGTCAACCGTGTGTCCTTCCAGGTCGCGCCGGGCGAGATTTTCGCCCTGCTCGGCCCCAACGGCGCCGGCAAGACCACGCTGATCCGCATGATCACCGACATCCTCAAGCCCGACGCGGGCGACATCCTGCTCGACGGGCACCCGGTGTCGGCCCCGGGCCGTCCGCCCATCGCCTACCTTCCGGAGGAGCGCGGGCTCTACCGCAAGGTCAAGGTGGTCGAGGCGCTGTCGTACTACGGCCGCCTCAAGGGCATGCCGGCGGCGGATGCGACGCGCGAGTCGCTCGCGCTGCTCGAGCGCGTGGGCCTCGCCGAGTGGGCGGGCAAGCAGATCGCGGCGCTCTCCAAGGGCATGCAGCAGAAGGTCCAGCTGTGCACCGCGCTCATCGGGAGCCCGCGGCTCATGATCCTCGACGAGCCGTTCAGCGGGCTCGACCCGGTCAACGTGCAGCTCCTCGAGGACGTGCTCCACGAGCGGCGGGCGGCGGGGGCGACGATCCTGCTGTCCACCCACCAGATGAACAAGGTCGAGCAGCTGTGCGACCGGGCGCTCATGATCAACCGCGGCCACATGGTGCTGTACGGCACGGTGCGCGAGCTGCGCCGCCGGCACGCCGACCACGCCGTGCTCGTGCGCGCCGCCGCGGTGCCCGACGGCGTGCCCGGCGTGACCGCGCGCGAAGCGGTGAACGGCGAAACCAAGCTGCGCCTCGCGGCCGGGACGACGCCGCAGGCGGTGCTGCGCGCGTTGCTCGAGCGCGGCGTCGAGATCGAGTCGTTCGCGGTCGAGTCGCCGCCGCTCGAGGACATCTTCGTGCGCGTCGTGCAGGAGGGCCTCGGCCTCGACGGCGGCCGGAGCGGCCCGCCCACGGTGGACGAGCCGGCGGTCCGGGGAGGTGCGCGATGAGGTTTTCCTGGGGACGCGCCCTGACGATCGCGGCGCGCGAGTACCTGACGACCGTGCGCCGCACGGCGTTCGTGCTGACGCTGGTGCTGACGCCGCTCGGCTACGCGCTGCTCATGTTCATCATGATCCGCCCTCAGGTGGACCAGGCGCTGCGCGCGATCCGCAGCCTCGAGCGCATGGCGGTGGTGGACTCCTCCGGCGCGCTCGACCGCGGCGCGACCGAGCTGCGCACGGTCTTCACCCCCGAGCGCATGCCCTTCGGCGCGCGGGGCGGCCCCGCGGCCGAGCCCCAGGTGATCCGCACCGAGGTGCGCTTCTTCGACGACGCGCCGCAGGCCTTCGCGGCGCTCGAGCGCGGCGAGGTGCAGCAGGTGCTCGTCGCGCCGCCGGACTTTCTCGCGACCGGCGCCATCCGGCGCTACGCCGAGTCGTCGAACGTCTTCACGGGCAGCGGCGTCGAGCGGCTCGTCCAGCGCTGGGTGGCGCGCGCCCTGCTGCACGGGCGCGTGGACTCGCTGCGCATCGAGCGCGCGACGCGGCCGGGCCTCGGCATGGCGCTCTACACGAAGGACGCCGCGACCGGCGCGTGGAGCGTGCACGACGAGTCGCGCGAACTCATGGGCTTCCTGCTGCCGTTCATGTGCTCGTTTCTCATCGGGCTGAGCGTCGTGGTCGGCGGCCAGTACCTGCTGCAGGGCGTGAGCGAGGAGAAGGAATCGCGCATCCTCGAGTCCATGCTCACCACGGTGACGCCCGACGACCTCGTCGTGGGCAAGCTCATCGGCCTCGGCGGCGCCGGCCTCACGCTGGTGCTGTCGTGGGTGGCGATGGGCGCCGCGGCCTCCGGCCCGGCGCTGCTGGCCATGGGCGTGAGCCTGTCGCCCGCGCTCGTCGGCCTGATGATCGTGTACTTCCTGCTCGGCTACCTGTTCTACGCCAGCCTCATGACCGGCATCGGGGCGGTGACGAGCAACCTGCGCGAGGCGCAGCAGTTCGCGTTCGTCTTCACGTTCATGAACTTCATCCCGTTCTACCTGATCTCGACGATCATCGGCAGTCCCGGCTCGCCCGTCGCGCTCGGCATGTCGCTGTTTCCGCCGACCGCGCCGGTGACGATGACGCTGCGCCTCGCCTCGCAGGACGCCGCGGTGCCGGCATGGCAGATCGCGCTGTCCATCGCGCTGCTGCTCGGCTCGGCGTGGATCGCGCTGCGCCTCGCGGCGCGCGTGTTCCGCATCGGCCTGCTGCTCTACGGCAAGACGCCGACCCTGCCCGAGATCGCGCGCTGGATCCGCCACGCGTGAGGGCCGCGGGGTCGCCGGGCGCGGCGCCGGCCGCCGCCGGAGAGGTCGCCGCCCCCGGCGGTCCGACGCCCCCCCGCGCGCTGCCGCGCTGGCGCGTGTTCCCGGCGCTCGGGCTCGGCACGCTCATGGCGACGCTCGACCTCAGCGTCGTCAACATCGCGCTGCCCACCCTGTCGCGCGCCTTCGGCGTGCCTCTCACCACCGTCGAGTGGGTGGTGCTCGCCTACGTCGTGACCATCACCGGGCTGCTGCTCGCGTTCGGTCGGCTCTCCGACCTGCGCGGCCGGCGGCGCGTGTACGGCGCGGGGCTGGTGGCGTTCACGGCCGCCTCGGCGCTGTGCGCGGCGGCGCCGGACGCCGGCTGGCTGATCGCGGCGCGCGCCGCCCAGGGACTGGGCGCCGCGATGATGATGTCGAACAGCGCGGCACTGCTGGTCGCGAGCTTCGGCCCCGAGGAACGCGGGCGCGCGCTCGGCGCGTTCGGCGCCATGGTCGGCGTGGGACTGGCCATGGGGCCGCCGCTCGGCGGGCTGCTCGTCGGCTCCCTGTCGTGGCGCTGGATCTTCCTCGTCAACCTCCCGCTCGGCGCGCTCGCGTGGTGGATGGTGCGGCGCCGCGTGCCGGCCGATCCACCGTCGCGCGCGGGCGCCGCGGTGGACGCCGCGGGCGCCGCGCTGTGGTTCGCGGGACTGGTGGCGCTCATGCTGGCCCTGTCCGAGGGACCGACGCACGGCTGGGCGCACCCCGAAGTGTGGCCGCTGTTCGCGGCGGCCGCCGCGCTGCTCGCGGCGTTCTTCGCGCGCGAGGCACGGCGCGCCGACCCGCTGCTGCCGGTCGCGCTGCTGCGCGGCCCGCTCGGCGTCGCGGCGCTCCTCACGCTGCTCGGGCAGGCGTCGTCGGTGGCGGTGGGACTCCACCTGCCGCTCTACCTCGAGGAAGTGCTCGGCCGCGGCGCGGCGTCGGCAGGGCGCACGCTCGCCGTGCTGCCGCTCGTGGCGCTGGTGGTGGCGCCGCTCGCCGGGCGCTGGGCCGACCGGGTCGGCTCGCGCGCGCTCGCGGCGGGCGGCCTGCTGCTCGCGGCCGGCGGCTACGTCGCGCTCGCCGGGCTCGGCGCCGATCCGCACCCGGCGCGGCTCTACGGCGGCATGGCGCTGCTCGGCGGCGGGCTCGGGCTCTTCACCGTGCCCAACACCAGCTCGCTCATGAGCGCCGTGCCGCGCGAGCGGCTGGGCATCGCGTCGGGCCTGCAGGCCACCATGCGCAACCTGGGCGTCGCCGCCGGCACCGCCGCCACCGCCGCCATCGTCGCCGTGCGTTATGCGGCGCACGGCGGCGGCACGCTCGCCGCGAGCGGCGCGCAGCACGCGCTCGACCGCGCCGCGTTCGCCGCCGCCACGCGCGACGTGTACGCCGCGATGGCGGTGGTCGTGGCGCTGGCGGCGCTGGCCGCGTGGATCGGCACGCCGGCGCGCCCCCCCGCGGCCGCGGCCGAGGCCGGCTGAGGATCGTGCGCGATTGCGCCGCCGTCGTCCGGTCCGACGGAGCGAACGCGGTCCGCCCCGCCGGGGACCGCCGGCGGGACGGCGCCCCGCGAGGAGGGCGGGCGCTTGCCCGGTCGCTCGCTCCGCGGCCGCCTCGGCGCGCCCGGCCTGCCCGCGGGGAGGCGAACCGGCCACGGGCGTTGCATCCTGCCGACCCGGATGTGGCCGCATGGAAGGTCGAAAAAAGTCCTTGGGTTCGGCCGGGCACGGGACGACAATTGTTTACGTCGTCTCCTCGGCACTCCGTCCGGCGGGAACGGTTATTGCCAATCTTCGCGCGGGCGGGCGGCCCGTGAGCCGCCGCCAGAGACACCTCGAGAGCCCGAAGACGCCTGGTAAGGAGAGGGTCCGGTGAGACCCCCGGCGCCTGTCGGGCCGGACTCCCGAGGCCGGCACAAGCGCCGCGCCGGAAGGAGACCCTCTCGGGATGCGGCCGCCGCGAAGGCGTCCGCACAAGAACGGGAGAGCCCGGTCCATGGCCGGGCGCTTTCGTTTTGCGGGGCAGAGGGCCGGGCGCGGCCCATCGTGCGCCGGACCCCGCGGCGCCGCTTGACGTACGGCCGCCGCGCGCGGCTCACTGCGGGGGGTCGGACCCGTCCCCCTGGGCCCGCGCTCGCAGGGTCCCTTCATGAACGCCGAGACGTTTCATCCGGTCGTCCAGGCCGCGATCGCCACCGCCTTCACGTGGGGGGTCACCGCGCTCGGCGCGGCGCTGGTGTTCGGGGTGCGGCGCGTGAACCAGCGGCTGCTCGACGGCATGAACGGCTTCGCCGCCGGCGTCATGCTCGCGGCGAGCTACTGGTCGCTGCTCGCGCCGGCCATCGAAATGGCCGCCGAAGGCGCGCTGCCGCGCTGGGTCGCGCCGGTGGCCGGCTTCACGACCGGCTGCGGCTTCCTGTTCGCGCTCGACCGGGCGCTCCCGCACCTCCACCCCGGCCTGCCGCTCGCGCGCGCCGAAGGCCCGCACACGCGCTGGCCGCGAAGCACGCTGCTCGTGCTGGCGATCACGCTCCACAACATTCCGGAGGGGCTCGCGGTCGGCGTGGCGTTCGGCGCGGCGGCCGCCGGACTTCCCGCCGCGACCTTCGCCGGCGCCGTGACACTCGCGGTCGGCATCGGGCTCCAGAACTTCCCCGAGGGCGTGGCGGTGTCCATGCCGCTGCGCGGTGAAGGCCTCTCGGCGCGGCGCAGCTTCTTCCTTGGACAGCTGTCGGCGGTCGTCGAGCCGTTCGCCGGCGTGGCGGGCGCGGCGCTGGCGCTCGCGGCGCGGCCGTTCCTGCCCTTCGCCCTCGCCTTCGCGGCGGGCGCCATGGTGTTCGTGGTGGTCGAGGAGCTGATCCCCGAGTCCCAGCGCGCCGGCAACACCGACCTCGCCACGCTGAGCACGCTTGGCGGCTTCGCGGTGATGATGCTGCTCGACGTGGCGCTCGGCTGATCGCGGCCGGGCGCGCGGCGCTCAGGCGCGCGCCAGACTGCGCGCGAGGCGCGGGACGGCGCTGCGCTTGAGGCGCGCCCCCTCGCCGAGCCACTCGGCGAGGCGCCCCAGCCCGTTGCGCCGCGCGAGCGCCCTGCCGGTCGCGAGCTTCGAGTAGTCCCATGGCCTCAGCGCGTCGCCGAAGCGCTCGAGCAGCGCGCGGCGCACCGCCTTGACCGCCGCGCCGCCGTCCTTTCGCAGCGCCTCGATCTCGACCTCGAACAGCCGCGCCTCGCGGTCCCCGAAGCGGTACGTCACGCGGTCGAGCGCCAGCTCGGCGAGCGGCGGGCCGGGCCGCGGCCCCGGCGCGAACACGTCGCGCACCGTGCGGCGCGTGACGCGGCGCTGGACTTCGACCAGCCCGAGCGCGCGCCGCAGGTCGGCGGCCGGCGCCGCGGACCCGCCCTCCCGGCGCACCCCCATGCGCTCGAGCGCCTCCCGCACGCGCGCGGTCGCGCGCGCCCCGGCCGCCAGCTCGAGTTCGGGGCGTGCGGCGCCCGTCTCCGGGTCGCCCGCCGTGGGGCCCTTGAGCGTGACGAGCTGCGCGCCACGGCCGGTCTGGCGCGTGCGAAGCGCGATGCCGCGCGCCGCGAGCCGTCCGTCCGGCGTGTCGAGGTACACGTCGCGCAGGCGCTCCATGCCGCGCGGGCGCAGCACGTGGCCGCCGAGCGCGCGCAGCGCCGCGATGCGCTGGAGCGTGCGCTCGGGGTCGTCCGCGACCACGAGCAGCGTGCTCTCGCGCTCGAGGCGCACGGCGCGGGGGGCGGCCCGCGTCACGGGCGGTGGCGCTCCCGTACGCGCCGGCGCGCCTCGTGGGCGAGCGCGGCGCGGTCGAAGCGGCGCGACTGGAATTCGCGCTGCGCCGCGAACGCACCGGCGAGGCCGACCGCGCCGACCGTCCATGCCGCCGCCGCCCCCGCCGGCAGGGCGAGCCACCCCGCCAGCACGCCCGCCACCAGGGCATTGAGCAGCATCATGGTCGCGACCAGACCGCCGTTCGAGAGCCTGCGCGGCTCGGGCGCCCTGCGCTCGAGCCCGTACACGCGTTCGTAGAGCGCGTCGCCGAGCACGTGGCGCCGGATCTCGTCGCTCCACTCCTTGTACTCGTCGGTCACCTCGTCGCGCCGCACCATGCGCGCGAACGCGACGAGCCCGGCGAGCAGCAGGCCCGCCAGCGCCACCGGCACGAGCAGCGCCAGGGGGTCGGGGCCGAACGGCGGGCGCCCCCCGGCCTGGTGCAGCGCCCCGAGGCCGCCCCCCACCGCCGTGACCAGCGCGATGTGGAACTTGATGCGGCTCTCCCCCGCGGCCTCGTTCCTCCAGAAGCCCTCGTTCCAGGCGCGCAGGTCGGACAGCAGCAGCTCGTGGCGGACGTTGTCGAGGTTCGAAAGCTCGCCCATGGCGGGACCCTCCTGTCGGGCCGGAGCGCCGCGACGCGAACGGCGCCGGCGGCCGACCGCAGGCTAGCACGTCCTTGCGCCGGCCCGGCCGCGCCCCCAGAATCCCGGCCCCATGCGCCTCCTCCGCATCGCCCTCGCCCAGCTCAACCCCACCGTCGGCGATCTCGACGGGAACTTCGAGAAGGCGGCGGGCGCCATCGCCCGCGCGCGCGACCTCGGCGCGGATGTGCTCGCGCTGCCGGAAATGATGATCACCGGCTACCCGCCCGAGGACCTGCTCCTCAAGCCGTCGTTCATCGAACGCGCCCTCGAGCGCACGCGCGACCTCGTGCCCCTGAGCGCCGGCCTCACGGTGATCGCCGGCACCGTGGACCGCGACGGCGACCTCTACAACGCCGCGGCCGTGCTGCACGACGGCCGCTGGGCGGGCACCTACCACAAGCACTTCCTGCCGAACTACGGGGTGTTCGACGAGAACCGCTACTTCATGGTGGGACGCACCAACCCGGTGTTCGTGCGCGACGGCACGGTGCTCGGCGTCAACGTGTGCGAGGACATCTGGTATCCGGGCGGGCCCGTCGAGGACCAGGTGCTGCTCGGCGGGGCGGAGGTGGTCATCAACATCTCGGCCTCGCCCTACCACGCCGGCAAGTCGGAGGCGCGCCGCCGCATGATGTGCACGCGCGCCGCCGACAACGTGATGGTGGTGTGCTTCTGCAACCTCGTCGGCGGGCAGGACGAGATCCTGTTCGACGGCGGCAGCCTGATCGTGGACCAGCACGGCCGCGTGATCGCCGAGGGCCGGCCGTTCGAGGAGGACCTCGTCGTCGCCGACGTGGACCTCGGCAAGGTGTTTTCCGCGCGCCTCCACGACCCGCGGCTGCGCAAGGGCCGCGCGCAGGAGCCGGGCGAGCCGCTGCCGCGCGTGGCGCTCGCGGGCGCGCCGGCCGAGGGCGGCGGCGCGCCCCTCGCGGCGCGCGCGCCGAAGCCCCCGCTCGAGCCGGCGCCGCTGCCGCCCGAGCGGCCGCTGGTCGCCGAGATCTACGACGCGCTGGTGCTCGGCGTGCGCGACTACGTGCGCAAGAACGGCTTCGAGACCGTGGTGCTCGGACTCTCGGGCGGGGTGGACTCGGCGGTGACCGCGGCGATCGCGGTGGACGCGCTGGGGCCCGCGCACGTGGTCGGCGTGCTGATGCCCTCGCCGTACACCAGCGCGGCGTCGCGGGCGGACGCCGAGGCGCTGGCGCGCGCGCTGGGCATGCGCTGCTTCGCGATCCCCATCACCGACGTGTACCGGTCGTACCTGCGCGCGCTCGAGCCGGCCTTCGAGGGACGGCCCGCGGACACCACCGAGGAGAACCTGCAGGCGCGCATCCGCGGCAACTACCTGATGGCGCTGTCCAACAAGTTCGGCTGGCTGGTGCTCACCACCGGCAACAAGAGCGAGATGTCGGTCGGCTACGCCACGCTGTACGGCGACATGGCGGGCGGCTTCGCCGTGCTCAAGGACGTCTACAAGACGACCGTCTACGAGCTGGCGCGTCACCGCAACGCGCGCGGCGCGGTGATCCCCGAGAACACCCTGACACGCGCGCCGAGCGCCGAGCTCAAGGATGGCCAGACCGATCAGGACGTGCTGCCGCCCTACGAGGTGCTCGACCCGATCCTGCGGCACTACGTCGAGGACGATCGCGCGGCGCGCGAGATCGCCGGCATGGGCTACGACCTCGAGACCGTGCGGCGCGTGATCCGCATGGTGGACGCCGCGGAGTACAAGCGCCGCCAGAGCCCGCCCGGCGTGAAGATCACCCCGCGCGCCTTCGGCAAGGACCGTCGCCTGCCCATCACGAGCCGCTGGCGCGTGTAGGGCGGCCGGTCGCGTCGTTCGGCGGGGGCGGCGAGGGGCGCGGACACGGGCCGCCCTCGTGCCCGCCGGCGGCGGCGGCGCGACCCGTATTTCGTTGACGGGCGCGCACGCCGCAACCTACGCTCCTCGCGGCTCCTGCGCGGATCATTCGACGGATCGCGCCGCCCTTCGACCGATGCCACGGACCCTTCGGCCCGGGCGAAGACGCCGTCGCGCCGCGCGCGACCCGCAGGCCGCCATTCACCGGAGCCTGGCGCCCCCCGCGCGACTCCCCCACCTCTCCCCTGGCCTCAGGGAGGCACCCCTCATGAGCAGGTCTCCACACCTCCTCGCGTGCGCTGTGCTCGGCGCGCTGCTCGCGGCGGCGCCGGCCGCGGCGCAGCTGTCCGAGAACCTCGGCTCGCTGAGCGGCGACAACGCGAAGGGCTACCTCCATCCGCTCAACAGCGCGTTGTCGGGCACCATGAACGCGGCCATCTTCCAGACCGGCAAGGTGCCGAAGGCCTCGCCTTCGTTCCAGATCGGCGTGCGCGTCATGGGCGTGACGCTGCCGGACGACGAGCGGACCTACCGGCCCACGCCGCCTCCGGGCTTCACGCCCATCGAGGACGTGCAGGCGCCGACCGTGACCGGCAGCGGCACCGCGGTCGCGCAGCAGGGTCAGGGAGGGACGACGCTCTACCACCCGGGCGGTTTCGACATCGGCGAGTTCGCCTTCGCCGCGCCGCAGCTGTCGGTCGGCGGCCTGTTCGGCACGCGCCTCGTCGCGCGCTGGATCTCGGTGGAGCTCGGCGACAGCGACCTCGGCTCGTTCGACCTGTTCGGCGTCGGCGCGCAGCACTCGATCTCGCAGTACGTGCCGGCCATGCCGTTCGACCTCGCGGCGGGGCTCTTCTACCAGTCGTTCTCGATCGATGACGACCTCGTGAAGTCGTCGGCGCTGCACCTCAACGTCACGGCCAGCAAGTCCTTCGGCCTCGTCCAGCCCTACCTCGGCGTGGGCTACGACACGTTCGAACTCGAGGCCGAGTACGAGGACGACACCAACCCGGGCAACAACATCGCGGTCAAGCTCGACAAGAAGTCGAACGCCCACCTCACGCTCGGCCTCATGGTCGGGTTCCCCGTCGTCAAGCTCTACGCCGAGGGCAACATCGCCGCCGCCAACGGCGCGGCCGTCGGCCTGAGCTTCGGCAATTGAAAGGAGGCGACGCCATGCGCATCAGAAACCTGTGGCAGCTGCCCGCCGTCGCGCTCCTCGCCCTGTCGGTGCAGGGGGGCTGCATCCTCATGCCCGAGGTGGTGGACCGCATCGTGGAGCTGGCCGTCTCCGGCACCGTGACCGAGCAGCTCGACGCCGTCGGCGTGGTCAACACGCACGACGACCGCGACACGGTGGACGTGCGCGGCGAGCTCGACCTGGCGGCCGTGCTCGAAGAGGCCGACATCGACGTCTCGAAGGTCAAGGACATCAAGGTGCAGGGCGCGACCTACCGCACCGTGCGCCTCGATCCGCAGGCGACGCGCGAGATCCAGAACGGCACCGTGACCGTGCGGCGCATCGGCGGCCCGGAGGAGGTGCTCATCTCGAACTTCAACGCCAAGGTCAACGAGGTCACGACCGCGCGCACCGCCCAGCTCAATGCCGCCGGCGTGGGCGTGGTCAACACGCTCATCGGGCAGCTCCTCGACGAACTGAAGGGCGGCCCGAGCGCCGGCGACGCGCGCCTCATCTACCACGTCACCGGCACCTCCGTCCCGGCGGGCGTGGCGACCGATTTCACGTGGGAGCTCAAGCTCGTCGTGAGCATCGTCGGCGAGGTGGAGGTCGAAGTCGTCGAGTGACGCCGCGCCCGCCCCGGGCGGCGGGACGCACGGCACGGGCGCCCGCACCACCGCGCGGGCGCCCGTTGCGCCTGGCGGCGCGCGCGCCGGGCGGCCCCGCGCGCCGGCGCGCGCGGCTACTGCACGGTGCGCACGGCGATGGTGGTCGCGCCGCACCAGCGGTCGAGACGGGCGGCGATGCCCTCGAGCGCGGCACCGAGCTGCGCGGCGCGCGCAAGGGGACAGAACAGCACGACCACCAGCGCGCGCGTGCCCTCGCTCACCGCCGTGCGTGCCGAATCGGAGGTCGGCGCGCCGAACGCGCCTTCGTCGTCCGCCAGCAGCAGGCGGCCTTCGAGGTTGACGCGCTGCTTGCGGATCCCCGCATAGCCCTCGCCGGGGCGCCCGAGACGCACCACGATCGGGCCGTGCACCTGGTCGCGATCGTAGAGGCCGAGTGGAATCTGACGCTCGAGCGAGCACAGGTTGCACACGTCCACCGCGGGATGCACGCGCGGCAGACCCTCGCCCTTGAGCACGCGGCGCAGCAGCGCCTCGCTCGACGGACGGGTCTTGGTGGGGTCCACGCCGAGCGCGTGGAACAGCGCGCGCGTCTCGGCCACGCCGGGCACGTCGGTCACCGGGTGCTCGGCGTGGCGCGCGCGCAGCGCGTCGGTGACGGACGCGGCGTCGGCGTCGAAACCCGCGGGGAGCGGGGCCCCCGCGAGGCCCTCGGCCTCCATGAGGCCCAGGGCAAGCCGCCCGCGCAGCGCCTCGTCAACGCGGAGGGGCAGGCCTTCCGCGCGGGACCCGAGCGACATCGTGCCGCCTCCTCGCGCGCGGGCGCCCGCGCGGCGGGCGCCGCTCGGGCGGACATGCAACTTCACTGTGGGCGGCGGGAAGTCCCTTTCCACCCCAACGTACCGGACGGCGTATCCGCCGTCTTCCTGTTGCGGCCAAACTTCAATGTTGTCGCCGCCCACCAGGCAGCGCCGCGGGCGCAATCATCGGGGCGCCGTCGCGGTAAGGGATCGCGCGAGGCGGGTGGCGTTCTCGGGAGTTCCGCCGGGCGCGTCGAACTTCCAAATCGTGCGCCGCACGATAGCGTGATTCGCGGCGCGCGCCAAACATTGTTTTCATGCCAGCGCCGAGTACGCTCGTGATCGTGCGCGCGGCGTCCGCGAACGGAACGCGCGTGGGCGTGGTCGCGCTTGACAGCGCGGCGCGCCGCGTTCTCGACGCGCGCGCGGGCGGGGCGCGGCGCGCCGTCACTCGGCCGCGGTCTGCGCGCCCGAGTGCGGCGGAAGCTTGCGGTCGATGGTGACCACGCGGTAGCGGCGGCGGCGCTCGCCCTCGCCCAGCTCGACCTCGTCGCCGATGCCGCGGCCCATGAGCGCGCGGCCGACCGGCGTCCGGAACGAGATGACGTGATCGCCAAGGTGATGCTCGCCCTCGCCGAGGATCCAGTACGACGTCACCTCGTCGTCCGACTCGAGCGTCACCTCGGTGCCGACGCCGACCACGCCGTCCTTCCAGTCCATGTCCTCGACGAACTGCGCGGTCAGCAACCGGCGCTGGAGCGACGCGACGAGGCGGGCGACGTTGGCCTGCTTCTGCTTGGCCGAGTGGTACTCGGCGTTCTCGCGCAGGTCGCCGAGCTCGCGCGCCTTGCGGATGGTGGCCGGGATGGTGGTGCTCAGCTCGTGCTGGAGCCGTTCCAGCTCCTGCTGCAGCCGCTCCCACGTGGCGCGCGTCATGACCGGGACCTCGGCGCCCTCGGCCTGCTCGCCGACGCCGGCGAACAGCTTGTCGGTCTTGCGCGCGCGCTGGTCCCGGACCGCCTCGACCTCGTCGCCGAGCCCGACGCGCTCGAGCAGCTCCATGACCGGGAACAGGTAGCGGTCGCTCGATCGCCACTGGCGCAGCAGCACGCGAATGCGCAGGCGCGCATCCTCGCCCGGCGGACTGGCCTCGAGCCGGCGTTCGAACGGGCCGCCCTCCTCGAGCATCTTGAGCACCTTGTCGGCGAGCGCCGCCCGCGGGCGGTCCTCGATCATCGAGGCCGCGGCCAGGAACAGCTCCCAGCGCGCGGCCGCGTCCGGGGCGCCCGCCAGCTCCTGCTCGATGGCGCGCAGCGCCGCGCCCGGGTAGCGCGGCGCGTGGCGCAGCAGCGTGGCGCGCAGTGTGCGGCGCCCGGCGTCGTCGAGCTGCGCCTCGAAGCGGGCGGCCGCCTCGCGCACCGCGGGGAAGCGCGAGTCGAGCGCCGACAGGATGGCGTCGGCCTCGGCGCCGGCGGCGTGCGCGCTCTCGAGCAGGGCGATCTGCTCCTCCTCGCCCGGCAGGTCGGTCACCGACAGGCCGCGCTCCCACAGCACGCGCAGCACGTCCACCCACTCGTCGTGGCGGTCCGGGAACCAGCGCGCGAACGCGAGTCCGGCGCGCGCGCGGTCCACGACCTCGGCGGTGTCGTCGAGCATGGCGCGCTCGACGTAGCGCCCGAAGCGCTTGGCGATCGCCGCCTCGAGCGCCGGGTGCTGGGCGAGGAACTTCTTCACGGTGGCGAGGTTCGACCTGACCGGCTTGCGCGGCTCGAGCGCCGGGAGCGGCGCGTCGTCGGCCGCGGCGGCGCCCTCGGGACGCAGGCGGTAGTGCTGCTCGAAGGCGCGCGACGCGTCCACGCGCGGGTCCTTCTCGGCGGCCGCCCTGGCGCGACGCCAGAACGCGGTCCACTCGGCCGCCGGCAGGATGCCCGAGCCGACGAGGAACAGCTTGAGCTTCGCGGCGTCGGCCTGCCCGCCGAGCGCCTGCAGCGCCCGCACCACCACCGTGCCCGGCTCCTCCTTCTTGAGGCGCTCGAGCGCGGCGGGCTCCGTCACCTTGACGAGGCGCAGGTCGTCGGCCGCGATCGGCGACAGGGTGCGCAGCGCCGCGGCGTGGGGCATGCGGTGTCCCCTGGCGTGCGCGAAGTCGATGAACACGTTCTCGCCGTCGTTCCCCGTGATGCGGCCGGCGCCGAACGACGCGTGGTGCACGGGCCGCCCCGGCGCCAGCGCCGCGACCGCGTCGTAGCGCGCGAGCGCCGCCGGCACGGGCACCGCGCGGTCCGCGAGGCCGGACTGCGCGAGCACGTCCTCCGGGTCGGGCAGCTCCTTCGCCGGGCCCTGGCGCAGGGCGTCGAGCAGCGCGGCGCGGAACGGCTCGGCGCCCTTGTCGCCGAGCTTCTCGACGCCGATCTCGACCAGCGCCCGCACGCTGGCGTGGACCGCGCCCATCGCCGCGAGGCGCACGAGCGCCGGGCGCGCGATCTCGAGCAGCTGCCGCGCCTCGTCGAGCGATCCCCTGGTGGCCACGGTGGGCAGCACCTGCACGAGACGCACCAGCCCGTCGGTGTCGCCGTGCTCGGCGAACTCGAGCGCCGCCTCCTCGAGGCCCGCGAAGCGCGACTCCTCCGCGAAGCGCGGCAGCAGTTCGGCGAGCAGCGCGCGGCGGTGGTCGCCCTCGCCCGCCTCGCCGAGCCGCACCGCCAGCAGCAGCGCCAGATCGAGGTCCTCGGGCACGATCTGCCACGCGCGCGACAGCGCGTCAATGCGGTCGGGATCGCGGCCGAGCCCCTCGTGCGCGCGGACGAGCAGCAGCGCGGCGGCGCGCGTCTCCTCGAGCGCCAGGGCGCGCTCGGCCACCGCGGCCAGCGCCTCCCACTCCTTGCCGTCGGCGAGGTGCTCGCCGAGCGCGAGCAGCGTCTGGTGGGCGCGCTCGGTCTCGCCGTGCAGCGCGCACGCCGCCGCGAGCAGGTACTCGACGGAGCGCGGCGGGTGGGGCTGGCGCAGCCGCGCGGCGCACTCGTCGCGCAGCCACGGCAGCAGGTTCTCGTTCTGGGCCTCGTGGGCCAGCGCCTCGAGGTGGGCGCGGCTCGCGGCGGACAGGTCGTTCGCCGCCTCGCCGCGCAGCACGGGCGGGAGCAGTTCGCGGATGGGCATGGGGCGGGGGCTCCTCGTCTGTGAGAGGGCGGGGATTCTGGCGCACGCGCCGCAGGGAGGCAAGACGGCGCCGGCCCGCGCGCTTGTCGCCCCGATGGGGCGCTCCTACACTGCGCGCGCATGAAGATCTACACCCGCACCGGCGACGACGGCAGCACCGGGCTCCTCGGCCCCGGCCGCGTGTCCAAGACCGCGCCGCGCGTCGAGGCCTACGGCAGCGTGGACGAGCTGAACGCCCACCTCGGCGCGGTGCGCGCGCTCGACGCCGAACGCTGGCTCGACGCCGAACTGTCCGTGATCCAGGCCAAACTGTTCAACGTCGGCGCCGAGCTGGCGACCACCGCGCCCGAGTATCTCGGGCGCATCCAGCGCATCGGCGACGGCGACGTCGCCGACCTCGAGCGCTGGATCGACCGCCTCGACGCCGACCTGCCCGAGCTGCGCAACTTCGTGCTGCCCGGCGGCACGCCGCTCGCGGCCGAGCTCCACCGCGCGCGCACCGTGTGCCGCCGCGCCGAGCGGCGCGTCATCGCGCTCCACGCGGTCGAGCCCCTCGAGCCGCGCCTCGCCGTGTACCTGAACCGACTCGCCGACCTCCTGTTCGTCATGGCGCGCTGGTGCAATCGGCGCGCGGGGATCGTCGAGACGGAGTGGCGGAGCGGGCCCGCGTAGCCCGCGACCGCTCGAGCGCGCTCCGGCGCCGTCCGCCGCCGGGTCGCGCGGGCGCAACCGACCCGGCGGACGGCGCGGGCCCCCCGCGCGCATCGCCCCCGGAGGCCACTTCATGCGCAGGTCCCCTCGCCCCACCCGCCGCCGCGCGCTCGCGTGGACCGCACTCCTCGCCGCCCTGCTCGCCGCGCCCGCCGCGGCCGACGTCCACATCACCCACCGCACCACGTCCGAGGGCCTCGGCGGCTTCGGCGACGGCACGACCGTGTCCACGCAGTGGATCGCCGCCGACCGGGCGCGCAGCGAGGACACGTTCACCTACACCGGCCGTTTCAAGACGCTGGTCGGCAAGAAGCCGCAGACCTCGGTGTCCATCACGCGCCTCGACCGCGAGCTGGTGTGGACCCTCGAGCCCGAGAAGAAGCGCTACACCGAGCTGACCTTCGAGCAGATGCGCGCGCTGATGCGCGGCGGGATGGCCGAGGCCGAGGCGCAGATGGCCGCCGCCGGCGACCAGGGCGCGCCGCAGGACGCGGACATGGAGTTCACGGTGGACGTGAAGAAGACCGGCGCGCGCGCGGACGTCAACGGGTTCCCGTGCGAACAGGTCGTCGTCACCTGCATGGCGAGACCGAAGGGGCCCCAGCCCGGCGAGGCGGGCCGCGAATTCAAGATGATCATGGACCAGTGGCTCACGCCGAACCTCCCGGGGCAGGCCGAGATCGAGGCCTTCTATCGCGCGATGGCCGCCCGACTCGGCGTCGAGGAGGAGCTGCGCCGTCTCGGGCCCATGGCGCAGAGGATGTACGGCAACGCCCTCCGCGCGATGGGCGAGAAGCTCAAGGACGTGAAGGGTCATCCGGTGAGGAGCACCTTCACGATCGAGGGTCCGCCGCCGAGCGCGCAGGACCGGGGCGACGCGCAGGCGCGCGCGCGGGCCGTGGAGGACGCCGAGCAGGACAGGCAGCGCGCGGAGCGCGCGGCCGACGTGCAGGACGCGGCCTCGGCGGGGAGCGCGGCGGCCCGGGGCTCCGGGTCCGGCGTGGCGGGCGCGGTGGGCGGCTTCCTCGGGCGCAAGCTCGCGGGCGCCGCGGCCAGAAAGGCGACCGACAAGGCGAAGGGCCAGCAGGACGCCGCGGGCGGGCCGCTCTTCAAGTCGGTGACCGAGCTGGTGAGCGTCTCTTCCGGCGCCGCGCCGGCCGGAGCGTTCGAGGTCCCGGCGGGGTTCAAGCTGGTGAAGGGCGACGGACGGTAGCGAGGGCCGGGGGGGCGCCGGCGGCGGCGGCGCGCCGGCCGCCGCCGGCTCACGGTCGCGGCCGGCCCGCCCGGGGGAACGCCGGCCGCGCGCCCGTTCTGGACATTCGCCCCGCGCGCGGGGATAATGCGGCCCGCGCACCTGGATGGAGCCCGTTGCACCGCCGGATGACGCCGCGGCTGGCGCCCGGCACACGCTCCGTCCCACGGTGGCTTCCCTCCCGAGCCTCTTCCCCGACACGTCCGCGCGCGAGCGCCGGCCCGGGGCGCCGTGAGAGCGGGAAGCCCGCGACGACCCGCGAAGCCCGCGGATCGCGCCCCGAGACGGTGCGGCTCCACCCGCTGGACGAGGCCCGGCGGCAGTGAGGATCCGACCCGGCGCACGCGATGCCGTCCGACGCGCGCGCCTCGCAGCACGGACCACCATGCGGGCCCGGTCACAGGGACGCGCCCGCGACCCATCCGCGCGCCGCGCGCACCGATCCCCGGACCGCGCCCCGACGCGCATCTGCAAGGAATGCCCATGAGACCTCGCCGTCGCCGCCCGCGCGGCCCGCGCCCCGAGGGCGCGGTCGCCGCCTCTCCCGAAAGCACCGGATACGCCGAGCCAGCGCCCGCCGACGTCGGCGGCGAGGGCATGCCGCAGGGCGCAAGCGGGGGCGGCGGGCGACGCCGACGCCGACGCCGTCCGCGCGGGGGCAACCGCCCGATCACCAACGTCGCGCCGGGGCCATACGCGGGCGCTGCGCCGGGGCAAGACCGCCAGCGCCAGGGGCGCCGCCGCCGCGGCCGCGGCCGGGGCGAGGGCGGCCCGCGCCGCCGCGGCCTCGAGGTGCTCAAGGACATGCAGCAGATCGGCGCCGCGCTCGACCCCACCGAGCGTCTCGTCATGGAGCTGCTGCCGGGCCAGGGCCACCCGCCCTACGGCGACCGGCTCACCGGACGCGCCATTGACCTCATCGCGCCGGTCGGGCGCGGGCAGCGCTGCCTGATCGTGTCGCCGCCCAAGGCCGGCAAGACGCGCATCCTGCAGGCCATCGCGTGCGCCGTGGCGCACAACCACCCGGACGTCGAGCTGTACGCGCTGCTCGTGGACGAGCGGCCCGAGGAGGTCACCGACTTCCGCCGCAACACGCCGGCCAACGTGATCGCGGCGTCGAGCGACATGTCGGTCGAGGAGCACATCCAGACCGCCGAGGAGGCGATGGAGCTGGTGGCGGGCAAGGTCATCGAAGGCAAGGACGTGGTGCTGCTGCTCGACTCGATCACCCGCCTCGCGCGCGCCTACAACAACAACGCGGACGGCGGCGGCCGCACCATGTCGGGCGGCCTCGATTCGAACGCCATGCAGTCGCCGCGCCAGATCTTCGGCGCCGCGCGCAAGATCGAGGACGGCGGCTCGCTCACCATCTTCGGCACCGCCCTCATCGACACCGGCTCGCGCATGGACCAGGTCATCTTCGAGGAGTTCAAGGGCACCGGAAACAGCGAGATCTTCCTGTCGCGCGAACTGGCCGAACGCCGCATCTACCCGGCCATTGACATCGCGAAGAGCGGCACGCGCAAGGAGGAGAAGCTGCTGCCGCCCGAGGTGGTGCCGCGCTTCCAGCTCCTGCGCCGCGGCCTCGCGGGACTCCACCCGCAGGAGGCGATGGTCAAGCTGCTCGAGCTCATGAACCGCACCAGGACCAACCAGGAGATCTTCGACATGCTGCGGGGCTGATCCCGCGGCCCGACCGCCCATGGACGCCCACCGCGGGACGCCGGCCGCCCCGCCGCGCGCCGGGCTCGGGGCCGGCCTGCCGCGCGCGGCGCGCTTCGCCCTGGTCGCCGCGCCGGCGGTGCTCGTCGCGCTCGCCGCGACGCTGGCGGTGCGCGCGCGGCTGGCGGGCGTGGTGCGCGCGGAGCCGGGCGTGCCGCTGTGGGACGAGGCGGCGCAGGGCTTCGCCGGCCTGCGCGTGGCCCTCGCGCTGCGGCACGGACAGGCGCTCGACCTGCTCGCCGCGCTCAACGAGCAGGTGGTGTGGCCGCCGCTCCACGCGCTGCTCCTGGCGCCCGCCTTCCTGCTGTTCGGACCGGCCTTCGAGACGCCGGCGCGCGCCACGACCTGGCTGTTCGCGGCGATGGCGCTCGGGGCGTTCGCGGCGGCGGCGTTCGCCGCGCGGCCGGGCGCGCCGCCGGCCGGCGCGCCCGCGCCGGGCGACGCGCGGCGCCTGCTGCTGCCGCTCGCCGCCGCGTCCGCCACGCTCGCCGCCACGCTCCTGTCTCCGGCCGCGCGCGCCTTCGGCACGCTCGGCATGCTCGAGGTGCCGGGAGCGGCGCTCGCGCTCGCCGCGTACTGCGCCGCGGCGCTCGAGGGGGACCCGGCGCGCGCGCGCCGTCGCGGCGCGCTGGCCGGCGCGCTCGCCGCGGCGCTCTTCCTGCTCAAGTACAACTACGGCCTGCTGTGGCTCGCGCCGCTCGCGGCCGTCGAGTGGTCGCGCCTGCCGGCGCCGTATCGCGCGGCGTGGCGCGCGCGCGCGGCGGCGTGGATCGCGCGCGGCGCGTGGCGCCGCCCGCTGCCGCTCGTGTTCCTCGCGTGGGGCGCGCTCATCGCGTCCATCGCGGCCACCGGCGGGTGGGCGGTCGAGGCGTTCGGCGTGCGGGTCTCGATGCGCTCGTGGGGAAACCCCGCCTACGGGCTGCTGCTCGCGGCCGTCGCCGCGGCGCTCGTGTCGTGGGCGCGGCGCCGCGCCGCGTGGCGCGCGGCGTGGCGCGAGCTGCCGCCGCGCACGCGCGCCCTCGCCGCGTGGGCGGGACTGCCGATCCTCGCGTGGCTGCTCGCGCCCTATCCCAACCGCGTCAAGGCGCTGGCGGGCTTCGTGGCGAACCGCGCGACGGACCCCGCGCCGCTGTCGCTCGACGGGCTGCTCTATTACCCGCGCGCGTTCGCCGAGCACTACGCGCCCGAGCCGGCGCTGGGCGGGGCGGCGCTCGTGCTGGCGCTCGTGCCGCCGCGGCGCGGCGCCCCGGCGGCGGCGCGCCTTGCCTGGTGGGCGCTCATCACCGGGCTCGCCGCGACGTGGCTTCACCGCTACCACGATCCGCGCTTCTTCTTCACCGTGGCGCCGTTCGTGTGGATCAACGCGGCGCGCGCGCTGACCGGGGCGGTCGAGGCGGCGCTGCGCCGCGCGCCGCCCTCGCCCGCGCTCGCGACGCGCGGCGCGCTGGCGTACGGCCTCGCGGCGCTCGCCGGCCTCGCGGCGCCGCCCGCCCCCTCCGCGCCGCTCGCCGCGCTCGCGGCGCGCGTCGAGACCCGCGCCCGCGCGCTGCACCGCGCCTACCGCGCTCCAGACGCGGTCGTGCCGATTCTCGACGACGTGCTCGGACACACCGTGCGCGCGGCGCCCGCGCGGGGTCCGACGGTTCTGCTCGGATACTCGAACGCGCTCAGCCCGGGGCTCCTGTCGTGGCGGCTCGCCCAGCACACGAGCGCGGCCCGACTGCCGCTCGAGGACCTGCCGAGGCGCCCGCCCGCGCTCGCCGAGGGCGCGAGCGAAGACGCGCTCGGCGCGCGCCTCGTGGACCTGCGCGATCCGCCGCGGCGCATCGTGGCCGCGCTGCCCTTCCCGCACGCCGCGGGCTACGCCGCGGTGCGCGCCGAGCTGTGGGCCGACAGCGTGACCGCCGAGCGTCTCGCCGAGGACCCGCAGATGCGCGTCGCGTACGACTCGAAGAGCGCGTGCGGCGCGTACCGGTTTCGCGTCTTCGAACCGCGCTGAGGCGCGCCGGTCGAAAGTCATCCCCCTCCTCGCGCGGCGCGTGCTAGGTTTCCGGCGTCCACCTCCCAATCCCAATGGAGGACGCCATGACCCGCAGGACCCCCACCCTCGCGGCGGCCGGACTGCTCTCCCTGTTTGCCCTGAGCGCCGCGCTGCCCGCCGCCTCGCCCGCCCAGCCGCATGCCATGACGGCGGTCCCGGAGGGCGAGAACCCGCCGCCCCTCTACCACGACCTCGGCTCGTGGACCATGCCCATCACCGCGTCGTCGCCCTCGGTGCAGGCCTACTTCGACCAGGGCCTGCGCCTCTGTTACGGCTTCAACCACGCCGAGGCCACGCGCGCGTTCCGCGAGGCGGCGCGCCGCGACCCGACGTGCGCGATGGCGTGGTGGGGCGTGGCGTACGCCGCCGGCCCCAACATCAACATGCCCATGGACGACGCCGCCCGCGCCGTCGCCAACGAGGCGATCGCCAGGGCCGTCGCCCTCAAGGCGCATGTCTCGCCGCGCGAGCGCGACTTCATCGACGCCCTGGCCACGCGCTACTCGACCGATCCCACGGCCGCGCGCGCCGGGCTCGACTCGGCGTACGCGCGCGCCATGAAGCGGCTGGCGCAGAAGTACCCCGACGACGCCGACGCGGCGGCGCTCCACGCCGAGGCGCTGCTCGACCTCAACCCGTGGAACCAGTGGACGCACGAGGGGCGCCCGAACCCCGGCACGCCGGCGCTCGTCGCGGCGCTCGAGCGCGCGCTCGCGCGCTGGCCTGACCACCCGGGCCTCAACCACTTCTACATCCACACCATGGAGGCCTCGACCACGCCCGAGAAGGCGCTCGCCGCGGCGCGCCGCCTGCACGACCTCGTGCCGGGGGCGGGCCACCTCGTGCACATGCCCGCGCACGTCTACATCCGCACCGGCGACTGGGAGCAGACCGTCCGCACCAACGAGGCCGCGGTGCGCGTGGACGAGGCCTACATCGAACAGCAGCGCCCGGAGGGCATCTACCCGCTCATGTACTACCCGCACAACGTGCACTTCATCTGGTTCGGAGCGTGCATGCGCGGCCAGTCGGCGCTCGCGATCGAGCAGGGCCGCAAGGTCGCCGGCCTCGTCGGGCCGGACGTCGTGGCGGCGGCGCCGATGGTGGAGTTCCTGCCGCCGGTGGCGTTCCTCACCTACGTGCGCTTCGGGCGCTGGGCCGACATGCTCGCCGTGCCGCGGCCCGGGCCCGGCCTGCCCTACACGACGGCGATGTGGCATTACGCGCGCGGCATGGCGCTCGCCGCGACCGGCGACGCGGCCGGGGCCGCGGCGGCGCTCGACAGCCTGCGCGCGGCGGCGCGCGGCTTCTCGGTGGACCACGCGATCGGCACCAACACCGCGCCGCGCCTGCTGCGCGTGGCGTCGCTCGTGCTGTCGGGCGAGAGCGCGCGCCGCGCGAAGCGCTGGGACGTCGCCCTCCGCGACCTCGCCGCGGCGGCGGTGGCGGAGGACAGCCTGCGCTTCGACGAGCCGCCGACGTGGTACTACCCGTCGCGCCACTCGCTCGGGGCGGCGCAGCTCGAGGCCGGGCGCGCCGCGGACGCCGAGCGCACGTTCCGGCGCGAGCTCAGGCGCTTCCCGGAGAACGGCTGGTCGCTTTACGGGCTCGCCGCCGCGCTGCGCGCGCAGGGCAAGGCGCGCGAGGCCGAGGCGGTCGAGGCACGCTTCCGGAAGGCGTGGGAGAGGGCCGACGTGGCGATCGGGGCGAGCGCGTTCTAGAGGCGGCAACGCCCGCGGCCGGCGCCTACGCCGCCGGCTCGTCGCGCTCGTCCTCGAGGGGCGGCGGCAGCGAGTCGGCCTCGATGGACTCCAGCGCGGCGACCGGCGGGCGCCGGTCGTCGCGCGCGGCGCCCCCCGGCGGATCGTCGGCTTCGAGCAGCCGCCGCAGATCCTCGCGCCCCTGCCACGCGGCGCGCGCGCGCTCGTAGTCGAGAAAGCGCAGGGTGGCCTCGATGCCGCGCGATCCCGAGCGGCACGCCGCCGCGTGGAATTCCTCGACGGTCGCGCCGCGGCGGGCGAGCGCCAGGGCAAGCGCCGCCACGGTCCGCAGCGGGCGCTCCGCGCGCAGGCGCCGCCACCACGCCTGCGCCGCGGCGCCCGCGCGCGTGAGCGCCAGCCGGCCCGTCTCGAGCTCCGCGAGGCGCCGGCGCACCTCGTCGTCGCCCGCTCCGTCGCCGGTCGGGCACCACGCCGGCCACGCGGGCGCGTCGCCGTCCGCGTCCTCCCCGCCGGCCACGCCGGCCCCGGCGCGCGCCGGCGACGCGCCCGCCCCGCGCTCCTCCGCCTTCGCGCCACGCCGTCGGCGCGGGACGGCGCGCGCCGCGGTGGCGCTCCCGCCGAGGGCCGCCGCGCGCAGCGCCTCGGCCGGCGCGCGGCCGCCCGGCGCACGGTGCCGCTCGCAGCGCGCCGCCTCGACCCCGAGCACGCACGCGCGCGTGACCACGACCCGCGTCACGCCCTCGGCGGCGAGGTCGGGCGCCTGCCACGACACGTCGGCCAGCGCCTGGCGCAGACCGTGGTGAAGACCGCGCGCGCCCGTGCCGCGCTCGAGCGCGCGGTCGGCCAGCGCGCGCAGCGCGGCGTCCTCCACCTCGAGCGCGATGCCGTGAAGCGCGAGGTGGGCGCGCTCGCGTTCGACCGGCGAGTCCTCGGTCTCGACGAGCAGCGCGTGCAGGTCGTCGGCGTCGAGGGGCCGCACCGCGGTCACGGTCGGGAAGCGACCCACGAACTCAGGCAGGAATCCGTAGCGCACGAGATCGTCGGCCGTGGCGCGCTCCCACGCGTCGGGCCCCGGCGCCTCCGGCCGGCGTGCCGCCCCGAGCGCGGCGCGAAAGCCGAGGCGCGGCGCCGCGCGCCCGCGGCCGCGCGCCATGCCCGGCAGGTCCATGAACGCGCCGAGGCATACGAACAGCAGTCGCGCGGCGTCCACCTCGTCCGTCGCGCGCCTTTCGTCCCTCACGTGCACGATGCGGCCGTCGAGCAGCGTGAGAAGCCCGTTCTGCACGCCCTCTCCGGAGATGTCGCGGTGGCCGTCGCGCGCGATGCGGATCTTGTCGATCTCGTCGAGCACGATCACGCCGCGCTCGGCGCGCCGCCGGTCGTGACCGGCGCGCCGCCACAGCCGCGCCACCGGCGCCTCCACGTCGTCGCCGGCGTAGCCGGTCTCGGTGAGCGTGGTGGCGCTCGTGTGCTCCGCGGGCACGTCGAGCAGGGCGCACAGCGTGCGCACGAGGAGCGTCTTGCCGCAGCCGGTCGGTCCCAGCAGCAGCACGTGGTGCGGCGCCGGGCGCGCCCCCTCGCCTCCGCTCTCGCGCGCCGCGAGCGACAGGTAGTGGCGGTAGAAGGCGTCGGCGAGGTCGCGCTTGGCCTTGAACTGGCCGCGAACGAAGCGGTCGAGATGCGCGACCATCTCGCGGGGCGTGGGAAGCCGGCCGGGGCCGGACATGCGAAATCCCTCCCGTGACCCGGCGGGGCCGGGGTCCGTCGTGGATGCAGGCGCTGGGGAGCCGAAGGCGGCAAGGCTACGCGCCCCGCGGCGCGCGGCGCCGCCAACGCGCGCCGCCGCCGCGAGGAAAAGGCCCTTGACGGGCGATATCGCGGGGTTCGCGCGGGCACGGCCCGCGCGGCCGCGCCGGGCGCGGGCGCGCCGCGTTGCGGGGGTTTTCCACCGCGTGGCGGCGGGCGCGGGCGCCGCGCCCGGCGGAGGGGTGCCGCGCCGCCCGCCTGCGCCTCACGCCCCCGGCGGGGCCTCGCCGATCTCCTCGCCGAGGGCCGCCAGCCAGGCGCGCATCGCGGCCGTGCGGCGCGCGGCCTCCGCGCGGCCGGGCGCGGTGCGCATGCCGTCCGCGAGACGGAGGAGCTTGGCGAAGAAGTGGTCGGCCGAGAACGCGCGGTCGTCGAGCGGGCGGCGCCGCGCCCACGGGTCGGCGGGGTCGTAGAGCCGAGCGCCCATGGCCACGCCGGTCGCGACGCAGCGCGCGATGCCGATCGCGCCGAGCGCATCGAGCCGGTCGGCGTCCTGCAGCGCCTCGCCGAGCCCCGGCGCAGGCGCGGCGCCGCGGCTGAAGCTGTGGTCGCGGATCGCCGCCGCCGCCTCGTCGGCCGCCGCGGCGCCGAAGCCGAGCGCGAGCAGCCGCGCGCGCGCGTGCGCGGCCGAGCGCTCGCTGGCCCGCGCGCGCGCGGGGTGGTCCTTCGGCACGTGCGCGATGTCGTGGAGGAGCGCGGCCGCCACCGCGAGGCGCGGCTCGACGCCGGAACCGCAGCGCAGCGTCCACAGCGCGACACGCAGCAGGTGGTCGGCGTCGTGCGCCGCGTCCGCCCGCGCCGCCGCCGCGCGCGCCTCGTCGAGGAGCGCCGCCAGCGCGGGGTCCGCCGCGATGAAGGCCAGCAGCGCCGCGCGGTCGCCGGGAGGACGGTCCACCGCCCGGCCGCCTAGACGCGCTCGACGAACTCGCCGGTGCGGGTATCCACCTTCACGACATTCCCCTCCTCGATGTAGGGGGGAACCTTGATCTCGAGGCCGGTTTCGAGGATCGCGGGCTTGGAGGTGTTCTGGACCGCGGCGCCCTTGATGTTGGGGGTCGTCTCCTTGACGACCATCTCCACGAACATCGGCACCTCGATGCCGACCACGCGGCCCTCGAAGTACAGGGCGGTGATCACCATGCCCTCGAGCAGGTAGCCGACGGCGTCCCCGAGGATCTCCTTGTCGAGCGAGATCATCTCGTAGGTCTCGGTGTTCATGAAGTGGAACTCGTCGGCGGCGCGGTAGCTGAACTGGAGCTTGTGCTCCTCGAGGGTGGCGCGCTCGACCTTGTCCTCGGACGAGAAGCGGTGCTCGTTCTTGGAACCGTTCTCGATGTTGACGAGCGTCGCCTGCACGAAGCCGCGCAGGTTGCCGGGCGTGCGGTGCACCACGGCGGTGACGCGGTGCGGCTTGCCGTTGTGCAGGATGATGTTTCCGACCCGCATCTGGGTGGCGGCGATCATCGGAGGCCTCCTTCGTGGACAGGTGGGCAACTGAGGGGACGCGGGCCCCTCAGAGGGCCTCCCCACGGCGACTGCGGCCGGGGATTCTGCCCGACGCCGGGCCCCGGGCGCAACCGAACGGGGTATCATGCCTGCGGGCGCGGCCGGTTCCCGGCGCGCCCCGCCCGCGCCTCCGGCGGCGCTCCCCGCCGCGCCCGGGCCACCCGTGGAGGCGTCCCATGAAGCGCATCGTCATCGCCATTTTGGTCGCGGCCGTGGCCGCGGCCGCCCTGCCCGCGCCCGGCCGGGCCGACGTCTCGGTGCGGCGCGAGAGCGACGAGAACCCGATGGTCGAGATCTCGCGCTCGATTCTGTACGGCGGTCTCGCCGGCCTCATGGTGGGCGGCGCCATCGCGTGGGCCACCGAGAGCGATGACGCGGGCGAGATCCTGCGCTGGAGCTTCGTCGGCGGCACGATGGTCGGCCTCGTCGCCGGCGTGGCGTTTGCCGCACGCCGCCCGCAACCGACGTCGCTGCTCGAGCTGGACGCCGGGGAGCTGCGCGTTCACGCGCCGCCCACGGTCGAGCCGGCGCCGGGCGGAGCGCGCGCGCACCTCGTCGGCCTGCGCTTCTGACCGCGCCGCGGCGCCCGAACGACGGCGGGGCGGCCCCGCAGGGGCCGCCCCGTCTCGCGTCACGCCGCGCCGGATCGCTCCGGCGCGCCCACCGCGCGGCGGCTCAGCGGGCCGCCGCCGCCTCCGTTCCGAACATGCCCGTCGGTCCGGCGGGCCGCGCCGCGTCCGCCTCGCGCCCGGCCTCGAGCGCGCGCTTGATGCGGGCGCGCGTCTCGAGCAGGTGCGCACGCACCACGTCGGCGAGGGGCGCCTCCGCGGCCAGCACGCGCGCGCAGCGCGCGTCAATGCGCTGCAGCTGGAGCCGCGCCAGGGCGCGCGCGTCGTCGGGAACGCCGGCCGGCGGGGCCACGACCATGGTCGCCATGCGGTCCACGTAGGCGCGCTGCACGTCGCGGCGCGTGTTGGGGCCGGCCAGCGCGCGGAACGCGTCGGCCGTGCCCGCGCCGCCGCCGACCTCGCCCCACAGCGACCGCGTCAGCCGGTCGAAGTAGTCGGCGAGCGTGAACGGCTCGGCCATGCGGCCCTGCTGCTCCTTGACGCGCGCGAGAAGCGCCGGCGCGGTCATGGCATTGAGAAGCGTGGTCTGGATCGCGAGCGCGCGGCCGTTCAGGTTGTAGTCGAAGCGGTCGGGGTTCGGGCCCCACGATCCCGGCATCCCCCAGTGGCTCCAGCGATCGGCGGCGAGCCGGTTCTGGAGCGTCGCGGAGAGCGTGAAGGCGTCCGCCGCGAACGCGCGCTCGGCGAGAAAGTCCACCGCCTCGCGCTGCCTGGCCGCCGGCACCGGCACGAGCGGCTCCACCGCGCCGGGCTGGCCGCGGCGCACGCGCGTCTGGTAGGAGCCGCCGACGTACTTGACCGCGTGACCGAGCGCGATGCCGTACTGCTGGATGAGGTTGTCCACCGCGCGCCGGAGCACCGGGTACTCGCCGTTCGGGCCGAGCACGCGCTCCTCGTACTTCGGGTTGGACCACAGGCCGCGGATGAGGGTGGTGCGGTCCCGCGCGAAGCGCAGCGGGTCGTCGCCAAGGTCGTAGATGTTCGAGCGCGGGTCGAGCGCGACCGCCGGGTAAGTGTCGTCGTCGGTCGAGTACTCGTGTCCGGGGGCCGTGTTCTGGTCGGCGATGCGCGCCGCGTACGCATGGTCCTTCTCGAGGTCGGTCTCGCCCGACGGCTCGTAGGCGTAGCGGATGCGCCACACGTCCTCGGTGCCGGCGCCGCGCGTGTAGTAGTAGCCCTGCCTGGCGCGGTCGAGGGACACGTTGGGCGTCGGGTACTCCATGACCGACGAGTACATGCCCCTCTCATCCACCCACGCGCGGTCGTTGAGCTTGTCGTAGGGCGTCGAGGTGCTGCTGCGGAAGTTGTGCCGCAGGCCGAGCGTGTGACCGACCTCGTGCATGACGACCCACACGATCGCGTCGTGCAGGTACTCGTCGGGCACCGGCGAGCCGGGCGGCATGGCGCCGTCCACGGCGAGCGTCGAGTGCAGCAGCGCGATGCCCTCGGCGGCGCCGGCCTGCGCCTCGCAGCGGCGCTCGAGCGAGATCCAGGGGGGCGCCTGCTGCGCGCGCAGCTCCGGCAGGATGCTCTGGGCGATCGCGTCCGGGCCGCTCCAGCGGCGGTAGGCGTTGCGGTAGTTCTGGAACATCGACTCCTCGAACAGGATGTCGGCGTCCAGGATCTCGCCGGTGCGCGGATCCACCCGCGATGGCCCGATGGCCCCGAACGACGGCTCGTGCGACGTGATCCAGCGCAGCGTGCTGTAGCGCACGTCCTCGGCGGCGTAGTTCGAGTCGTTGGGCGCGTCGAGACACACGATGGCGTTCTTGAGGCCGGCGGCCTCGAACGCCTTCTGCCACTTCTCGACCCCCTCGCGCACCGCGCGGCGGTACTCCTGCGGCACGGTGTGGTCAATGTAAAAGGTGATCGGCTTCTTCACCTCCGACACCGCCGCCGTCGGGTCCTTCTTCTCGAGACGCCAGCGGTTCACGTAGCGCACCCAGAAGTTCTCGTTGGCGCCGCGGCTGAAGTCCTTGATCGCGGTGAGGAAGTAGCCCACGCGCTCGTCGGCGAGGCGCGGCTGCATGGGCGACTCGGGCAGCTTCGAGAACGAGTAGTGCACCGTGATCGGCACGAACCGTTCGTCCGGCACGCCGCCGAGGCTCAGGCCCTGGCGGTCGTTGGGCGAGTAGGTGAGCAGCGCCTGGATCTCGACGTTCTCGGGGAACGCCTTCACCGACGTCACGGCCGAGCGCTCCTTGTCGAAGCGCATGGACTTGGTGGTCGCCTGGCGCAGGCCCTCGGCGAGGTCGGAGACGTCGCTCACCACGAAGTTCGCGAAATCCACGAGCACCGCCCTGGTCGAGTCGTGGACGCTCTCGACCTTGAGCGAGGCGATCACCGAGCTCGGGATGGAGAGGTCCACGGCCTTCGCCATCGGCGTGCCGGCCGGCGCGGTGAAGCGCGGGTTCTTCTCCATGACCAGAATGCGGTCGCCGGAGCGGCGGAACTCGAGCAGGCGGTCGTTGAGGGGCAGGCCGCCGAGCACGAAGTTGGAGCCGATGCCGCGCGCGAAGCTGAAGATCCCGAGGAACTCCTTGTCGAGCTGGTCCGGTCGGATCTCCATGTAGAGGTTCTCGCGCTTGCGGTAGAGCGTGAACCAGCCCTTGATGACCTCGGCGTCCTTGGTGAGCTTCTTCCAGTCGCCGTAGGGCTTGTCGGCGGCGCCCGCGGCGGCTGCGGCGGCCGCCGCGTCGGGCTTGCCGCCCTTCTTGGGCTTGGGCGCGGCCAGCGCGCCCGGCGCGAGCAGCGCGCACACCGCGGCCGATGCCGCGAGCGTGAGAGCGAAACGACGCAGGTTCATGACGTCTCCTTCCCGATTCCCGATGGCGGGGATTCCCGCCCGCGGCGTCGCGCGGGACGGTCCCGCGGGCCGGGCCCGCGGCGCGCCGAAGGGCGCCGTGACCCGACCATGCCGAATGGGCGGGGAAGATAGCCCACGTCCCGTGGCGGCGCGGGAGGCGCGCACGACGGGCGCGGGATTTGAGGCTACGGGAGGGCGTGCGCCACCTTGCGGGCGGCGTCGCGGCCCGCTCCCCCCGCTTCGGGCGGCCATGGGCGCCCGCGGCGCGGCGCGGCGCGCGCCTTGCCGACGGCGCGCGTCGGCATCGTCGGCGGCGGCCCCGCCGGCTCGTTCTTCGCCACCTTTCTGCTCGCGCTCGCCGAGACGCTCGGCCGTCGCCTGACGGTCGAGATCCACGAGGCGCGCGACTTCTCGAGCCCCGCCCCGCGCGGCTGCAACACGTGCGGCGGGATCGTGTCCGAGTCGCTCGTCCAGATGCTCGCGAGCGAGGGCATCGTGCTGCCGCCGACCATGGTTCAGCGCGGCATCGAGGCCTGCGTCCTGCACATGGACGTCGGCACGATGCGCATCGAAACGCCGCGCATGGACTGGGCGCTCGCCACCGGCCCGGTCCACATCGGCAGCCTCGGCGGCGCGCACCCCGTCGGGCTCTCGATGGTCGGCGAGGCCGTGGTGCGGGCCTACCGGCTCGAGAAGCTCGCGGACGAGGCGACCGGCGGCATCGTCGCCGACGCGGCGACGCGCGAGCGCGCCGGGGCCGGCTTCGCGTTCAGGCACCTCGGGCCGCGGCGCCTCGAGGGCTTCGACCGCGACGAGGAGGTGTTCGCGCTCGTCCGCCCGCGCGACGACGCGGCGTCGCCCGGCGCCGCGCGCACAACGTTGCGGACCGGGCGGCGCCTGGCCGCCGCGCCCGCGCTGGGCTACCCCATGCAGGGGATCCCACCCCGGAGGGACATCCTCGCGACTCGGGATGCGCCGTTCGCGGGACTGAAGTAGCGCTTCGAGACCCTCGTCCTTGAGATCGGCGACAAGAGGTGTGAAGCGCTGGGGACGAGCACACGCTGCCAACGCAGCTTCCACCTCAGCGAGGAAGGCGGTATCGGTGCTCATGGACGACAACGTTCCGCATCAGCGGCGGCGCGCAGCGCCGTCCGCTGCAACCGGTTGTAAGCGGGCTTATACCACGGTCACTGTAGAGTACGGGCCCTGCACGCTTTCCACGAGGCCGTTTCGATGCATGCGGAGGATCATGTCGTCAATCTCCGTGCGCGTATAGCGTGACGGGTCCGCCTGCAGGTTCTGGACCACGTCGGCTCTCCGTGCCCTTCCGTCACCGGCGAGCTGGTGGACTATCTTGAGGGCAAGGCTGCGTAGGCGCCTCTTGTTGCCCTTGGACTTGTGCCGGAAGGAAGTCGTCAGAAACTGCTCGAAGCGCCTCGTGTAGGCGTGGTTCTGACAGAACTGCCGCAGGAGCCTCTCTAGGGCTTCCTCTTGCGCGTACCGGTTCTGCTTCTTCCCGGCGAGATCCGCGATGATCGGGGACTCCTTGGACGCGCGTTTGGAGGCCCGATGAATGGAGAGATAGAGAGCGCGCGGAATATCGTTGGCATCCGCGAAGCCGAACTCCAGCGAGACGTTCGCGTTACCGCCGGTCGCGTCGAAGATCGCGTACGAAGACGTCAGGAGACGCTTCTTAATCACCTCAAGGAGGTCCTCGGCATCTTGGTTCTGATCACGGCCGACAATTACGAAGGCGATTGGATACGACTTCTTGAGCTTATCGATAATGCGCTCGTACTTCGGTCGGACCGTCTTCCACGGCACACCGAGGAACACTTGGTTCGGAATCGCCGCGTACTGCGTCGTCGCGGCTCTACGAGTGTGCTTGCGCTTGGCCATGATCCAGTCCCGCTAACGGTCGGCATCAGCGGCGGCGCGCCGCGCCGTCCGCTGCATGCTGTTGTTAGGCACCGGTCGATCCTCCGCCGATCGCGATCCATGTCGTGTACCCGGCAGCACCGCCCGCACGCGGACGTCTCTCGGTCTTCCACCCCGTGTCCTGCCTGCCGAAGACCGCGTTCATCGCCTTCGGGACGAGGCCATAGGCGATCTGGTCGCGGTCCGAGAGCACGTCGGGCAAAGCCTCCTTCAAGCGCTCCTGGACGCCGCGCCAGGGCATGCCGTTGCGTCGGAGCTTCTCAATAAACTGGCTGTCCGAGCGGAACGCCTGGATGGCCGCCGCTTCGTAGGATCCCAGCGCATCTTGCTTCTCGTCTACCTCAGCTTCTTCGTCCCGTTGTCCCGTCGGAACCGCGGGCGGCGCCGATGCCCTGCCGACCAGCAGTTCTGCTCCTTGAACCGGGCCTCGCGCGGACGCGAGAGCGGCGGCGAAGCGCTGTCGCAGTTCCTCCGCGGCAGTCTTGACGCCCGGCCGGTCGTACTGCGGATCCTGCGCCTGGTACTGCCCCTCGAACGAGAGCACGCGGATCGGGATCGGGTAGCTCTTGCCGCCGACGCTGCTCCAGAACACGCCGTGGCCAGGGATGGGCTCGTTGAGCAGTGATGAGAGTATGTCGTCGCTGAAGTGCGCGTTCGCGCTCTTGATGGCTTTTAGGTCGCCGGCCGACAGGAGGTGGAAGCAGAACCAGTTGTCGCCTTGGCTCAGGATCTCGCTGGAGATCGAGCCGGGTTGCTGCGTGATGAGCACCGCGCCAAGGTCGTACTTGCGGCCCTCCTTCACCCAGGAGATATAGGGACCCTCGCCGGAGCTGCCCCCGCTGCCCAGCACCGACTGCGCCTCCTCGACCACCGCGATCACGGGGATCGTCTGCGGTTGCGCCTTGGTGAACTCCTGCTGGTTCGTGTCGAAGATGCGGCGAAGGATCAATCCCGAGAGCACCAGAGCGGGCGTGCCGCGCATCTGCGACACGTCGATCACGCAGAGCTTGCCGTCGCGGAGTGCGGCCAGGAGCATGTCCATCATCTGGCTCGACGGGTCGTGCAGCATGCGGACGATCGTCGTCATGTTCGCCCTTGCAGCGACCATCTCGGCGTCCTGCTGGCCCGACTCGAGTCGCAGCAGGCTCTTGATCGTGTCGCCGTCAGCAGCGTTGCCGTCCCGGTAGACGAGATCGACGAGCTCCTGCCAGTCGGCGTCGTTCATCCCCTTCAGCTTCCGGACGTTCTGCTGGTCCTGCTTCTCCGGCGGCAAGGCGATCGAGATCACGTCACCCGGCCGGAGCCGGCGGATGTCGAGGCGAATGTCGCCGGCGACGAACGACTGATAGAACGGGCTCGGACCAGCCTTCGGCGTGAAGACCACGACCTTGTCCCGCAGGGCAGGCACGTCGCACAGGCCCGGGCGGTTCTTGTCGTCGGGCCAGAAGTACTCGCCGTCTGGATCGAAGATCACCGCGCCGACCGGAACCGCGCGTCCGCCTCGCTTCTCCACGGTGGGCGTGGTCTGGTAGAGGTCGGCGAACAGCAGCTTCACGAGGTTGGACTTGCCGAAGCCGGCCCGCGCGAAGACGAGCGTCCTGCGCGCCACTAGGTCGAGCACCCGAAACCGCGGGATGACACAGGGGCCCTTCACCTGCATCCACGGCTCCGGCTTGAGCCGCGCGTCTCCGGATGCGTAGATGAACTCGCCGAGCGCGAAGTGACCGAGCTCCGCCCCGTTCTTGATGTTGTGTCCGGCGACCTCGCGAAGAAGGTCGGGGCTCAGGAACGCCACCTTGCTGCCGACGTGCGGCAGCCGCCGGTGAGAAGCGGCGAAGACGACGTCCTCGCCGGTGTTGCGGAGCACGCCGAGCACGCGCATGTGGACCCGGTACTTCAGGTACTGCTCGCGCAGATCCTCCGGGATCGGGCGCTCCTCCGCCACGGCGCGGATGCCGTAGTCCTCGCCGGCCGAGGACGCGAGCCTGCCTTCGGATGAGATCGCGGTGATCCGCCCGAGCACCGCCTCGTCCTCGTCCTCGAGCTGCACGACGAGGAACTGCCCGTGCATCGGCGCGCTCTGGAACTCGTTGCGGTACGGGAGGACCAGATCTGCGTGGAACTCGAGGCCGCCCTCGCTGAAACCCCGGAAGATGCCGACGGTCGTTTCTCTCGTGAAGAGCTTCATTCGTACCTCCGGGCGGACACGTCGCCCTGGAGGCGAAGGGCCTCGAGGGCAGGTACCTCCTTTTCACTGAGCAAGCCGCGAACAGCGCCTATCACCTCGTCCTGCAGGATGTCGAGGTCGAAATCGACGATCTGAGCGAACTCGTGCGCCCGCTGGAGGCACCGCGGGTAGAACGGCACGGGGAAGCCGTCAGTGGCGTCTGCGAGCAGGTAGCCGAAGATCTCGGATGCCTGGCCGATCTGACTGCTCAGAATGTCGACGGTCCAGAGCGGGTCACCGCTCTTGCCGCCGAACCGGACGAAGTACATGTCGCCGGCGACGAACTTGGGCGCCTCGCCGCCGCCGCCTTCGGTCTCGGCGCCTCTCGCGTACTCGGGCCACACGTAGGCCTTGGCCTCGAGCGTGCGCGGCACCTTCACGAATCGAGGAGCACCCACGGTGAACGCTTCCTCGAGTGCCATCGCCAGGTTGTAGCGGGCGAGCACCTTGCTGTGCTTCGCAACCCCCACCAGAAACACCTTCCGTCGCGTCTGCTGCCGGATGCGCTCGATGGCGTCCTCGATCCGCTTCCGGAAGGTGATGAAGTACTCCCCCCGGAAGAGCTTGCTCCGGAGCAAGCCGTCCCGAACCAGCAGCGTGTCGGTTGCGAAGCTGCGGTAGCAGATGCGCTCGTACAGCGCGGCCCATTCGCATAGGTCCCGGTAGACGAGGACCCAGGATGGCGAGACCTCGTCGGGCGTCTCGCGGATCTTCCGGCCGTCCGGGATCATGTGGCTCAGGCCAGCGAGGGTTCGCGAGTCGACGCCGACGTCGATCATCACGCGCCCGAGCGCGGTGCGTGGCGTGCCATCGTCGTTGAACTGTGCGCGGCTCAGTGCATCGGTGTCGGTCGTCGGCGTGACAGCGTCGAGGCAGAGCTGCTCACCGTACGAGTCGACCACGCGCACGAGCTGGATGTGGAAAGGGTCAAAGACGAGCTTATTGTTCCCGCCGTCGCTGGCGACCAGCGACACGGAGGTCGTGGTCCTCGGCTGGATCGCTCGCACCTCGGAGGCAAGCGTGCGCACCTCTTTGCGAAGGTCGTCGAGAAGCCTGCGGTCACGGATGGTCGCCTCTCGGATCGTTTGCCGCAGCTCGGGTAGCTCCTTCGGGTCGAACAAGGTCATGCCTCCAGTCGCGCGTAGGCGTCGATCTCGCAGGCCGCATCCTCGGTGCATCGGCCGAACTGCCGCGACTGTCGTTTGCCATTGCTCGAGGAGCCCGCGTCCACCCATCGCGTGATACGCCAGCCGGCATCCGCCTTCTCGAGCGACGAGCGCAACATAGCGCGGACATCCACGGGGATGCTCGGCAGGTACCCGAAGCGCACGATCAGCCGTGCGCCATCGTGGCACCGGCGCGCGACCGCGCGCCACACAGCGGCCAGCTCGTCGGCGAACTTGTCCGCATGGTGCGCTAGCTGACCCTCCTGCGCGTAATCAACCCGGGGCTCGCCGCCGAGGAACCAGTTCCGGAGCCACTGGTCTGGCCGATAGGTGCGCATCCCGAAGTATGGCGGTGAGGTGATGACCCACGAGAAGCGACGCTCGCGCGACAGCAGCCGGTTTGCGCGCCGCGCGTCACCGAGATGGACTTCGCCACCAGTGGCCGGAGGTGTCGCGGCGAATGTGTAGCGGGCACGGCGGCTGATCACATCGAGAACATCAACAGCCGGAGGCCGCGTGAGACGCTGCTTCTCCCAGAACCGTATCGCTGCATCCGGCTTCGTGGCGTAGGTGCGCGGCATCTGGTTCGACAGGTAGGTCGGCGCCGTCTTGTGCTTGGGTCCGTGGAGAATGCCCAGCATGAGCGCGCGCAGTGCAACGTCTTCGTCGGTCGAGCACGATCGGATGAAGTGCTCGCGGAGCACGCAAATGTCGCGGAGCGTCGTAGGGTTGAAGCACATCCGCCAGAACACGCCGTGCGGCACCTCTACTGGCTCGCCCGCGCTGGCGATGATGTCGCCAGCGCGCTCGATGATCGCGTCAGGGGTCGGGTCGGCGAGCTTCGCGGCCGCGATCGCAGCGGCGATCGGGTTGCTGTCGATGCCGACGCACCTGAGCCCCCGGAGCCGCGCGGCGAATAAGGTCGTCCCACGACCGCAGAACGGGTCCAGCACCCACTCGTCCTTCTGCGCATAGGCGAGTCGCCTGAGCGGGAACTCAAGAGGAAACATTGTGTAGTAGGGGCACACGGTATTGAGGGAGAGCACGCAAGCGTCGGTCTCACAATCGCCGTGGTGTCGAGCCACAGTCGAACGCCGTGACTTCCGGAACACGAGTCTCCCCGAGATGCTGTCCTCAGCAACAAGGGCACCAACTGCCCGTCGGCCATCGGTCAAGCCAGGTGTCACTAGCCCCCTGTTTCGCTCGCGTCGCACGTGTCCGCTTCCTCCGGTGCCTAACGCTTGCGATAACCCGCGGCCGCGAAGCGGCCGTCGGGTTCATCGCATTGTTGGGCCGCGTCTCGCATCATGCTCCGGCACAGGGCCGCAGCGCGGTGGCCGTGGGACGATCCGCCGTCCCGTGTTTTCTGGCAGTGGCCAGCAACCTACGCATCTTGGCTTTCGCTTTCGCTCGACGATGTGGCAGCGAGTTCAACCTCACGCGCAGCGAAGAGCGCGGCCAAGGTCGCCATGCGGCAACGCTCTTGTCGCTCGCGATCCTCCACGGCGTCGCTGTCTGCCTCCTCGACTGTGGGATGCTGGGCGGCCGCCTCTTCCTGGTCCCGATAAAACAGAAGGGAGTGGGCCGCAAGCCAGACCTCGTAGCGGGTCGTGAATGAAACCGCGAGACCTGGATCCCGTTGCTCGTAGCGGACACGAGCCCCGGCGTACTTTGGATACGCCGTGGAATAGTAGATCACCAGGGTGCCGTTCTCCATTACTGCCGAGGACGCGACCGCAGCCTCGTCGTCTGGCCAGCCGAGTTCCGTCCACCGCCCCTCGTCTGGCGCGACCGGGCGCGTCTCGAATGGGGGAAGGCTCAAAGCCTGGCGTCCCGGCCGAGCGGGGGGTGCTTCGTGGACGACGATTTCTCGCTCATCCGACAGTGTGGTGAGGCCAGACCGGCTCAGCTCAACGCGCAGCATGCCGTTGCCGCCGACCGCCGCACCCTCGGGGACATCCAGGATGGCGCGCATGCGCCCGCCGCGGAGGGGTGTTGAGCCCCTTAGCGTGACCGGTCCATGGACGATCATGTTGATGCGGGAGGCCTCCGGGCTGTCCGGGTTGTGGTAGCTGCTGTTGGCGTCGGTTTCGATTCGGATGTAGCGCCGCTGGCCTGGGAAGAAACCGATCGGCTCTTCCTCGTCCCACAAGATACGAATGTAGCTCGGTGGCTCGCGCACGTCGATGGGCTGCGGTCGTGGCCGTGGACCCCTGGGGCGAGTCGGGCGGTCGGGAGTCGGCTGATCGCCGCCCGCGCGGGGGCCGGTCGCCTGGCCGATCTCGATGCCCTGTAGGCGAAGGAGACGTGCGACCTCACGGCGCATCTCCTGAATCGCGGTCTCGTCGCGCTCCCTCATGCCCTGCTCCCGCGCTTCATTGTTGAGCCGCGCGAGCTCGTCGTCGGACTTGAGGATACGGACGAGCTCCTCGTGGATGAGCTGCAGGACGCCGCCGCGACGCACGTCTTCACGGCTTGAGGCGAAGAGGGCGCGTTTGGCCGCCGGCGTGAGGGAGTCACAGTCGATGTGTACGATGAGACGTTGCGACAGGTACGGGAGTCCTGCTTCCTTGCGGACGATACTCACGCTGAGCTCCGCGTGATTTTGCCCATTCAGCGTGAGAACGATCGGGCGACTCGGGTTTACGAAGGCGGCGGTGGGACGTTTGTTGGCTCGACTCGGGCGTTCAAGCACCCAGTACTCGAACCCGACGTTCCCGAAGTCGCCAAGCGACACGAAGAATGTCGGCACATTGTGGTCGAGGGTCGGCCCTCGGCGGGCCTCGTCACCCTCATCCACCGCACCATTCAACGCGTTGCGGGATCCTTTGATGACGCGGCGATAGCCATGCACCTCGCTGTCGAGCCAGATTGGGAGCACAGGGTCGAAGAGCACTTGGTTGAGGAGACCGTAGACGCTATTCGGGCCGACCGGCGAAGCGTAGTTGCTCAAGTCGTAGCCGAAGTGCCGGACGAGTGTGCCGGCGGCAAAGTCGTTCTCTGGGATCTTGGCGGCAGGGACTACCCGGTCGACTGTCAGGTAGACGTAGTGGCCTGTCTTGTACTCGTCTGGTGGAAGATCGAGGAACTTCACTACTGTAAAGCCGACCCGTGGATCGCCCGCCCGGCGGCTCGCGAGCACCGTATAGGCGCTCATAGCGAATGTGCTGGAGCCGCCCTGCCCGTACGTTCCGGCCAGGTGATGCTTCCGGATCTTGTTGCTTTCGTTCAGGCTGAGGATAGTGCCTGGCATCTCTTCAGGCTTGAGCCCAACGCCAAGATCTCGGATCTCGATGAGCCGAGCCTGGCGACCCTCGCCCGCCTGGAGCTTGATGACCACCCTCTTCGCCACCGCCTGCCGTTGCGCGGGCGTCATCTCCGAGAGCCCGCGCTCCGAGATGCCGATCCAAGCGGTCGCAGCTTGGCGCGGAGAACGGCAGTCTGGCACGCCGCGGTGCCGCTCGTACTCCAACTCGAGAACGGCATCAACACCGTTGGTAAGACGCTCGACAAGAGAACGTCCCGGGTCGGCGGAAACCTCGATCGGACCTCGGTTGTTCTCTTTGCCTCCGATTGGGGCCCAGCCTGTTCGCTCGCCCTGGGCGGTCTCGAACGCCTCGATTGCAGCGACGACCTGTTCTGTGGTGGAAGCGCTCAGAAGTGCATTGAAGAAAGACTCTTGATTCATGGCTCACCCAGCGAACGTTTCCGAAAACCGGCCTCGTGAGCCTTCGAGATAGTCGTCGTTTGGTTCGATCGCTACCCACCGCCGCTTGCGATCCTCGGCCACCGCGCCAGTGGTGTTGCTGCCGGCAAACGGGTCGAGGACGAGGTCGCGCGCGTCGGTGAGGAACTTTATGAAGAACGCAGCTAGGTCACCTGGCATGCGCGCCGGGTGGAGCGGGAGACCCCGCTCCTTGCAATAGACGATGTACGGGTCGTTCGAGAGAGTGTTGGTCAAGGTGAGCACGCTCGAGGGGATCGCACCGCTGTTGTCCTTAAGAAAGGAGGTCGCGCCGATGTGATGCTCAGATGGGCGGCGTCCAGCGTTGTATTTCTTCGTCCTGAGCAGTTGGAGCATCGAGCGGGAGTATGGCTTAAGGACGCGCCGGTTGTCGGCCTTGGGTCGCGTGGTTGCCGCCATCCACCAAACGTGCGTGTAGGAGTCCTTTACGCGAATTCGGTCGATGCTGACCCACTGCGCCGGCGTTGGGAGCCGCGCTGGATTGTGACAGATGAACTGCTGACAGAGCTTGAGATCGCCCGCTTTCAAGAAACTGAGAAGCGCCTCGAGCGCGAGCGTTGACATGGCTGGCTCGCCTGCCTCCCAGGCGTTGCCCATTTCGATGACGATCGAGCCATCGTCGGTCAAGAAGTCCTTGAAGAGTGGTGCGAACGCGGCGAGCCACTCGACGTAGTCCTTCCCCTGACGGTTACCGTACTTTTTCTTCCGGTTGAGCGGGAAAGGTGGCGACGTGAGGATGAGCTGCACCTTCTGGCGGTACTTGCGCACGAGCGGCGACCGGAGCACGTCCTCGGCGAAGCCTCGGTACATCACGCCCCGCGCCGTGGTGTACGCGACGCTCGGTATCGGGCGAGGAAGCTCCGATCTGAGTCCCGGCACGCATCCCGTCTGCTGGACTGGCTGTGTCGCTGAGGTTCGGCGATTGCCCATGGCGACCACACTATACAGAAAAGGGAGGCTGGGACCCTTTGGCGCGCGGCGCGCAACCGTCGAGCGGCAGAGGCGCGCGGACGACCATGTTCATGTGGCCTTCAAGCCGCGTCATTACCAAGAAGACGGAACACGACCTGCATGACATGGCGGGCGTCCTCCTCGACGATCGAGTCAGCCGTCTGGTCCTGTGTGATGGACCGGTACTCCACCGTGTCCTCTTGTCCGAACCCACGGAAATGGGCAAGAGGGTTTCGCAACCTACGAGCGCGGTCAAGCTGCCCAAACTGGGCTTCGTCGCACCATCCGAGCGCTATCGCCTCCCGCAACAATGCGGATATGTCGGCGCGTTCCAGGTCGGACTTCCCAGCAGCGAACAGCCGGGCCGCCAGGGTGCGCTCCACATACGCCATGCCCAGCACCGTCGCTGCCATGAACTGCCCGTAGGCAAAACAATACCGGGCTTCCTCGAACAGGTGCTTTGCGACCCACCCGCCGGGAAAGAGCCAGTTCCCAGCGGGAGCAGTCAGGCTGGCCAGCCATTCGAGTCTCTGGATACGCCCTTCTCGGCACACCCTGTCCTCTCTGTCGAGCCACTTCTCAGCGTCGTTTGGATGTGTCATCGGCGTTCTCGTCGGCCCAACGCCCAGCATCAGCT